>Ga0265299_10001607_pt1 | contig 25236 bp, 18 predicted proteins | sample AusTroGonzalo_MG_4_FD_193485 | JGI IMG/M metagenome (GOLD analysis project Ga0265299, IMG submission 193485) | Bovine rumen microbial communities from tropical cattle in Woodstock, Queensland, Australia - Gonzalo_02 | ecosystem: Host-associated > Mammals > Digestive system > Stomach > Rumen ... | reverse complement strand
TCTGGACATGAATCTCGTGAATGCCCAGCAGGCACGCCGTGTACTCGACCGCCTTGTTGGCTTCAAGCTGTCGCCCGTATTGTGGCGTAAGGTGAAGCCCGCCCTGTCGGCCGGTCGCGTGCAGAGCGTTGCCGTACGACTGATTGTAGAGCGCGAACGTGAGTTGCAGGCTTTCAAAAGCGAACCCTACTATAGCGTGAACGCCATCTTTGGCGTCACCAATGCCGATGGTTCACAGAGCGAGGTCAAGGCCCTGCTCAGCAGCCGTCTGAAGACCCACGAGGAAGTTCTTGCTTTCCTGGAGTCATGCAAGGAAGCAACCTTCACCGTTGAGTCGGTACAGAAGAAGCCGATGCGTCGCACGCCGGCTCCTCCCTTCACAACCTCAACGCTGCAGCAGGAAGCTGCCCGCAAGCTCGGCTTCACCGTGAGCCAGACCATGATGGTGGCTCAGCGCCTTTACGAAAGCGGTCGCATCACCTACATGCGTACCGACTCCGTGAATCTGTCGAGTCTCTGTGTCAATGCCGCTAAGGAGGAAATCGCAAAACTCTATGGCGAGCAGTACTCCAAGCCCCGTCAGTATCACACCAGTTCGAAGGGAGCGCAGGAGGCTCACGAGGCCATCCGTCCTACCTATATGGATCAGTCGTCTATTGACGGAACTGCTCAGGAGAAGAAGCTCTACGACCTCATCTGGAAGCGTACTATCGCATCGCAGATGGCCGACGCCGAACTGGAGAAGACAACGGTTAACATTACCAACAGCAACCAGTCAACAGCCAACGGCCAGTTCGTTGCCCAAGGCGAGGTTGTCAAGTTCGACGGTTTCATCAAGGTCTATCGCGAATCGTCTGACGACGAGGAGCTGGACAACGAGTACAGCCACGTACTGCCGCCGTTGCAGAAGGGCGTAGAACTGGCTCGCCGTGAGATCTTGGCCACAGAGCGCTTCAGCCAGGGTCCCCAGCGCTATACTGAGGCCTCGCTGGTACACAAGCTCGAAGAACTGGGCATCGGCCGTCCGTCAACATACGCCCCCACCATCTCTACCATCCAACAGCGCGAGTATGTGCAGAAGGGTGACAAGAAAGGCGAGGAACGCACCTATACCATCGACACCCTGAAAGGTAAGATTATTACCCAGAAGACACGCAAGGAGATGGCTGGCTCTGACAAGGGAAAACTGCTGCCTACCGACATCGGCATGGTGGTCAACGACTTCCTGATGGACAACTTCTGTGAGATTATGGACTATAACTTCACCGCAAAGGTGGAGCAGGACTTCGACCGTATTGCCGAAGGTGACGAGGCTTGGACAAAGATGCTTGCCTCGTTTGACAAGAGCTTCGAGCCCACCGTCGATAAGGCGATGAATAGTCGCAAGGAACACAAAGCCGGCGAGCGACAACTGGGTACTGACCCCAAGACCGGTAAGCCCGTCTTCGTTAAGATTGGTCGCTTCGGTCCTGTGGTACAGATAGGCACTGCCGAAGACAAGGAAAAGCCACGCTTCGCTCAGCTGCCCAAGGAGCAGAGCATGGAAACCATCACCCTTGAAGAGGCACTCGCCCTGTTCCAGTTGCCACGCGAGATTGGCGATTTCGAAGGTCAGACCGTTGTCATCGGTGCAGGCCGCTTTGGTCCTTATGTGTTGCATGAGAAGAAATACATCTCCCTGCCTAAGGGCGCCGACCCGATGTCCTTCACTTTGGAGGAGGCCATTAAACTCATCGAGGAGAAGCGTCAACAGGAGACACAGAAACACTTGAAGATCTTCGCCGAAGACGAGAAACTGGAAGTGCTGAACGGCCGCTATGGTCCCTATCTCGTTTACGATGGCAAGAACTACCGTTTGCCCAAGGCCATGCATGAGCGTGCTGCCAAACTAGGCTACGAGGAGTGTATGGCAATCATCAATAAAGCTAAGAATTAAAAGTGAAAAGGATCATCCTGATAGGCTACATGGGCTCCGGCAAAACTACTGTCGGACGCTCACTGGCAAAAGAATTGGGTATGCCTTTCTACGACCTCGATTGGTATATCGAGAGTCGTATGCGTAAGAAAGTGTCGCAAATTTTTGCCGAGCGTGGCGAAGAGGGATTCCGCCAGATAGAACAGAACATGCTGCATGAAGTGGCAGAGTTCGAGGATGTTGTCATCAGTTGTGGCGGTGGTACCCCCTGCTTCTTCGACAACATGGACTACATGAACAGTCAGGCGCAGGTCGTTTGGCTGAAGGCAACGCCCGAGGTACTGCATCGCCACCTGCTCATGGGCAAGGGCGACCGTCCACTGCTAAAGGGCAAGACGCCCGACGAGCTCATTGCCTTTATCCGCGAACAACTGGAGTACCGCGAGCAGTTCTATTCCAAGGCCCGCTATATGCTGGATGTCTCGCTCATGGATAACTACGACAAGATACAGATTACCGTTCAAAAACTCAAAGAACTATTAGACTTATAAGTCTCAAGACCCATTAGTTCCATAAGACCCACAAGACCTATGAAGAAATGGACCATCGACGACGCCCGCGAGCTGTATAACATCAACGGCTGGGGCACGAGTTATTTCGGCATCAACGACGCCGGAAACGTGTTTGTCACACCTTGTAAGGATTCCACGCAGATTGACTTGCGCGAGGTGATGGATGAGCTGGCACTGCGCGACGTGACGGCTCCCGTCCTGCTACGTTTCCCCGACATTCTGGACAACCGCATCGAGAAGACGTGGAGCTGTTTCAAGAAAGCCGCCAAGGAATACGAATACAAGGGCGAGAACTACGTCATCTACCCCATCAAGGTGAACCAGATGCAGCCCGTCGTCGAGGAGATTATCTCGCATGGCCGTAAGTTCAACCTCGGTCTGGAGGCTGGCTCAAAGCCTGAGCTGCACGCCGTATTGGCCGTTCAGTGCCAGAGCGACTCTGTCATCGTCTGCAACGGCTACAAGGACCAGAGCTATATCGAGCTGGCCCTGCTGGCACAGAAAATGGGTAAGCGCATCTTCATCGTCGTGGAGAAGCTGAACGAGCTGGACATCATAGCCAAGATAGCTAAGAAGCTCGACGTGCGCCCCAACCTCGGCATCCGCATCAAGCTGGCCTCCAGCGGAAGCGGCAAGTGGGAAGAGAGCGGTGGCGACGCTTCTAAGTTCGGTCTGACGAGTGCCGAACTGCTGGAGGCTCTCGATGTACTTGATAAGAAAGATATGCGCGACTGTCTGAAGCTCATCCATTTCCACATCGGTTCGCAGATTACCAAGATTCGCCGCATACAGACAGCTCTACGCGAGGCTTCTCAGTTCTATATCCAACTGCACAAGATGGGCTACGGCGTTGAGTTTGTTGACTGTGGTGGTGGTCTGGGCGTCGACTACGACGGCACACGCTCACCCAGCAGTGAGTCGTCAGTGAACTACTCTATTCAGGAGTACGTCAACGACTGCATCTACACGTTTGTCGATGCTGCCAACAAGAACGGACTGCCCCACCCCAACATCATTACCGAGAGCGGCCGTTCACTGGCTGCCCACCACTCGGTGCTGGTCATCAACGTGCTGGAGACGGCCTCGCTGCCCGAGATGCCCGAGGAGTTTGAGCCCGACGAGAACTCACACCAGCTGGTAAAGGACCTGTACGAGATCTGGGACAACCTGAGTCCTCGCAATGTGCTGGAGGACTGGCATGACGCTGAACAGATACGCGAGGAGGTACTCGACCTCTTTGCCCACGGCATTGTCGACCTGAAGACACGTGCCGAGATTGAGGCTATGTACTGGAGCGTCTGCCACGAAATCAACGCACTGACGAAGTCGCTGAAGCATGTACCCGAGGAGCTGATGAATATTGACAAACTGCTGGCCGACAAATATTTCTGCAACTTCTCGCTCTTCCAGTCGTTGCCCGACTCATGGGCCATCGACCAGATATTCCCCATCATGCCCATCCAGCGACTCAACGAACGTCCTACGCGCAATGCCACACTGCAGGACATTACCTGCGACTCCGATGGCAAAATCGCATCGTTCGTCACCAACCGTCATAACTCCCACTCGCTGCCCGTCCACACACTGAAGAAGACCGAGGACTACTACCTTGGTGTCTTCCTCGTCGGTGCCTATCAGGAGATCCTGGGCGATATGCACAACCTCTTCGGCGACACTACCGCCGTCCACATCTCCGTCAAGGATGGTAAGTACCACATTGACCAGGTCATCGACGGTGAGACCGTTGCCGAGGTGCTCGACTATGTGCAGTACGATCCGAAGAAACTGGTGCGCCAGCTCGAAATCTGGGTAACAAAGAGCGTCAAGGAAGGCCGCATCACCCTCGAAGAGGGCAAGGAGTTCCTCTCCACCTACCGCTCAGGCCTTTACGGCTACACCTATTTGGAATAATGATTCATAATAGAATAAAAAAGCCGAAAGTGTGATGACTTTCGGCTTTTATTTTTTTCTGTTTACAAGGGATAGTCCTCGAAAGCGTAGAGCACGGTGCTTAGGTAGCGCTCGCCAGTGTCGGGCAGCAGCACCACAATCTTCTTGCCCTGGTTCTCGGGACGCTTGGCCACCTCGATGGCGGCGTAGAGGGCAGCACCGGCCGAGATGCCTACGAGCAGGCCTTCGGACTGGGCTATCTCGCGACCAGTGCGGATGGCGGCGTCGTTCTCAACGTCGAAGACCTCGTCGATGACGTCGGCATCGTAGGTCTTGGGCACGAAGCCGGCACCGATGCCCTGAATCTTGTGGGGACCGCTCTGGCCGCCGTTGAGGACGGGCGACGACTTGGGCTCGACGGCGATGACCTTGATATTGGGGTTCTGCTCCTTCAGGTACTTGCCCGTGCCGCTGATGGTACCGCCAGTACCTACACCGCCAATGAAGATATCGACCTTGCCGTCGGTGTCGCGCCAGATCTCGGGGCCTGTGGTGGCGTAGTGCTTGGCGGGGTTAGCGCCGTTCTCGAACTGCTGCAGGATGACGCTGCCGGGAATGGAGTCGCGCAGCTCCTCGGCGGCGCGGATGGCACCTGGCATACCGTCTTTACCAGAGGTCAGTCGTACCTCGGCACCATAGGCCTTCACGAGGTTGCGACGCTCCACGCTCATGGTCTCGGGCATGGTAAGGATAAGATGGTAGCCCTTGACGGCCGATACCAGTGCCAGTCCTACGCCCGTGTTTCCGCTGGTGGGCTCGATGATGGTGGCGCCGGGCTTCAGGATGCCCTTCTGCTCTGCGTCCTCAATCATGGCCAGCGCAATGCGGTCTTTCACGCTACCGCCGGGGTTAAAGAACTCTACTTTGGCTATAACAGGGGTCTGCAGACCCTTTGCCTGTGAATACTTGTTGAGCTCAAGAAGTGGGGTGTTGCCGACGAGCTCGGTCAGCTGTTTTGCAATGTTTGCCATAATCTTATCCTTTTATAATTAATAATGTTTTTTACTTTTTTACAGTGCAAGGACAGTGCGAGCCGAGCGCAATCGAATTCATTCGAATTGCCGAGGCGATGCCTGTTCTCGCGATGTGTTGAAAACACAGCGCAAAGTTACGGCGATTTCCGCACTCCCACAATCCCCCCAATGTGGCATTCTATATACCAAACGTTTGGTATTCCGCATAAACAATCTGTCTGTTGGGCGTTTTTTCGAGGAAAATGACTACCTTTGCAGCAGAATAAACCTAAAATGATGAATAACTTGAAGTTGATGTTGTTGACGCTTGCATTGCTGGGCGCTACAACGATGAGCAGTGCACGAAACGCGGCACTGAAGCCACGACTGGTGGTGTGCACGGACATTGCACCGGCTGACGTGGAACCCGACGACATGGAGTCGATGGTACACCTGATGGCCTATGCTGATATGTTCGAGATAGAGGCACTGATAACATCGGTAGGATGGAACTGCGACCCGTATCCTCTGGAGTGGTCACAATATCTGTATCGCGTGATTAAAGCCTACGCCATAGATGTGCCAAACCTGATGAAGCGCTCCGGACAGAAGAAGTTCCAATCGTTGAAGAAGGAGAACGGTCAGCAACGCATCGGCTATTGGCCAAGTGCAGAGTATCTCACCAAGCGCGCCGTTATGGGTAGCATGTATGGTGGCATCCGTTCCATTGGTGAGCGCAACGATTCGCCGGGCAGTGAGCTACTGATTCGTTTGGCCGACGAAGATGACCCTCGTCCCATTTATGTAGCCGCATGGGGTGGCGCCAATACACTGGCGCAAGCTATTTGGCGTGTCAAGCAGACGCGAAGTGCGGATGAAGTCAGAAAGTTCGTGCGTAAGTTCCGCATCTATACCATTACCGATCAGGATATGGACTACGCCCACCGTATGGATCGTGCCCGCAGCTCCCACATGTGGCTGCGCAAGGAGTTTAAGGATGACCTGCAGTTCATCTGGGATGAAGGAGCTTGGCAGGAACAATGCGAACTGGGTAAGCGGAGTTGGGAGTCTATACAGCAGAACATTCAAGGCAAAGGAGCCTTGGGTAAGGAGTATCCTAACTACAAATGGGGTGTGGAAGGCGATACGCCGAGCTTCCTCTATGTAATGCCCAATGGCCTCAACGACCCGGAAGACCCCACACAAGCAGGATGGGCGGGTTACCACGAACGCGGCCTGTGTCCTGACTCGCTGACGACGGCATGGACCTCGTGGCAGGAGCCCTTGCGTAGCATCAGCGTAAATTATAAGCGACGTTTCTATCCTGATGAGCTCAACGACTTCATGGCCCGTATGCAGTGGGCCGACAAGGGCGAGGGAAATCACAATCCCATCTTGGTGGTAAACGGTCATCAAGGCCCTTCGCCTCTGGTGCTTCACGTTAAAGCTGGCAAGACCATTCGTCTGGATGCCTCAAAAACATCCGACCCTGAGCATCATGCCATGCATTTCCAGTGGTGGCAGCAGCCGGAGATAGGAACAGCCAAGCTGACCATTGACCATGCCCAAAACGTCGTTGCCTCCATACGCATCCCAGCCGATGCCGCAGGCCAGACCCTCCACATCGTTTGTGAGGTCTGCGACCACGGACCATTCTCCCTGAAGTCCTATCAGAGAGTCGTCTTGGTGATAAAGTAAGAGCTATTCCTATTTGAACAGGTACTGCGCAAATTCGTGGAGCGATTTGCGCCACACCTGCCACTCATGATCACCGGGATAGGAGTTGAAACGGACATTCACACCACCGTCGCGCATCTTCTTCACAATGTTACGAGTATATTCTATACGGGGATCCTGCTCGCCACAGCTCAGGAAGAACACATCCAGTTGTTGGTTGAATGCCTTCGTAGCCGTCAGCATACCCGGCACCTCTTTCTCAAGATCGAAGTTTGAAGCACCCTGAATACCACCGAACATACCCGTAGAGAATACACCGACATTGGCAAACACCTCAGGAGAGCGCAAACCGATATAGAACGACTGTCCGCCACCCATTGACAGCCCGCACATAGCACGGCTCTTGCGGTCCTTCTTCACACGGAAAGTCTTCTCCACAAAGGGAATAACATTCTCCAACAGCTCACTGCGGAAGGTCTGCATGCCCTGCCAGCTATAGCCACCACCCATACCGCCGTTACGCGAACGGACGTTGCTGTTCGAACTGACGACAATCATCGGAACGGCCTTGCCGGCAGCTATCAGGTTATCCATGATCTGAGCCGTCCTACCCTGCTCCATCCAACCGCGATGGTCTTCACCGCCACCATGCTGGATATAGACTACAGGATACGTCTGCTGACTCTCATCGTATCCGGCAGGTGTATAGACCATCAACGGACGCCACGACTCATCCACCTTAGAATAATAATAGATGGTACGCACGTTGCCATGCGGCACGTCCTGCACCTCGAAGTCGTTCATCCCCGACTCCTTGATTTCTATAGCACTCGACCAGCGACTGCAGCCATAGAATGTCTGGCTGGCAGGATCGGCCACCGACACGCCGTCGATAACGAGCGAATAATAATGAAAACCGGGCACCTGCGGCTTCGTGGTTACTGTCCATGCACCACGCTCGTCTTTGGTCATATCATACTTCGTGCCACCCAGATCAATCTGAACACGCTGAGCCTGTGGGGCGTTCACGCGGAACATCACACTCCCATCGGCCAACACACGCGGATAGGCTCCGTTTACGTTAGTCACAGGAGAGTAGGACCCCTCGGGGAAGTTCTCGACACGCGCACCGCCAAAGCCTTGAGCGGTCACTTGAGCACAGCTAACAGCCGCCAATATGGCGATCAGCGTCATTCGGATTGTTCTCATAACATGTAAAATCTATTAAATCTATGGGCAAAAGTAATGATATTTGTCGGAATATCACTAAATTTGTACTCAAAATTAACTAAGTTTATTCTTCGCTACGCAACAATTCAAATAAGAATACCAATCGACATGAAAAGACTACATCTGCTACTGACGCTACTCGCACTGGCTCTGACGATGACGGGCCAGAACCCGCAACTGGGTGATTACGGCTACCTCTATTGCCACATGAACGGCAACGGACGCGCTTGGACGGCCTATGCCCTGAGTCGCGACGGATTCCACTATCACGACCTGCTACACGGCGACTCGGTGTTCAGCGATGCCGAGCATGCCCGCATCGAAGGTGCCACCCGCGATGCCTATATCTTCCGTCGTCACGACAGTACGGGCTACCTGATGCTCTGTACTGATATGAACGTCGGAGCCTTCAAACGTCTGAACAAGCAGGCTGAGTGGGACAACTACGGTATCACTTTGCTGCGCAGCGACGACCTGATTCACTGGGAGTCCACCTCATTCGACTACCGTAAAGGCCCTGCTATCTTCAGCAATCCGAAGGCCAAGAGCGTTTATAAGAATTGGGCGACCATCAACCGCGTCTGGGCACCACAGGCCGTCTGGGACCCCACCTATCGCTGGCCTGACGGACGAAAGGGTGGCTATTTCGTCTATTACTCCATGTGGAACCGCGCTGAGGAGAAGTACGACCGCATGTACTACTCCTATGCCAACGAGGACTTCACGGAACTCACGCAGCCACGCCTGCTCTTCGACTGGGGCTATGCCACCATCGATGCCGACATCAACTGGCTGGACAGCGACCGCCAGTGGCACATGATGATCAAGAAGGAGGGTGGACAGCCCGGCCTTTTCACCTCGGCAGCCAAGAAACTGACGGGCCCGTGGCCCGAGCCCGTGGCCGATGACTACGTGAACTTCGAGGGCAAGAAGAAGTGCGAGGGTGTCTCGGCCTTCCAACTGGCTGGCGACGACGAGTGGACCATTGCCTACATCGAGTATTCATCGCGCCCCAGAAACTATCGCCTCTGTAAGGCCGACAAGTTCATGCGCAACTTCCGCGAACCTCGCAATATCGAGGGTGTCAGCGGTCCACAGCACGGCTCGTTCCTGCGTCTGACAAAGGCCGAGTACGACCGTCTGGAAGAGTGGAGCAATTCTCTCACCCAAGACCTCTCACCCCTCACCTCTCACCTCTCACCTCTCACTGACGGCTGGCTCTTCAGTCGCGACAAGCGGCAGTGGCAGACCGTCAGCGTGCCTCACGACTGGGCCATTAGCGGACCCTTCGACAAGAAGTGGGACCTGCAGGTGGTGGCCATCGAGCAGAACGGCGAGACAACACCTACCGAGAAGAGCGGTCGCTCAGGCTCCCTGCCCTGGATAGGCGAGGGCCACTACAAGCGCAACATCTTTATCCCGGCCGGCTTCAGCGGCCACGCCGAACTGCTGTTCGACGGTGCTATGGCAGAGCCAACGGTCTATGTTGATGGACGGAAAGCAGGCTATTGGGCCTACGGCTACAACGCCTTCCGCGTCGACATCACCAACTTCGTAAAACCTGGCGCCAACCTCGTTGAGGTCGATCTCCAGAATGTCGAGGAGAGCTCGCGCTGGTATCCTGGTGCCGGCATCTACCGTCCAGTGACGCTTATGCTGAGTGGCAACGACTGGATAGACCCCTGGAAGACATATATCCACACCACGTCGATAGCCGACGGACAGGCCACCGTCGAGGTGACGTGTGGCGCAGGCAGTCCCGTGAACGATGGTATGGCCTTCGAGGTGGAGTTGCGCGATCAGCGTGGTCGCATCGTCGACCATCGCCACGTTTCTCTCACCTCTCCCCTCTCCCCTCTCGCTTCTATGTCGATGACTGTCAAGCAGCCACAGCTCTGGACACCTGAGACTCCTTATCTATATAAGGCGCACATCAAGCTCATGCGCAACGGCCAACTGCTCGATGAGGTTGTGCAGAATGTGGGACTGCGCACCGTCAAGGTGTCTAAGGAAGGGGGCTTCCAACTCAATGGCGTCACTCGCAAACTCAAGGGTGTCTGTCTGCACCACGACCTTGGGCCCCTCGGTGCTGCTGTCAACAAAGCGGCTCTGATTCGCCAAATCAAGACCATGAAGGCGATGGGCTGCGATGCCATCCGTACCTCTCACAATATGCCCTCGCAGATGCAGATGGACCTCTGCGACTCGCTGGGCATGATGGTGATGGCCGAGTCGTTCGACATGTGGCGTTACCCCAAGTGCAAGAACGGCTATTCGCGCTTCTTCGACGAGTGGAGCGACCGCGACATTGAGAACCTCGTGCTGGCCAACCGCAACCACCCCTCCATCGTCATGTGGTCCATCGGCAACGAGATTCCCGAGCAGGGCGACAAGAAGGCCGTTGCCATCATCGAGCGTCTGCAGGGCCTCTGCCATAAGCTCGACCCCTCGCGTCCTGTCACGCAGGGTCTCGACCGCGTTGACAATGCCCTGCAGAGTGGCTTTGCACAGGCAATGGACATTCCCGGACTGAACTACCGACTGCCCAAATACGAGCAGGCCTACAAGACGCTGACACACGGTTTCCTGCTGGGTTCCGAGACGACTTCGACAGTCAGCTCGCGTGGTGTCTATAAGTTCCCTGTCGAGACCACCGACAACTCGCGTTACGCCTCTTGGGCTCCCGGCTACGACCCCTCGGCCATCAAGGATGCCGACGGTCAGTGCTCCAGCTACGATGTGGAGTACTGCGCGTGGTCGAACCTGCCCGACGACGACTGGCGCCGACAGGAGGACTATCCCTGGGTTATTGGCGAATTCGTATGGACGGGTTACGACTACTTAGGCGAGCCAACACCCTATGACGAGTATTGGCCCAGTCGCTCGAGCTACTTTGGCATCTGCGACCTTGCCGGACTGCCCAAGGACCGCTACTACCTCTATCGCTCCCATTGGAACACGACGGAGCACACCATCCATCTGCTGCCCCACTGGACGTGGCCCGGTCGCGAAGGCCAGGTAACCCCCGTCTATTGCTACACCGACTACCCTGAGGGCGAGCTCTTCGTCAACGGCAAGAGTCAAGGCCGTATCCGTAAGGTCAAGGAGACCGCTGGCCAGTGGAAGCCCGAGAACCGTCTCGACCGCTACCGTCTGCGCTGGAACAACGTCGTTTACGAGCCCGGCGAAGTCAAAGTTGTTGTCTATGACGAACAGGGCCAGAAGGCTGGCGAGCAGACCATCCGCACAGCCGGACAGCCCACGAACCTTAAGCTCGACGTCTGGACCCAGCACAGTGACCTCTCACCTCTAAAATCTGACGGTCAGGACCTCGCCTTCATCACCGTCTCGCTCGTTGATGCCGACGGCACACTCATCCCCGATGCAGCCGACCAGCTACGCTTCGAGGTCGAGGGCGCTGGCACCTTCCGTGCTGCCTGCAATGGCGATGCCACCTCGCTCGAGCCCTTCACCACTCCCACCATGCGCCTCTTCAACGGCCAGCTCGTTGTCATCGTCCAGGCCGGCTACCGTCCTGGTCCCCTGACGCTGAAAGTCATCAACGACCAGCGCCATCTGACGCAGCAGGTGACCATTGACGTGAAATAAATAGAGGAAACTCAACTACTATTAGTCGTATCTCCATGAGATACGCGCGTATCTCAACGAGATAGAGAGCTATCTCGTTGAGTTTCGTCAGGGCACGACTTTCGTGAAATACTCAATGAGTATTGCGCAATACTCATTGAGTATTTTTCAATACCCGGCCCCTCGTCGATATCATTCTTCATTCACAAGAAGCCCCTTAGTCCCTCATTTTCTTCTGAAACACCCACCTGCAGGGCGTTTCAGAATGAGGGGCTTTTCTAAAAACCCCCTCATAACCCCCTCATTTACCCCCACTATGCGCCGTCAATTCTCACTACCATCGTAAATGCCTCAATGAATGATTTATGAGGGATTTTATGAGGGGACTGAGTGGGGGCTATGAGGGACTTACGTCGCAACCCCCTCATCTCGAAACACCGATAAACACAGGCATTCTGGGAGATTATGAGGGGGTGTGGGGGCGAAACACAAATTCTGTCGTCACAGCGCGAACTCATCCACTATCCACGAGAAAACAACTTTTTCTCATTATTTCTTCTGATTTTGTTGGATGTTTAAGAAATAATCTCTATCTTTGCAATCACCAATATAAACATCCAATCTAAGACGAAAGACATAACTATGTTGTACCCAAGAATGTCTTCGCCCGCATCGAGGCCTTAGAGCCTCTGTTTGCTGACAAGCAGCAGGAGTTTAAGGAGAAGTATTTGTAATTCTGAACGCAGTGCGTTCACAATTTGTCTATAAGTATGAAAACTGAGATACAAACATATACAACACTTTTACGCCACATCAAACAAAGAGTGGCTCAAGCCCAACAACGTGCAATCTATTCTGCAAATGAAGAGGTGTTGCAGATGTATTGGGATGTTGGCGAAATGCTTACTGGTAGTCAGGTGGCAGACGGATGGGGACAGAAAACCCTTGAGCGACTGTCTGTTGATTTGAAAAATGAATTTCCAAAGATAAAAGGGTTCTCAGTGCGTAATATGCAATTCATGATGCAGTTTTACGAAGAGTATAACAAGGAACTGACATTGCCCAAATATAATACGCCTGCAATTACGAAATCGCCAATTTCGCAATTGAATAAAAATACAAAAATGGATAAATATCCAATTGCGCAATCGCCAATTTCGCAATTGCCAACATACAACTTTGAGTTGCCTGTAAAGCATCTGTCGTGGACTCACAATTTGGTGCTAATCCAGAAAGTAAAGGACATTCGCGCTCGTTATTGGTATATGATACAGTGTATTAAATCAAACTGGAGAGTTGACTACCTGAAGGAGGTTATTGCCCGAGATGACTATAGCAAACACGGAGCGTTGGCGAATAACTTTGCAGAAACTCTTCCTACGAACGAAGCGCGTGAGGTGTCATCGATGCTAAAAGATCCTTATATCTTCGACATGCTGACTTTTACTGACGAATACAATGAGCGCGATGTTGAAATAGGATTGGTAAAACATGTAGAGCAGTTCTTGGTGGAGATGGGTGCTGGCTTTGGCTTTATGGGTAGGCAATACCACATAGAGGTGTCTGGTGATGATTATTATATAGACCTGCTGATGTATAATGCGTTCATGCATAGATATTTGGTTGTAGAACTAAAGAATACAGATTTTAAGCCGGAATATATAGGCAAGTTAAATTTCTATTGTTCTGCAGTTGATGACATCCTTTGTCGTGAGGGAGATAATCGCACTATAGGTTTGCTGCTTTGTAAAACAAAGGATAAGGTAAAGGCTGAATATGCATTGCGCGACATTATTAAGCCTATTGGTATCTCTGATTATGAGCTTGGGCAAGTCCTACCCAATGATTTCAGAGGCAGTCTTCCAACAATTGAGGAGATAGAGAGTGAGTTCGAAGAGAGTAGTAAGGAGGACGAGTAATGGATAGAAGTAAGTGACATATACTAGGTTCTGTCATTTTCATAACTCGTTGAGTTTCGCGCAATACTCAATGAGTATTTCAGAATAGTCATCCACTCTCCACAGGAAAACAACTTTTTCTCATTATTTCTTCTGATTTTGTTGGATGTTTCACAAATAATCTCTATCTTTGCACCTAATCATTGGCACATGGCTTCAGAGGAGGTCGCCAGTGGGACTTTTGTGGGTAAATAATAGCATCAGCTATTTATTCAGAGTATCATGAAACCTAGGAAATTTCAATGATGTAGTGCTCTTGAGTAAGTCAGCCGATGCCCGTGCTTTGGCGCGGGCATGACTTATATCTAGCACTACAGGTACATTCCTAGGACCTCATGATACGAGAGAAGAGCCATGACTCGCGCTTCTTTTGTGTCCTGAGGTCTCTTAGAATATACCTGTAAACAAGCCTGAAGATATAGTCTGATTGCTCATAAAACTACACATATGAGTAATAATTACGATAACAAAGTATGATGAGTGTGTCACAAATGCTTTTGTGATTTGTATAAAAAAGGAATAGCCTACGCCTAATGCTAAGATACCTACCAGAGAATGCTGGGTTCAAGACTGACTTAATAGTTCTGTCTAATGAAACTCTACGAGTCGGCATAATAGATGCTGACTTGTTAGATCATGGGACTAGACATCCGAATCTCGTTCTACTGAAAATATCAGCTTTTTGCAAGGAATATGGGCATATTGTTAGGCTGGTTTCAAGTTACGACGAGCTGATGGCAAATGGCAATCCCATTATTACGGATTGTGACTACGACCTGCTGGTAATGTCAAAAGTGTTTAAGTTTACACAAATTCCCAATTTTATTAGTCTCTTAATTCACCAACATCTTATCTTTTATGGAGGAACAGGTTTCTTTGAGATAAATGGCCCTAACCTTCCTGATGAGGTGGAGCACCACGCTCCAGATTATACTCTTTATAATGAGTATATTGAGACAGACACTAGGGGTAATGAAAAACTAAAAAAGCGCAGATGGGATGACTATCTAAGCTATTCGATAGGTTTTACCACTCGTGGATGTATCCGCCATTGCGGTTTCTGTGTTAATCGTCTGCTGAATAGAGTTGTTGAATGGTCGCCCGTTTCAGAATTCCTCGATGAGAACAGAAAGAATATATACCTTTGGGATGACAACATCATGGCAGCGCCACCAAAAGTATTTGCCAAGGTGATGGAAGATTTGAAGAAAACAGGCAAGCCTTTCCAGTTTCGTCAAGGTATGGATATTCGCTTGATGACAGAGCAGAAAGCGAAGTTGCTAAGCGAAGTCAAATATCATGGTGATTATATCTTTGCTTTTGACCACTACAGGATGGATGATCCCAATGAAAAACGCCAAGTTGAACAAACAATTAAGGGACTCAAAATTTGGAGGTCTCATTGCCGCAAATCTACTAAGCTTTATGTTCTTGTGGCATATGACAGCCAAGATGAGACAGATATCGAAGGTACGTTTTTCAGAATAAAGATCTTGATGGAACATGGTTGCCTGCCATATATAATGAGATTCGAGGAGTACAACAATTCTCGTTTTAAGAGTATGTACACGCAACTGGCTCGTTGGTGCAATCAGCCAGGTTTCTACAAAAAAATGAGTTTCCGTCAGTATTGTGTCAGAAATGAAGAATACCATCAAGGAACTCAGAATTTGACACCCAAAGGCAAGTATAACAAGAAGCTAAGGATCCCCAAGGGATACCCAAAGAAAGATAATTATTGCGCGTGTTATCAGACAATGCTCGACTTTGAAGCAGAGTTTCCAGACATAGCCAAGAAATATTTTGATTTAAGATTTGAAGAGTTGAACCCATATAAACTAGTGAAGCGATGAAACAAGCCGTATTACAAATGTTGCCTACAGCGAGTATTAATCTGGATAAAGATAATCCTCGCATCAAACACTATCTTGAACAGTATAAGGAGATTAGTAGTGAACTTATCGCCCTTGCGTTGTCGGACAACAGTAGTGAAGGGAGTTCAACTACCTATCATTCTTTGCGTGATTCCATCAAAGAAAGCAGGGGTATCATTCACCCCATTGTGGTGAGTCATGAGCCAGATGGGTCATACGTTGTCATTGAGGGTAATACCCGTTTGCAGATATACAGAGAATTCGAAAAGAATGGGACGCCAGGAAACTGGGGCGAGATTATTGCGCTTGTATATGAGCAACTCGACGATGACGAAAAACATAAGATCCGCTTACAGTCTCACCTCGTTGGGCCTCGCGAATGGGATCCATATTCTAAAGCCAAGTATCTCTTCTATCTAAGTGAAGTGGAAGGTAGAAATATGAATGCTATCATATCAATGTGTGGCGGTAACGGTAGCGATATAAAGAAAAGTATCGATGCTTATAAGTACATGGTGAATTTCTATAAACCATACACCAAAGAGAAAGGGTTGGACTTTGACGTGTCAGAATATTCAAAATTCAAGGAGCATGAGAATTCCAAAATCAAGTCTTCGATAGAAAAGAGAAATTTTGAGGCTAACGAATTCGCAAAGTGGGTGGCTAACAGGAACGTGAACAACGCCATGAAGGTTCGCTTGATTCCTCAAATCATGCGAAACGATGAAGCTCTTAATGCTTTCCTGAAAGAGAATATTACTGCTGCAGAAAAGGTGCTTCATGCGGCAGAATTGGCTTCTGCCGATTTGTCTGAATATCCATACGATGTATTAGCAAGTGCTCTGTATAAAAGGCTCTTTGATTTCCCTGTTGGGGAGATCCAGAACCTGGCTAATGACGAGAGCTATAGTGACAAACTATGGAAGTTGCAGAACCTAAAGGAAAAGCTTGACTTCGTTTTGGATTTAGTAGAGAAACAAACAAAATAGGCAATATGGAATCATTGACGCACATGTCATTCGTAAAAAAGATTGCGGATTATGTCGTAACAATCCCCAACGATTTTACACGTAATTTGTTATGTGTTGAGCTGCCAGGAGAGTACAATCGATGCCCTCAGATTATTGGTCGTTCTATACCTGATGTGTACTACAATGATTCCAATTGCGTGATACTGGGTGAAGCAAAAACGGATAATGACATCGATAGAGATCATACGCTTATACAACTAAATGACTATATCAACGAGGTCAGAACATACGATGCTGAGAGAAACATTGTTCTATGTACTTCGATAATTGGATTCTCAAGGATGAAGAATATCATTGTTACAAAGAAAATGCAAGAAGATCTGAATGATATTAGGTTTCATGTTATTGACTGTTTCAACAAAGTACAGATTCTATGAGCAATATTAAATACGACATCGACTACAACCTGAGCGCAAAGCATGAAGCTTTTCCATATCAGCATGAAGCTTATCTTGAAATAAGAGATAAAGAGTATGCTGCCATCTTCCATGAGCAGGGACTGGGCAAAACTAAGATTGCAATTGACCTGTTGTTGTATTGGCTCGAAAAGAGAGACATTGATACAGTCCTTATTGTAACTAAGAAGACGCTTGTTAATAACTGGTGCGAGGAATTTAAGGTTCATACAAACATTGTTCCTAAAACTCTTGACAACAAACGTGGCAGTAACTACTATGTTTTCAACAGTACGGCACGTGTGGTTGTTACCAATTTTGAAACTATTGCAGGTGAACTTGAAAGGATGAAGTTATTCCTCAAAACGAGAAATGTTGCAATTATTATCGACGAGTCCACGAAAATCAAAAATCCAGATGCCAAACTCACTCAGGCTTTCTTTGAAATAGCCCCCTTGTTCAAGATACGTATCATCATGACTGGCACACCTGTCGCTAATAGACCATACGATATATGGGCACAGGTATACTTCTTGGATCAAGGTAAATCGCTTGGTGACAATTTCGAGCACTTCAAGAATGAGTGCGACTTGTCTAACGACCTGGAAAGTGACGAATCTCGAAGAAACACATTTGAGAGTTCCGTTGCAGCAATCTTTGAAAAGATAAAATCATTTAGCGTAAGAGAAACAAAAAGCAGCGGCATCATCTCTCTGCCTAACAAGATATACCATGACCTATACATTGGGTTTGAGAAAAAGCAGAGTGAAATGTATGAACAAGTCCGTTCTGAAATGCGAATCATGCTAAAGAAAGGGGACGATAGCATTTTAGATGAATCAGCTGACACAATAAAACGATTGCTGCGTCTGGTACAAATTACATCGAATCCACAGTTACTGGATGATAGTTATCAAGATTACTCCGCTAAAGAGATTCTTCTTGATAAGACGATAACAAAGATTATCGAGAGAGGAGAAAAAGTTATTGTCTGGAGCATCTTTACCGGCAATGTGGACCAGTTCTGTAGAAAATACAAATATCTCAACGCATGCAAAATAACCGGCAAGATGAGCGTAGAGGATAGAAATAAATCTGTAGCCGCCTTTAAGAAAGGGGATGCTAAGGTTCTATTCGCCACGCCCCAATCCGCAAAGGAAGGACTGACTTTGACGGTAGCTAATAATGCGATATTCTACGATAGAGGTTTTAATCTTGACGATTATTTGCAGGCCCAAGACAGAATCCATCGTATATCACAAGAAAAGGATTGCAACATTTACAACCTAATGATAGAAGATAGTATCGATGTATGGATAGATGTACTTTTGAAAGCCAAACAAAGAGCCGCCTTCTTGGCTCAGGGCGACATAACATTGGCAAAGTATAAAGACGATGCAGACTACAGTTTTGCGAGTATTATTCATGAAATATTAAAGGCCTAAGCATATGGAAACAAAAAGAGAAATGCCAATTGGTAAACAAACTGTTTTAGTAACTGATACTGAACTGAAGCAATCTGATCTAAAATTTTATGCAGAGAATCCACGTGTATTTTCTGCACTCCACACTTTGGATGACGATGCTCCTTCTCAGGAAACTATTGAGAAGGAAATGTGCAAACTTGACCATGTGAAGACTCTAAGAATGAGTATTGAGGCTAATGGCGGATTGCTAGAGCCTGTCATCGTTAGAGGAAATGTTGTACTAGAGGGTAATTGCAGATTGGCGGCGTATAGAATGCTGGCCAAAGTAGACCCAATAAAATGGGCGTATATCAGATGTACAGTATTACCTGAGGACATTACAGAGGAACAGATATTAAGTTTGTTGGGTACGATTCATATCATAGGACGTATGGATTGGAATGCCTTTGAAAAAGCTGGATATCTACATAGAACTCAGAAGAAATCGAGACGTCCTATCAATGCTATAGCAGATGATTTGGGAATGAAAGTCAACGATGCCAAGTTGGCAATAAAAGTATATGACAGGATGCAAAAAGAAGATGATATGCAACCCAGAAAATGGAGTCATTACTTCGAGCTTCTCAAAAACTCTACTATTGTGAATGCGGACGAAGAGAATCCTGACATGAATATTGTGAATAGGGTTATAGAGAAAATTAAGAATGATGATTTTGATGACGCTAAAGACATTCGCAAAATAGGGACTATCATTAAGTCACAAAGGGAAGATGCGCTTGAAGTCCTTGGCGAATTCCTTGATGGAGAAATAGACCTGGATGATGCTGTAGACCTGACAAGCGATTTGAACAAAGCTCAAACAATAAAGAAAGGTTTTTCCAATTTCCAGAAGTTGTTAGTCAACAATTGGGACAGAGTGGTCAAACTAACAGAATCAGATTCTGACTTAAATATGACGATTACGCAAGTTGAAGATTCACTCAAATCATTGGTGAAGAAGATAAATAATGGATAAAAGTGAGTTTATAGAATTGTTTTATAATCGAACTTACGAAAAGTTCGTTAATAAACAAATTCTTGATGACAAGAACTTTATAGTTCCTCGTCAGCAACTCAAAAACTATGTCCATGAACTTATTGACATTCCTTATATTGAATTTATAGAGTATCTAAAAAATAAAAATATAAAAAACGTTGTAAAGGATACGGATGTTACTCATTTTAGTTCCTTTTCTGCTTGTGAAGTAGACATGTGTAAGGCCCTTATATGGGCAAATAACCCAGGTTGCACATTTGTTGAAATTGGTAGATTATTTCCTGAGAACGTTTCTTCAAGAAATGATATTGCTTATAGACTCTATGGTGAAAAGCACGTAAAAGCAGCTACACAATTAGGTTTAACTTTTGAGTATTATGATTATTGGTATCTAAGCTGTATTGGATATATTTATCCAGACCTCAAAGAGGATGAAAGAAAACAGCTATTGGCTAGAACGATTACAAGGAATAATTTGTATCAGCAAATGCTGGTAGATATAATGGAACATGATATATACCCAGAACTATATATGACCATGTTCTCTGGGAGTACATTGAAGAATAGGATAAAGTGTGTTATAACCTTTTTTGATATATGTATAGAAGAATGTCTGTTAAATAATATAAGCACACATAGACTATATAGGAGAAATGCTAATATCGATACTCCAAGCTTTCTGCATAGTACCAGACAAAAATCAATTTACAGTTCGTTCTATTCATATGAAATGTTATCATTTGAAGATAGTCTCACTCTCTTTCAACGATATGAATTTAGGCATGATCTTAATGCATTTGATACACTCGTAAAGAGTTATCTAAGACTTGTTATATCGACAGCTAAACTATATGTGAGCAAGGGCCTTGAATATGATGATTTAATACAAGAAGGTACATTAGGATTGATAAAAGCAATAGAGAAGTTTGACTATATAAAAGGTTTCTCATTTGGTTTTTATGCCAAAAAGTGGATAAAGCAATCTATTATTAATGCAATTAATACTCAAACTTTAACTGTAAATATTCCTCAGAATCAACTAGTACTTTATAAGAAAGTAAGAAAAGAGATTGAGAAGTATGAACAAAAAAATGAATTTAATCCCTCTATAACTGAAATTGAGATTGGAGAAAATATAGAACTAGAAAACTTATCCTATCTTAACAGTCTTCCAGATGATTTACATGAACTAGTATCGAGAAAAGATAATTGGGACGATTATCCTAGTAGCGAATTTTCTGCTGACGATATTGTAATGAAGGAGTCAAGATTACATTTTGTAAATAGTTTGTTAAAGGAACTAAAGCATAGGGAAGCAGAAATATTGAGGAGTGTTTTTGGTATTGGGGTAAAAGAGGAAACTTTAGAAGAGATAGGAGTACGTCTATATCTTACCCGTGAGAGAGTGAGACAAATTAAGGAAATAGCAATTAGAAAATTAAGAGAAATCGTAAATCCTTCAAAAGGCAAAGAGCAAAAAGACTATATGGATGAGGAATCTAAAGAAATAGAATTGACTATTGGAGAGACAGAAAGAAGAGAGCGTGTTCATAAAATACTAAAAAGAGTAGGAAATACTAGGAGAAACATTTCAGATAATCCTCAGAAGAAACAGTTTAGATTACCTGAGAAAAACGAATTGTCACCAAAGGAAAAAGATAGGCATATTGATGTTCTACCCGTGTCGGGAGAACTTAATGAACTAGATGGTGTAAAAGTTGGGAACCGAATAATGTACAACGAAAAGGAATGTACTATATGTAAAATATTAGTTCGAGGCGATTCATCAAGGTTCCTCGTTAAATACGATAATGAGGTATTTGATTATGTGCCCAATAACAAAGCTCTCTATCGTAAAGTTTTAGCCCAAAGCAAGAGTCATAACGGTGAGACTAATGTTGCCCCAAACGACAATAATGAGATAGAACAAAAAAAGATATTATTTTCATACAACAGTCACGAATTCAGGTGGAATGTTGGTGATGATGTTACAATGGGGTATTTGTTTACTAGTCCCATTACTATACAAGGAGATCCATATTTTCTTTTTAGGAAGAACGTACTTTTTGTTTTTATGAAATCAAGAACAGCTAATAAGAATAAGGTAAATTCAAAAGTATACTTGCTGCCAACAGATACCCAGTTATTTAAAAAAGATTTTTCAGAGAAATATGGTAAAAGAAAACCAAGAATACTTCTATTTATCCGTGACAGTCCAGCATCAGTCCATTTCCTAGACGAAGTGAAATTATTAAGGATTGGCCCCAATTATATAAGATTTGAATCTCTGTTATAATTAACACAATGAAAAAAGATAGGGAATACATAGCACGTTTTATGACACGTTCTTTTGAAAAGAGCGTTGATTACTATATGCTTTCTGATAAGAACTATGTAGTTCCCAAGCAGAAAGTAAAAGAATACATTTGCAAAGTTCTTGCTATTCCGTATTATGAGTTCATTGAATACGTCAAAGAGAATAAAGGTGTCATAGAGGATAGCCAACTTACACAAAGCAGTAATTTTGCAGCATGTTCGTCAGAGATGTGTCAAGTGATAGAATCACAAGGCAATTTTGGGATGAAGTTTGTTGACATTGGTCAACAGTTTCCTCAATATATCAAACAGAAAAACGAGGTGGCATATCGCAAGTATGGAGAAAATCAGGTGAAGACATCCGCACAATTGGGGCTAACATTTGAATATTACGATTATTGGTATCTGACCTGCATAGGCTATGTTTATAACGAACTTGACCTTCAACAACAAGAAGCCTTGCTCGCAAGAACTGTGCTACGAATACCATTGTATCAGGATTTGTTGTTGCGATTACTTAAGGGCGATGTTTCCCTAACAAAATACATGCAACAGCTGGCTCCTTCTACTAAGGGAAGACGTGCTGGCAGTATTATGAGGCTCCTCGACCTATGCTTGAGTGAATGTAGACGCGAAGGTATACGTTACCATAACTTATATTACCCTGTCTATATTGCAAAAACCAAAACAATAAAGATGGCACTCTCACCTGGTACCGCCTAAATAACCACAAGAATCTATGACATAGAGGGATCATGGGACTCTGATCCGTTATGACGTCAGGGAAAGATGCTTGGTGAGTAACATCAAATAATTGTGTGTCCGCTTGGACTGAAAGAATATTATTCGTACCTTTGTGGCCTAAACTAAAGCAGAACAGTCTGGTATGATTCATACCAATGACTATTGTGATGAGGTTGAGGATATCGTTGACGTCCCTGTCTTCGAAAATTGTAAACTGAAAGTGAAAGGCATATGGTATAAGTACAACGGAGAATTGCTCTTGGACGAAAATGAATTAGCAGAACTGCATGGGGTACAACCATCAAGGAGGACGAAGTTGAAGATATTATTAATACGATGTCTGAGGTGGAATCTGTGGATGGAAAATATATCTTGCGAAAGAAGTAGTCGTATTTATTCTAACTGACGAGGAAGTGTAGCTTTGCCCTCACACCTAACGCCCTCACATTTGCTAAATGAAGGAAGAAGGAAGAGGGAGGAAGGTGCCCTACCCCGCTCCTTCGTCACTTATTTCTCTCTGAATTATTTGGCACTTTCAAATAAATTTACTAACTTTGCATAGCTAATTCCATACGAACTATAAAGCAAAGAGGAGGTGGCCAATGAGCAAGAAATCAATCAGGTTTTTCAACGACAGAGAGGTGCGTGCCGTCTGGGACGAGAAGCACAGCAAGTGGTGGTTCTCGGCTACTGACATCGTGCGGGCCATTAACAATGAGGACGACTATGTGAAGGCTGGTAACTATTGGCGTTGGTTGAAAAAGAAACTCAATGCAGATGGCCTTCAACTCGTGAGTGTCACTCACGAGTTCAAATTCCAGGCCCCTGATGGAATTTTGACACGGGACTGTCCCGTGTCATAATCAGTAATCCTTCGCCTGCTCGTTAACCATCACAACGGTCTTGTCTGCATACTTCTTGTCGAGGATGATGAGCGATATGGGTTGTGTGCTGTATGACTGTGCCTCTCCGACTTTGGCATCGTAGAAATAGAAAAGCGTATCACCCTTCTCATCAAGTCTGTCTGGAGTGATTTCCGTGGCGAGATTGGTCACAGGCAGGACGATGGCCAGCACGAACTGCTTGGTGAAGTCAATCTCCGTTGGCTTTCCAGCCTTGCCCATCGTCGTGGCCATGCCGAAGAGCTTGCTGAATTCCTCTGCTGTCGTAATCTTCGGACTTGCAGGAATCTCCTGATTATTTTTGAAAAAGTAGTTCTTGGCCACCTCAAAGGCCACCTCAGTACTTGCTTTGTCGCCCTCAGCAGGAACGACTGCTTGTTGGTTACCACATGCTGCTATTATTAAAGCAGCTAAAGCGAATAGAATCTTTTTCATCGTCATTTCTAATATAACTTTGCAAAGATAGTCATTTTTACTTTATTATTCGTACCTTTGTGGCCTAAACTAAAGCAGAACAGTCTGGTATGATTCATACCAATGACGATGGCTCGGTAGAGATTAGATGATGATTTAAAAGGTATATGAAAGTGAAGCAAATTCTGTTATTTATGGTCCTGCTGGCTATTACAGCTTGTGGCAGTAATACCCGCAAGGCAATTGATGCTACGGACTCTGTGTCAACAGACACTGTCATCGCTTCAGATGAGAGTTATATCCCACGGCGTTCCGATTACACCTTCCGTTCGGAGGTTCGGACCATTAACGAAGATGATGAGGTGCGTTGGGACACGATTGTGGTCTATCTGACAGACGCCCGAGGACAAACGACGAAGCTCTATACTCAGGCATTGCCACTGGACACTGTCAACTGGAACAAAGGGAGCATAGGCGAAATCACAGAGGAAGACTGGAATTTCGACGGTATTCCTGACCTTCAGGTGTGTACGGGACCGATGAACGGCTTCGGCAATTACACTTACGAGGTATGGCTATGGGATGACCAGGCACATAGGTTCACGCCCGTGGACGATGTCAGTGGTATCTTCGACCCCTATGTGGACTCTGAGAAGAAATGTATTGTCAGCACCTGGCGATTGGATGACGAGGTGGAAATCGTGAGATACAGGTGGGAGGACGGAAAGCTCGTCGAGTACGATCGCGAGGAGATGTCCTACCGCGACCTGACGGATGACTAACTTCTGATGCAAAAATGTCACAGCATCGTAATATGTTATTTTCGTGATTCATGAAAAAATGCGTATCTTTGCGCCCTAAAAGGTTTAGTTTTATGAAAATTCTTGTTGTTGACGACGAGCAGGATATTTGCGAGATTCTTCAGTATAACCTTGAGAATGAAGGATATGAGATTGATGTGGCTAATTCGGCAGAGGAAGCGCTCCAGCTTCCCTTGGCTGACTATGCGCTCATACTTCTGGATGTGATGATGGGCGAAATGTCGGGCTTTCAGATGGCAAGATGGTTGAAGGATGTACCCGATACAGCCGCCATTCCCATCATATTCATCACGGCTCTCGACGATGAGGACAATATGGTCAAAGGTCTTAATATCGGTGGCGATGATTACATTGCCAAGCCTTTGAGCATGAAGGAGGTGAAGGCGAGGGTGAAGGCTGTGCTTCGCCGCTCTGCTTCCACGAACAAACCTAA
>Ga0265299_10001605_pt1 | contig 25243 bp, 11 predicted proteins | sample AusTroGonzalo_MG_4_FD_193485 | JGI IMG/M metagenome (GOLD analysis project Ga0265299, IMG submission 193485) | Bovine rumen microbial communities from tropical cattle in Woodstock, Queensland, Australia - Gonzalo_02 | ecosystem: Host-associated > Mammals > Digestive system > Stomach > Rumen ... | reverse complement strand
GCCTCGGTCTCGTTGGCATACAACTTAGAAGTGCCATTGGTAGCAAAGCCTGCAATTGTAAACTCATAGACACCATCAGGCAGGTCGGTTATCGTCTGATAAACATCGAACGTGTTGTTCCAGTACTCGCAACCGTAGGTAGTGCGGTTCTCGCTGGGACCGGCAAAGGTCTCGTTACCACCGTTTCTGGTGTGCGTCCATGCTTTGTTACGCAGGTCGTTGCGGTTGAAGTCGGCACCCTTGATGAAGAAGGTAGCGTCGACACCGTTCTCAGCTGTAGCAGCCTCGAGCGAAGCCAGGTTGGCAGCATCGACAGTGGCAGCAGCCATCAGTGTCCACTGAGCAGCCTCAGCAGTAGCATCGTCTGTAAAGGTAACCTTTCCGTCTTCACCGGCCATAATGAACTTCTCTCCAGTGCTGAAAGTAAAGACTCCCTCAGCAACCTCAGCTACAATCCATTCGTAAGCACCACCATCAGTCCAAGGACCGTCAGCAGCAGAACCATTCAGGAATTGGTTATTACCACCGTTGGACACCTGAGAGTCAAGTGTGTACTTGCCTTCAGCAGCAATTGCTACACCGAAGTCAAGACCCTTCTCGTTCACCACGGCATGCGTACCCCAGTTTGCACCGGCAGCCAGGAACTTCTGCGTGCCAACGTTCTTAATATAATAGGTGCCATCGGCAATCATCGGCTCGGGCTGGTTGTACTCATAAGCCTTACCGTTCTCGAATGCAAGGTCGGCAGTCTGGTTGCCTTCACCGCTATTGCCATTATTGAAGATAATCTTCTCGGGAGCAGCCTCAGCCTTGAAGGTCACGGTATAGACACCCTCGACAGCCTCAAGCTTGGTACCAGGCCATTCGCCAAGAATCTTGTTCTCGCCTTCGCCGCTCCATACGTATGCATAGACCTCAGCCCATTCATAGTCGGTGGTGAAGGTTGCGGTGTAGGTATTCATCTTCTTCAAGATGAAGTTCTTCTCTTGACTTGCACCATCCATCTTGAAGTTTTCCTCAATGGTGTCGTCATAACCCTCGGCACTGACGGTCACGTCGTAGGTACGGTTAGCCTGAATAACGTTGATGCTATAAGCACCCTCGACATCAGTCACACCGCTGTACTGCACGTTATCTTTATCGGCGCTCACCAGTGTAATGGTAGCACCCTCGATAGCCACATTAGCAGAGTTCTTCACAGTACCGGAGAGAGTTGCAGGTTCAGCAGCCAGAGTCACATAAAGCAGAGGATTGTACTTCATAGAAGAAGCGTTGCTCCACTTCATGTTCTGATAGTTTTCATCATAATCAAATGATACAGTTGCCCATCCACCCTTAGTACCTTCGAAGTAGAAACGCAGGTCAGAGGTACCGTCGTAGACAATAGGCTCTGCTGGGATGATGGCTATCTCGTTGGCACCGGCAGTAAATGAAATTTTACCATCGAAAAGTGTCACCTCGGTCATAGCCTCTTTGTCAGGACTATTGTATGTGATTTCACCAGTAGACAGACCGTACCATGCAATCAGAGAGTTGTCAATATCCTTAGCAGAACTAATCGTACCAATAAAAGCCAGCTTCGTAATCTTTGCACCAGCCTCGATACCAAAGGCCTTCAGCTGATCAGCGGTGTAAAGGATGTCAGATGTTTTTGCACCTCCGTCAAGGTTATAGAAGTCGATAATTGCATTATCCTTATTGTTGTTAGACTTCGTACCAACTGCAATTGCATCGTTCACAAATACCTCCTCTGCGAATGTAACGTCAACAGGCTCGGTAGCTACGGTGTAGTCACCAGCCTTCACTTCGATGTAGACGGGGAAGGTGCCAACTTTCGGATAGCGGAACGAAGCAGAAATCTGCGTGCCTGCATCGCTGAGCTTGTGGCTCATGGGCAGTGCTACAGTCTCGGCTGTAGCTACAGCCTCACCATTAACAAATACAGTCACAGTATAAGCGTCAGCAGCCTCATCGGCCAGACCGAAGTTCAGCACATTGACAGTAGCGGTCTGAGCCACGTTCTGCATAGCCTCAGCTGAAATGTTGCTGGAAGCAATCTTCAGGTCGTGAGCTACAGCAGCAGGAGTCAGACCATAAATCTCATCAACGTATGGACGACCGCTGATTTCGAAGCCTAAATACCAATCACCAGCGGGAACGCTAACCTCGAAGGTCTGGTAGTCGGTAGTCATAGGATCTGTCTCATCCTGACCGCTAACGCTAAACAGCTGTACGCGAGTGGTACCCTCTTCAGCGTTCAGCACCTCTTCACGGGTAGCAGCAGCATAAACGACCACCTTACCCTCGCTCCAGTAAGAGCTGTAGAGCTTTGCATTGAATAGCAACTTGTCGCCAGCAGCAGCCGTCAGCTTCGGAGTAATGAAGATGTTGTCGGTAGCGCTGGAAGAAGTGATGGCATAGTCACCAGTATTCACGTAAGTTGTGCTGACATTGTTCTGATAGACAGAACCGGCAGGCCACTGATTGCTCTCGCCACCAAAATTAGCATACCACTTGGTCGGGTCAAGTTTCGTGCCACTGATAGCAAGCGTGAAGGTTTGGTCTACACCTGCACCGTCAAGATAGGTAATAACCATATCGCCACTGTAAGTACCAGCCTCAGTAGCCGAGAAAGTAATCTCAACAGCCTGTGCAGCAACGCTCATATCGCTCTCGTCGAAAGCAGCAACGGTGAACTGCTCTGCAGGAGTAGCAGTAAAGCCTGCAGGAACAGCAATGCTCTTCACTGTGAGCTGTGCCGAACCCCAGTTATAAACGTAGAAGTTCTGCTTGTCGGCAGTGTTGGTCTTACCGAAAGTGATAGGAGTCGTATAGTCAGTAGGCTCATACCATTTGCTGCTGGGCAGCGTCTTCACGAAGTGGAACTTCGGCTCGTTGGTCACAGTGAGGTCGAAGCCTTCGGTCTCAAACTTTGTGCCATCGGTGAACTCGAAGACAACCTTAGTGCCATTGTAAACAGTCGTGCTCTCCACAGAAGGAGTCCAAGAGAACGAGAATGTCTTTGAAGAGTTGGCGCTTGCGGTCAAGGCAACAGGAGTACCCTCTGCCAGAACGGTCTCGCCACATACATACTTCACGGTGTAAGCTTCAGCCGTCTCGTCGGTCAGAGGAATCACATCAAGAGAAGGCTTCGAGAGAGAGGTACCGCTCTTCACAGAGGCATCCGGCCAGTTGACGCTCTTGATATAAAGATCGTGAGCCACGTCAACCTTCGTCAAGCCGATGATGTTGTCAATCTTGAATTCGCCATAGAGCGAGAAAGCTACATAGTAGTCGCCCTCAGCATCGAAGGTGATGGCCTTGTTAACCCATTCGGAAGAACCGATGGCAACTGCACCATCCTTCTCACCGTATGTATAGTAAGCGACAGGCTCACCCCATGTCTTACGGTCGGTAGAAACATAAACCTTAGCATAATAAGAAGAACCATAGGCACCTTTCACGTCGAAGGTGAGCTGCTGACCGGCGGTAGCATGCAGTTTCGGTGTAATGAACTTGTTGTTCTCAGATGCGTATGAGCTGGTTGTGCGACCTTGGATATAATAATTGTAAGCACCATCAGCATACTGATAATCACTGTTAATGCCACCCTCGGCAATAGAGCCTGCGGGATAAGCAATAGCATTACCACCGTTAAAGTCGGCAGACCATGTGCCAGCAGGCAGTACGCTACCCGAGAATGCCAACGTATAGGTCTGCTCAGCATTGTTCTTATCAAGATAGACAATCGTCAGGTTACCTGCAAAGTTGCCCTGAGTAGTGGCAGGCAAAGTGATGTCGAGTGCCTGTACAGTACCCTTGGCAATTGACAGACCCTCAGAAGGAATCTCAGGCATATTAGCTGAGGTGAAGCCTTCTGGCAAGGTAATACTCTTGATTATCAGAGGAGCGGTACCTGTGTTGGCAATCTCAAAGTTCTTCGTGGTAGCCTCGCTCACGAGTCCATAGGCCTGTGCGCCTGAGATACTGCTGGTAGAGGTGCTTTCAGCTGCACGGAAGATGAACTTGGGTTCGTAAGCGGTTACACCTGCATAGCGTGAAGAAGAAGAGGTAGTACCAGAAATATTCTCCTTCACAAACCAGTATTTCCAACCAGTTGAGAAGGGTACAGAGAATTCTACGTCAATAGCTTTTGTCTCACCGGCTGCAAGAGCCTCAGTAATGGCCACTGTTGCATCATCGTAATAAGTCTTTGTACCACTTATGTAAGAAGCACTTGCCAGTGTCAAAGAATAGCCCTCATCACCAGCAGTGAAGTCATAGTCGCCAGTATTGGTGAGTGTCACCTGCAACTTCACCTTCAACGTACCATCGGCCTGTTGCTCGAAATAGGTAGTAGTACCACCTATGCCGTCATAGCCCTCCAGATTGGCTACCTTGGTTACTTCCAAAGTACGTGCAGCAGGGATATTGGCGCTCGTTGCGGTAAAGTTGTCGATATAGACATGCTGGCAACGCAGACCAATCTTCTGCTCCTCGGTCAGCTCAGCCAACGTATAGGTGTTCCATGCAATTGTACTACTACTGCCAGTATTGTATGCAGGAATCTCCTCCTTGACAGTCTTCAGCAGCTCGCCACGTGTGCCGTCGTTGTTGATGGCGTACACCTCAACGAAAGCATTATTCGAAGCACTGGCTCCCGTACTGGCCTTGATATCGAGTGTTATAGTTCCATTGACAGCAGGAGTAACAAGCAAGTCATAGCACACTTCACCACCCCAGTTGTCACCAGCATACTGTCGCGCTGCTGATAGGGCACCTGTTCCACTAACACCATCTTCGGATTTATAGCTGTACGACATATAATAGGGGCCAGAACCGTCATAGTTATTCTCCCCAACAATATGTCCCCAGCCCTTAGCTACCTTGAAGTCGTGGTTACTGGTAGCAATGGCCGTATTGAAGTCTACAGTGTAGCCAGGAGCTACAGGCTCTGTGTAGTCTTCAACAGTGTAAGCCAAATCATCACCAGTGTAGCCGTTAGCCTTGTACAGCTTGTTCAGCTGGAGATCTTCAATGTCTGCAGTCTGATTCCATTTGTTATCAAAAGTGTTGGCCTGAGGACCACGCACAATGATCATCTTGGTGTACTTGTCATCGAATGTGAACTTGATGACACCATCAGACAAAGTTTCAGAACTCGCCCAACCGTCTCCGTCACCGAAAACGTAAAGTGAAATCTTTGGATTGTCAGCTGTCCATGAGCTTGCACCTACGGGATCAACATAAATCACCTTTTCGGCAAATACTGTTCCGCAGAGCATAACCAAGAGGCTGAGCAATGAAAAACGTAATGTCTTTTTCATTTTGTTTTTTAGTTTGTGTTTGCGCCATCCGGTTCGTCAGCGCATGTTAGTAATAATAGTTTTGTTTCATCTCCCCACTGTCGCGAACCTATTATTGTCTTCCAGTCTTAGTGGTAAGACCGACACGGGGACTGTTAGTTAGCAGCCTTTACTTTTTCCTTTTTGTGTTTTCTTTTTTTAGTTTTACATTCGGTTAATATAACAGTTAAAGAAATCATATCTTTCGTTTTTTATCTCACAGCCACCTTGCGCACGGTGCCGTCCTGCAGCCGCTCTATGTAGAGGCCGCGTTCCTGCCTATCCCTCATACGCTTGCCATCAAGGGAGTAGCGGGCAGGTGCCTGCCTTGAACTTTGCCCCACACTGCTGATGCCCATCGCCTGTGGGATGGTCATCTGGGTGGCATTGACCACATCGAGTTCAAGTAGCTGGTCGGAGAGCTGTGCTACAAGCAGGCTGCGCTCCGTACCCTGCACGTCAACATACCCGGTGAGCAGCCCCACCACCGAAATCTTCTCCGCATTCCATTTCTCTGGGAGCGTGATGTCATAGACAGCCTCGAAGTGGAGGTCACTGACTGAAAGGGCATCGCCCACTGGTGAGGTGAGGTAGGCGCGCAACACCTGATTGTGCAGGTAGTTGGCATTGTTTGAGGTACGCCCAGTCCGCTCGTTATACTCAGCCTGAGTGGCCTTCACCCCGTCTTCGGTGAGCATCAGCGTGAGTGCCAGCTTGCCATAGATGGCTTCAGCCTCTGGCAGCAGGTCGCCACTGCCCTTCACCGTGAGCTTGCGCGTAGCCATATTGTAATCCAGCTGCAGACCTAACGAAGCAAAGGTAGGTGAATAATAGTCCTGATCCACCAAATCACCAATGATGGCTGCCGTCATGTCTGCTCCTATGACAGGCAAGTAGTCGTTCATATCGTAAGCCACATAGGCTTCACCAGGGAAGTAGGAACGGTTAACGGTGAACGTAGGCCAGTCATAGGCATAGAGGTCATGCAGATAGTCAGATGTGCCGATGCTAAGCGAAGTACCCGGCTTATGCACATTGACCACCGAGAGTATACTACTGTTGTCTACAAGCTGTTTCAGTGCCTCGTCGAGATAAGGCACATAGGGTGAGGTCTGGTCAGAGTAGACCTCCATATAGACGCAGTTACGCTGCATGCTGTTCTCGTAAATGGCAAACGACAGGTGCAGTGTATCTTTGAGTGCCTCGTCCGTCAGCGGTGCACCGTTGCTTCCGCAAACGAACACGCTGAGCTGATGTGTACCCACAGTCATTGTTTCCGGCAACTGATAAGTGAACACCGAGACCTGTGTGCGACCGGCTTTTATGCTGTCTTCCTGTGGGAACAACACAGGCTCTTCTTCATCGAGCTGACAGCCAAACTGATAGTCTCGCACCGTCTCACGGCCTGCGTTCATAAACGTGACCATCACATCAATTTCCTCACCGGCCTTCTTGTACTTGAAGCCCCTGTCAGCCGAGATCAGGTTGAGGTCGTATGCCGGCAGCGAGCTGACATCGACGATGAGCTGCACACACAGACAGCCTACGCCCGACAGCGAGTAGAGCCGGGGACCGTTGCCGAAGTCGTAGTAGGTATAGCATCCCCCTTCTACATCCTCACCGTAACCGCACAGTGCTCCTTCATCGGCAGCCACCATCTCGGCTGTTTCCGTATAGTCGAAACCGAAGAAGAGCGTCTCAGTGCCTTTGATTACATAGCCGTCACCATTGAAATAAACGGCATTCCATCCCTCATAGAGTTTCTGTTTCTGCTCTACCTCGGCAGTGAGCGTGCCTCCAGCGACACTATATATAAAGGTACGCGCACGACCCATGTTCTGACTGACGGCCACCCGGATACCCAGCACCTGACACCCTACATAGGGCGACAGCATCTTTGGTGAGAGCAAAGCCCCTATGGGGTAGGTGCCTGCCTCTCCGAAAGCGGCACCACGGAAGGTGATACTGTCGGACTGTGTGTATCCCACATACTGTTGCTGGGCATGCAGGGCAAGCGTAGCCAAGGCCAGCAGCCATACCAAGAGATATTGTCTTTGCTTCATCATTTTATCTGCGCACCTTGAATGTTCTGTTACGTTGTTTCACAATATAAAGTCCCGCCGGGAGACATCTCAGACGGTGTCCCACATACTGTCCAGAGAGCGAATAGACGGCAGCCGGTTCCTCACGAGTAGTGCTGACGGCAGCCATGCCGGTAGACACGGTGAGGACATAGACAGCCTCTTCGGATTCACCATTTTGATAGACAGCTTTGACACCGATGGTATGCTGTCCCTCACTAAGTGGCGGCAGCACAAACTCTGCCTCGGTGGTCTGCCCTACCCGCTCGCCGTCGAGTGAAATCTCGAAACGAAGCACGTTACCATAGTCTACCGTCTGTCCCTGTCCGTTCTCCGTTCCCACGGTGAAGTCGTCAATCTGCGTGATGAAAGCATCGTTGGAGGTATAGTGGACAGCCAGTCGCACCTTCTTTCCCGCATACGGCGAGAGGTCGGTAGTGTAAAGGGTCCATTGCTCGGCAGCAATATCGTCTACCACGCTGACAACGGTGAAGTCGGCAGGCTGGTCACCGTCCTCTGAGACACAGAATTCCATCGACTCAGGATACATGGACGAGTAGGCCTTGGCCTTCACCGACAACATGTAATTGTCATGGATATCAATCATCGGCGAGATGAGCCATTTGTCTGACTTGGCCCGCTGTGAGGAGAAGAAGATAATCGTCTTATCACCAGTAGGAGCCGCTATGGCCTCATCGGTAGGCAGCATGGCCGGTGTGGTGTTCCAGGGATTAAACACCATTGGGGGTATGGCCGTTGGATTGCTGGCGGTACCCGCCCCCGGGAACGATACGATGTTTGATGCATTCCCCAATGCGACAGGATAGACGGGCTGCTTGTCAACATCTACTGTCTTCCACTCACCGAAGGTACCAGTGGCAAAGTCGGGGTAGTCCTCGAAGCTGTCAGTAAACAGCAGTTCTTGGTTCCAGCGCAAGGTATAGATACCGTTGGCATCGGCTGTTGCCGTGATATTATAGGGTGTGAGGATATGGTCAGACAGTTCCACGGGTACGGTCATATCGGCATCGATGGTTACCGCCTGCTGATAGTGCTCGAAAGCCCCTTCGGCAATGTTTACTACATACTGTCCCTTGGGTAGCGACAGGAAGACGGCCTTGCCATCTGTCACACATGTCTCATAAACCTCAGTGGTCGAGAGGTTTATCAGGGAGAGCAGCAGCCCGTCGACGGACAGTATACTGTTGGCCGTCACACTGAACTCCACATGGGCATAGATGCCCTCCGGGATTTCTACAGGCACGTTGACAACCTCGCTCTCAGCCTTGATGTAGAAAGCCTGTACGCCCAGTGTATGTCGTCCGGCAGGCACTTGCTCCAACAGATACTCATAGGCATCGGTGGTAGCCACCTGACTGCCATCAAGGAAGATGCGGAACTGCTCGTTGGGGTTGGCAGGAGAGCGGTGACGGGAAAGAAGAGGACTGAGCGGTGACGACTCAGTAGCGAGAGACGTGAGCTGTCCCACATACACATCGTCGATCATCAGCATAAACGAGCGATAGAGATTATAGTCACTGACGTAGCGGATAGCAAACTTGACCTGCTGTCCAGCATAGGGCGAAAGGTCGTAAATATATTGTTTCCAGGCGCGATAGTCGGCTGTCTCATAGTTGTCTTTATCCAGTCGGACGAAATCCGACTGCACGGGTGCATCAGTCACCGTCGTCACATAGACCATGAAGCGTTCCGGATAACGGTCGGCCGCCTTGCCCATGAAGGCCAGCACATTGTCGGTACCTACGGTAACGACAGGAGAAATGAGCCAGTCGTCGTTCTGGATGCCAGAGTTGGTACGGGTGAAGCCCACATACTGCTGTCCGCCATAGGGCCGCAGGATGGGATAGTCGTACCACCAGGTGGGTTCCACGGTAAGGGGGTTGATGATCTGTGCATACTGCATGACCCCACGGTTGGGATAGTTGCCCACGAGCGGCGCAGCCACCTCTTGGTCGGCATCGATACCCGTCCACTCCCCGAAACTGACGGAAAAAGGCGTATAGCTTTCGAAGTCGTCGAAGAAGGCTGGTGCCTCGGTATTCCAAGACAATCGGACTTGATTATCGCCGTTGAATACATTATGGTCTGCGACAGCCTTGAGTGCGAAGGGAGTACGTGTCTTCTCGGTGAGCGTGACACTGATAGACGGCGCAGGCTCATCATCAGCCACGATAAAGTCCTGCGAAACAGGGTTGAAACCATCGCGCTCAATCCCGAGCTGATGGTTTCCGGCATAGACTTTCAGGGAGCAGGTGCCGTCGGCACCGAGCACAAGTGTGCCATAGCTCACTTGATAGTCGGTCTGCGTGAGTGTGATTTTCTGTCCTTCCAGGTTGTCGCCCTCTACTGAGGAAACCCGGACGGTAAGCTGCTTGTCGCGACTCTGGCCGGCAGCGGCCAAAGTCATCGACAAGAAAAGTAATATCAATGTCTTGAATTTCGTATTCTGCATTTCAGGTCTTTCAAATTACTTACGCACGGTCTTTACCGTCTGGCCATCGGCAGTTTTTACCACATACATGCCCTTCTTCAGCTGAGAGAGCACCTGGGCAGAACGGCCTCTAGCCACCAGCACACCGCCGGCAGTATAGACTGCTACCTCTGCATTCTCGTCCATCTTCAGCGCCTTGACAGCAGAAGGATCGGGATCACCGACATGCGTGAAGGTCATGTCGTCGAAGAAGGCCATCCAGTTGGCACTCACCGTGGTGTGGCGAACGGCCACATAGACATTCTTGCCAGCGTATGCCGAAAGGTCAACGTTGAAATGGTACCACTCGTTTTCGTCCAAATAGTCCATCTCCCTGCTGTTCATCACGGTCTTGAAGTCGGTCGTCTTGGTATTGCCCGTCTCACTGACCAGCACTTCAACACTATGCAGGTCGTTGTCGCCAACGAATACCGAACCTGTGGTACCCAGGTTGCGGGCATAGAAGTCGAGCGTAGCTCCCTCCTGCAGGTACATCAGCTTGCTGATGAGCCAGTCGTTAGCAGCCGAGTTGTTATCAGGGGCCACGGCAACCAGTGTGCCTATGCCCGAATGGGCTGTCAGGTTAGGATTATGGTGGATAGCCTGCGTGAAGGCAATGCGTCCGCCGTTGTCCTCAATCTCCGTAAGATAGTAGTTGGAGCGATAGGTCACCTGATTGTCAGCGTCGATGGTGGTGAAGTCGGTCTTCCAATCATAGTCCATCGGATTCTTCTCGAATCCATAGTAAAGCACGTCGGCTGCCAATCCTTCGCCCTTCACGGGGAAAGTTACCTGACTGCCTCCCTCGAACTCAACGGTCATCACATCCTCAACGGCTCCGTTCAGCTCGCCTGCATTGAACTGCACGTTGAAGCTGACGCCTTCACCCTTGGCTATCTCCTGCCCCACTGCGATGGAGCTCTGGAAGTTACCGGAATTGAAGGTTACACTCTTCACCTTCAGGTCATTCTTGCCCTGGTTGATCAGAGTAAACTGGTCACCGCTGTTGACAGCTTTCCCGTAGTTCACCTTACCGGCATCCCATCCATCTTTGTTGAACACGGCATAGTCGCCCACGCTTCCGTTGATTACCACATTGTCAAGGGCAGCACCATCGTGCCTGCTGCCGTAGCTATGGCTGATCCATCGGAACTGCACCTTCTTGCCGGCATAGTCCATCAGGTCGATGTGCTCATTGCGCCAGTATTTCTTGCCGTCCATGCCTTCGATATGGTCTTCCGATAGATAGGAGAGCTGCGTCCACTGTCCGTCGGCAAAGATTTCGAACACCACGTCGCTATAGCCGTTACCGCCTTCCTTGTTCTGCTTTTTGAGCAGACCCGTCTCGTCAATAATGAGGTCGGCAGGATGCTCATCGCCCCATACGAAGGAGATGGTCATGCCCGTTCCGCCTGCCGGCAGGTTGAATTCTGGTGAAACAAGAACCGACTCACTTCCGGCATTCATCCAGCCAGCGGCCAGCGAGGCTCCCGTGCCGCCATAAGGATAAATAGTGTTGGGACCCCATGCCGCAAAGGCATACTGGTTGGTCGTGCTGGAGAGCCAGCCCATAGGTACTTCCTTGTCCTTGAGGGTATCGAAATTCTCCTCCCACGGGAACTCCATCACCGATGCGTCGGGCTGGGTGGTAAAGCGCCAAGTGGAAGCCTCAGTGGCATCGCCCTTATCATTGTAGGCCACCACTTTCCATTTATAGGTCGTTTCGTAGTCGGCCTGGGGGATGGTCATCGACAGCATGTTAAGCACATCGGCACCGTCCACGAGGTTGTTCATCTCGGCATTGCTGCCCACATAGACCCTGTAACCCTTGGCAAACTGGGCCGGTCCCCACTGCAGCACGATGTCCTTGGGATATACGTTCTCGCTGTTGTTGGCAGGCGCAATCATCGTCACCTTGCCAGGCACGCCGTCGACTCCGTAGACATGGGGCAGCAGCACACGGTCGAGAGTGAAGCTGGAGTGGTCGTAGGCCCCCTCGTCGTCAGTTTCAACAGCAGGATAGAACCAGCGCACATAGCTCTCGTCGGTACCCATGCCCAGGTCGACCTCCACGGTGAGCAGCTGGTTGAGTTCCGTCTCGTAGTTACGTGTCCATTTTGTAGTCCAGCTGTCTCCACCGTCATAGGACACCTGCACCTGAATGTCATACTCGGGCGCATAGTCACCTTCGTATTGGTCATAGAACGCGAACTTCAGCTTGCCGCCTTCGCTCAGGTCGAGACGGGGTGAACGCAGATAGCTGTTCGAGAAGTCACCGCTACAGTATACGCTATTGTCGCCCTCGATAGCCTTGTTCGTTGCCGACCAGCCGTTGTTCTTCCAGCCAGCAGGGGGGAAGTAGTCATTGAATGTTTCCAACTGGCAGTCCTCGGGTACTAACTGCTTCGAGGCGGTGAAGTCGATCTTCACGTCGCCGCCAGTGGTATGGATGACGGCAGTACCACTGGCTGGTGAGGTCATCGAAGCCTCGTAGGCCAGTTGGAAGTTCACCTTATCATAGGCACGCAGGTTGATGTCGGCATCAAGAGTCGTGCTGATACCCTGGGGCAGATCCATGCCCGTAACGGTGAGGCCGTTCTTGCCCACGTTGGTCAGCGTGAAGACCTCACTGAAGAACTTCTCGCCTATGTAGACCTCCTTGAAGTCATAGCGGTCAAGGTTGACCGATGCCACGGGGCCGGTGGCTGGCGTGAACTTCTTCACGGTGATATCGTCGATCCACGCAATGTTCGAGCTGGTGGCCAGCATCTTGTAGACGAAAGCCAACTTCACTTTCTCCCCCTTCCAGTCGCTCAGGTCCACCTTTGAGATGTGCAGGTCCCAAGTATTGATGGGGAACACGGTGACACCGCTCTCGCGCAGCATCTGCTCGTTCTGTATAGAGAACACCAGCTCAGCACCAGCCAGATTGTTGTCAGTGACCACACGCACCTGCAGGTCGTATCGGCTATAGTCCTGTGCGTTCATAGGACTTACCTTCCATGAGAACTGTAGCTGATAGTTGTCGTCAAGGTTCAGCTCGGGCGAGAGGAGGATTTCCTCACGGGGACCTGAGCCATCGACGACACCGCTCGCCGTGATAGGGCCATCGCAGGCCGCACAACCGGCACCGCTGATAGTGGGTCCCGACTGCGAATCTGGATCGGAATAATAGTTGTACCAGTTATACCTGAAGTTGGTTCCTGAATACGAACTCACAGTTGTCCAGCCCTCTCCCTTCGTCAGGGGAGTCGACTTCGACTCGGTAGCGCCAGTCTCGAAATCCTCTTTGAGAATAGTCTGTGCACCGGCATTTTGTACCGATAGCAACACCAATGCCATAGCGGCATAAAGAAGTTTACGCATAATTTTTTTGAATGAAATATTTTAATATTGTAGTTAATTCAATTTTGCAAAAGTACAACTTTTTTTCAAGTCTACAATTTTTTTAACACAAAACATAACTATTTATTAGGAAAACTGTAAAAATATACAAAAACATAAACATGATGACAAATAATGGAAGAATCGCAAAACAGAATTCATTGAGCGATGAGCAACAATTCATGCGGTATCCCGACAAAAACGGTCTCAAAAATTTCGTTCTTTCATTTTTTTTCGCTTACTTTGCATCCCATTATGAAGAAAGCATTCACGTGGATAGGACTGATATTGCTTAGTCCTGTACTATTGTTTACTATACTGACCATACTGCTCTACGTGCCACCTCTACAGGAATGGGCCGTAGGCAAGGCCACCCAGGCCGCCTCTGAAGCCACGGGCATGCAAATATCTGTCGACAGACTGCGGCTGGCCTTCCCGCTCGACCTGAGCATCGAAGGCATTGAGGTGGTGAGGCAGACCGACACCATAGCCGACATAGCGCAGGTAGTGGTCGACGTGGAGCTACTACCCCTTGTCAGCGGAAAGGTGGTGGTCGACGAGCTACTGCTTAACAAGGCCCGGCTGAACACCCTCGACATGATTGCCGACCTGCAGGTGACAGGCACACTGGGACACCTGTCGGTACACTCGCGCGGCATCGACCTGAGCGAAGGCACGGTGGAACTGAACGGCACACGGATAGCTGATGCCGACCTGACCATCCTGCTCAGCGACACCGCCGCCGTGGACACCACCGTCTCAGACCCCCTACCCTGGCTCATCCGGGCTGACAGCCTGAGCATCATACGTTCGCATATAGACCTGCACATGCCTGGCGACTCCATGCAGATAGCCTTGGGCATAGGCCAAGCAAAGGCCCGCAAGGCAGTTATCGACCTGTACCATAACCTTTATTCAGTACACTCCTTTGATTGGACAGACGGCTCTGTGAGCTACGACCTGCCCTATGAGCAACCAGCAACCAGCGGACTGGACTATAACCACATAGCGCTGCAGCAAGTAGGCATCGGTATAGACAGCATCTACTTCTGCGCCCCTAACCTGTCGTTACAACTACGCAAGGCCACACTCAGAGAGCAGAGTGGACTGGAGCTGACCCTGCTGACGGGCACGGTCCTCATGGACTCAGCCGGTCTGAAGCTGCCCAACCTGCTATTACAGACACCTTATTCTAATATACGCGCGCGAGGAAGCGTCGACTTCAACGTGATGGACTCCATCCAACCAGGACAGTTTGCCCTGAACCTCGATGCATCACTGGGCAAGAACGACCTGCTGCTCTTCATGGCTGACATGCCTGCCGCCTTCAGGAAGCAATGGCCCGAATGGCCCCTCACCATCACTGCCGACATGAGCGGCAATATGGAAAAGGCCGACATTGCCGAACTGGAACTGACACTGCCTACGGCTCTGCACATGAAAGCCCATGGCTCGGCAACACAGCTTACCGACATGAACAAGCTGCTGGCACAGGCCGACCTGCAAGCCGAGACCTACAACCTGTCCTTCGTACAGTCGATGCTCGACATGCCCGACATACGCATACCTCAGGGCATACGCCTCAACAGCGTGCTGCATGCCAACGGACCGTGCTATGAGGCTGCCCTCACCGTACGCCAAGGTAACGGCTACCTGAAGAGCAAAGTCTGGCTGAACGAACGTCTGATGAGCTACGACGGCGAGGTGGAAATCAGCCAAATCAACCTGCACGACTTCCTTCCCCGGCAGACGCTCTATGAGGTCACTGCCCAGGCCAAGATGAAAGGTCAAGGCACCGACTTCATGAAGAAGAGTTGCTGGATAGAAGCCGATGCCACACTGGACCACCTGAAATATGGTGACATCGACGTGGACAGTATCGTAGCAACGGTGCGACTGAACGACGGGCATGCCCTGACTTCGGTAACAGGCAACAACGCACTACTGCAGGGACACTTGGGCATCGACGCGCTACTCGATGCGAAGGACATCAGCGCCACCGTTTCAGCTGACCTAAGACAACTGGATCTGCTGGCCCTGCAGGTGATGGACGATCCCCTCACCATCGGCATGTGCGGCCACATAGACCTGCAGACTAACCTGGAAGACACCTACAAGCTATCGGGCCTCGTTGGCGACATCTATATCCGCGACTCGCTCAACACCTATCGTCCCGACGACGTAGGACTGACCATCCGCACACAGACCGACACTACCCTCTTCCGGCTGCAGAGCGGTGACATGATTATAAAGGCCGATGCCAGCGGTGGCTACGAGGCACTCATAGAACAGGCAGGAGTGCTGACCGACTCGCTGATGGCACAGGTTAGGAACCGTACCATCAACCTGAACAACGTGAAGCACATGCTCCCCCATACACGCCTGTACCTGAAGAGCGGACGCAACAACCCCATCTCCAACTTCCTCAGCTCGTCGGCCAACACCTATTTCAAGGAGTTGAACATCAACATGACCACCAACCCCGAAGAAGGCATCAACGGCGACATCAACCTCCTCTCGCTCAATGCCGACTCCATACGCATAGACACCATCCAGTTGCACCTGCGCGAGTCAAAGCACGGACTGACCTATCAGGGACAGGTGACCAACAACCGCCGCAACCCACAGTTTGTCTTCAACGCCAAGCTCGACGGCTCGTTCAAGGAAAACGGAGCCGTGGTGGGTGTACGTTTCTGGGACGACAGAGGCGTGATGGGCGTGCGCGTAGGTGCATCGGCCACTATTGAGGAAGACGGCATGCGCGTACACCTGATGCCCGAGCGCCCCACGCTCGGCTATCGGGAGTTCAACTTGAACAAAGACAATTTCCTCTTCTTGGGCAAGAACCTGAAACTGCAGGCCAAGGTCGACCTGCTGACCGACGACGGAACGGGTATCAAGATCTACTCGGAAGACCAGGACTCCACAGCCCTGCAAGACCTCACCGTAAGCCTTTACCAGTTCGACTTGGACCAGCTCACCACAGCCATCCCCTACGTACCCCATATATCCGGCATCCTGAACGGTGATTACCACCTGGTGATGGACGAGCATGAGCAGATTTCCGTGGCCAGCGACATGCAGATAGCCCACATGGCCTACGAGAACAGCCCCGTCGGCAACCTCGCCACTGAGTTCGTCTACATGCAACGCGAAGACGACACCCACGCCGTAGAAGCCATCATGATGCTCGAGGAGAAAGAGGTGATGAGCCTCAGGGGCAGCTATCAGAACCAGGGCGAGGGCAGCTTCGATGCCACGCTGGAACTGTTGCACACGCCCATGAACCTCGTGAACGGCTTCGTACCCGACCATCTCGTAGGACTGGAGGGCTATGCCGAAGGACAGCTTTCGATGAAGGGCACCATGAGCAAGCCGGTGATGAACGGTGAACTGATGCTCGACTCGGCTTTCCTTGTAAGCGTGCCTTACGGTGTGAAGCTACGCTTCGACAACGACCCCGTGCGCATCGTCAACTCACAGCTGCTGCTCGAGAACTTCACCATGTACGCCTACAACGACAACCCGCTGAACATCATGGGCAACATAGACTTCCGCGACACCAACCGCATGTCGATGGACCTGCGTGTGAGAGCCAGGAACTTCCAGCTCATCAACGCCAAGCAGACACGCGAGTCGATAGCCTACGGCAAGGCATACGTGAACCTCTTTACCTCCATAAGAGGCCGGTTGGAACAGTTGCGCGTCAGGGGACAGCTCGACGTGCTGGGTACCACCGACATCACCTATCTGCTGCTCGACTCGCCCCTGTCCACCGACAACCAGCTTGACGAGCTGGTGAAGTTCACCGACTTCACCGACTCTACGCAGACAGTAGTACAGAAACCCACGCCACAGGGCATGGATGTCGACATGACCATCAGCATAGACCCTGGCGTACATGTGCTCTGCGGCCTGAATGCCGACCTGTCGAATTACGTGAACCTGTATGGCGGTGGTGACCTGCGCATGAAATACACCAATGACGGCATGACCATGAACGGCCGCTACACCCTGAGCGGTGGCAACATGAAGTACTCACTGCCCGTCATACCGCTGAAGACTTTCAGCATACAGGACGGCAGCTACGTAGAGTTCACCGGCCCCATCATGAACCCCACGCTGAACCTCACCGCCATCGAGCGGACTAAGGCCAGCGTGGCACAGGAAGGCCAGCAGTCCACACGCAGCGTGCTCTTCGACTGCGGCGTGGTCATCACCAAGACACTCGAGGAGATGGGCCTTGAGTTCGTTATCGATGCCCCAGAAGACATGACCATCTCATCGGAGCTGAAAGCCATGAGCAAGGAGCAGCGAGGCAAGCTGGCCGTAACCATGCTGACTACAGGCATGTACCTGCAGGATGGCAACACCAGTGCCTTCACCATGAACTCAGCCCTCAGCTCGTTCCTGCAGAGCGAGATCAACAACATCACCGGCAGTGCACTGAAGACACTCGACCTGAGCGTAGGCCTCGACAACACCACCAATGCCGCAGGAGAGACACGCACGGACTACTCGTTCAAGTTTGCAAAACGATTCTGGAACAACCGTCTGAACGTGCAGATAGGCGGAAAACTGTCATCGGGAGCCGAGAACGAGTCAGCTCAGGGACAGGACCAGTCGTTCTTCGACAACGTGACGATGGAATACCGTCTGTCGCCCACCTCGAACCAATACATCAAGGTATTCTATAACCAGAATGTCTACGACTGGCTGGAAGGCTATACCGGACAGTATGGCGGCGGCTATATCTATAAGCGCAAGATGAACTCCATCTGGGATGTGTTCAAGCTATGGAGCAGCGATAAGAAAGCCATGTCCTCCATGCCGGCTGCTACCTACCAACGGAGAGACTCCACCCAAACAAAGAAACAACCATGACAAAATATGCAGCCCTCTGCTTGGCCATACTCGTGCTGAGCGCCTGTTCAACCACCTGGCAGATACCCGACGACGACCAGCTGTTCATTGGTCTGAAAAGCATAGATTACGAGAACTATGAGACCCACGACCAGCTGCACAAGGACCATTTCATCACAACCCAGGAGGAAATAGAGGCGGCACTGGCCACAGCCCCCAACGCAGCCCTCTTTGGCAGCAGCTACTACCGCTCACCCCTGCCCATCGGACTATGGATATGGAACTGGGCCAACGGTTCATCCGGCAAGATCAAGCAATGGATGAACAAATCATTCGGCACCCCGCCGGTGCTGATGAGTCAGGTCAATCCAGCCCTGCGTGCCTCAGTGGCCAAATCGGTGCTGCGCAAAAACGGCTATCTGCACAGCAACGTCACCTACAAGGAGGTGCCTCAGAAGAACAAGAAAAAGATGAAGCTGGCCTACACGGTGAATCTGGATACGCTCTTCATGGTCAGCTCAATGGAATACAAGAAATTCCCCGACGACATGCAGCAGCTCATCGACTCGACCGTCAGCGATGCCAAGCTCCACGCAGGCTCACCTTTCAGTGTGGGCACACTCGACGATGAACGCTCACGCATCTCCATGCTCATGCGCAACAACGGCTACTACCTGTTCTCGCCCAGCTATACCACCTATCTGGCCGACACCTTCGAGCTGCCCTACAGGGCACAGCTACGCCTGCAACTGGCCGACTCTCTCGACCATCAGCTGCTGCAGAAGTGGTACATGGGCAGGACCAGCATCAGCCTTCGCCGGACAGCACGCGAACAACTCACCGACTCTGCAGGACGCAGCTTCCTGAAGGTATACTATAGCGGAAAGAAGCCGCCACTGAGGCCACGCGTAATCCTGCGCAACATGAAGCTCATCCCCCGACGGGCCTATAGCTACGACAACTACGTAGAGTCGGTACAGAACCTCAATGCCACAGGCATCTTCAGCTCTACCGACTTCCAGTTCACCCCCCGTCCGGGTACTGACACCCTCGACCTGGCCATCAACTGCGTCTTCGACAAGCCCTACGACTTCTATTTCGAGACCAACATGAGCAAACGCACCATCGGGCGCATGGGTCCCGAGACCCGCATAGGTATGACCATCCGCAACGCCTTCCGAGGAGGCGAGAAAATCGACGTTAACGTCCACGGGTCCTACGAATGGGAAACGGCCAGCGGAAGCGGTGCCGACATGAACTCCTACCAGTACGGTGCCGACGGCTCGATAGAGTTTCCACGGCTGCTCATCCCCTTCTTAGGGCGCGAGAGAATCAGGCGCACCAAAGACGGCAGACTGAAGCGCCCCATACGCTACTTTGCCACGCCGACCACCATAGCCAAGGCCTCAACCGACATCATCTACCGCCCCAACTACTACAAGATGCACATCGTGAGCGGTGAATGGACCTACAGGATACAGCTTACCGAGCGCAGCCGGCACGAGTTCTCGCCACTGACGCTGAAGTACCAGTTCATGAACAGCCATACACAGGCTTTCGACGACATTATCTCACAGAACCCCTACCTCACGACGACGATGAGCGACTACTTCATCCCCAAGATGCGCTATACCTATACCTATGCCAGCCCCAAAGGCAACATACACCCCTACCTGTGGGTCACCACAGTTGAAGAGGCCGGTAACGTGTCATCGCTCTACTTCCTCGCAAAGGGGCAGGAATGGAACGAGAAGGACAAGAAGATGTTCAAGAACCCCTACTCGCAGTTCGTGAAACTGGAGACCGACTACACCAAGACATGGCCCTTCGACAGCAAGTCGAAATTGGTGGCCCATGCCAACTTCGGCATCATGTGGACCTACGGCAACTCCAGCTCCTACCCCTTCAGCGAAGGCTTCTACGTGGGCGGTGCCAATAGCATCCGCGCCTTCAGCGTGCGCTCCATAGGCCCCGGTGCCTTCCCTGGAACGGGCAACAGGCAGGAGTCATACATGATGCAGAACGGCGACGTGAAGCTCGTCATGAACCTGGAATACCGCCGGCAGCTCTTCGGTAGCCTCTATGGAGCCCTCTTCCTTGATGCAGGCAACGTATGGAACCGCAGAGACATGACGCTGAGCAAGGAAGAACTGGCCAGCGAGAGCACCCCCGAATGGATGAGGGAATACGGTGACTCCCAATTCAAGCTGGGACACCTCATCAAGCAGATGGCAACAGGTACCGGACTGGGACTCCGCTACGACCTCGATTTCCTCGTGTTACGCGTTGATTGGGGCTTTGGCCTGCATGTACCCTACAAAACCAGCAAGTCGGGCTACTTCAATATAGAACGCTTCAAAGATATGCACACGCTGCACATCGCCATCGGATACCCTTTCTAGAATGGAAGAATTGAAGTCCCCCATTTGTTAATTAATGTAGAGCAACAGCAAATTCTTTACGCTTCACTTTTCACTCTTCACTTTTTTTATTACTTTTGCATATCTAATTATAATAACCCTTAAAGATAAAAACAAATGAAACCTACACTTTTTCTACTTGCTGCTGGCATGGGCAGCCGCTATGGTGGTCTGAAACAGCTTGACGGACTGGGCCCCAATGGTGAAACAATCATGGATTACAGTATCTACGATGCCATTCAGGCAGGCTTTGGCAAGATTGTCTGGGTCATCCGTAAGGATTTCGAGGAGCAGTTCCGCACACAGATTCTTTCTAAATATGAGGGACAGGTTCCCTGCGAGCTCTGCTTCCAGTCACTCGACGCCCTGCCCGCAGGTTTCAAGGTACCCGAAGGTCGCGTAAAGCCCTGGGGAACCAACCACGCCGTTCTCATGGGTAAGGACGTTATCAAGGAGCCCTTCTGCGTTATCAACTGTGACGACTTCTATGGTCGCGATGCTTTCATGCAGATTGGCAAGTTCCTCTCCGGCCTGAAGGAAGGTTCGAAGAACGAGTATGCCATGGTAGGTTTCCGCTGCTGCAACACCCTGTCAGAGAACGGATCCGTGGCACGCGGCATCTGCGCCTACGACGAGAAGCGCCACCTGACAGACGTAGTGGAGCGCACCGAGATTATGCGTCAGGCCGACAAGGGCAATGCCATCTGCTACAAGGATGGTGACGAATGGTTCCCATTGGAGGAGAACGTACCCGTCAGCATGAACATGTGGGGCTTCACTCCCGACTACTTCGAGCATTCAGAGGCTTACTTCAAGGAGTTCCTCAGCGACCCGAAGAACATGGAGAACCTGAAGGCTGAATTCTTCATCCCCCTGATGGTCAACAAGCTCATCACCGAAGGCACGGCCACCTGCGAAGTACTCGACACCACCTCTAAGTGGTTCGGCGTAACCTACGCTGCCGACCGCGAGGCCACTGTAGAGCGCATCAAGAAGCTCGTCGACGAGGGCGTATATCCCAACAAACTGTTCTAAATGTTAAAAGACCTATTGAACCAACAAGCGTGCGAAAAACTTCGCACGCTTATTTCTTCTTCTGAGAGCATTCTTTGCTTGTGCCACCAGAACCCTGACGGCGATGCCCTGGGCAGTTGTCTAGGATGGGCCGAAGTGCTCAGGACAGGCTTTGGCAAAGAGCCGCAGATCATTGTTCCCGACCAGTATCCCGACTTCCTGCAGTGGCTCCCCAACAGCGACCGCATCATTCGCTATGACAAGCACAAGGAAGGATGTGACTGGACCCTACAGCATGCCGACCTCATCTTCTGTCTGGATATCAACACCACAAGCCGCGTGGGCGAAATGCAGGCAGCCCTCGAAGCATCACCGGCACAAAAGGTGCTCATCGACCATCATCTGAATCCGGAAATTCCCACCGTGCTCGCCATTTCACAGCCTAAGGCATCCTCTACCTGCGAACTGGTATTCAGGCTCACTTGGCAACTGGGGCTCTTCGAGCAGATGAGCAAACACTTCGCTACCCCTGTCTATTGCGGCATGATGACCGACACCGGGGCATTCACCTATAATTCCGACGACTGCGACGTGTACTTTATTATCAGCCAGCTACTCACCAAGCACATCAACAAGGATAAGATATACCGTAACGTATACCATAACTTCTCCGAAGACCGTCTGCGCCTGATGGGCTATGTGATGTACCAACGGCTGGTGGTCGACAATCGCCGACATGCCTCCTATTTCTCGCTGACCCGCAACGACCTGAAACGTTTCCATTTCATGAAAGGCGATGCCGAAGGACTTGTCAACATGCCGCTACAGATAAAAGGACACAAGCTGAGCATCTCGCTGCGCGAAGACACAGAGAAAGAAAACACCGTATGGGTAAGCCTGCGAAGCGTCGACCAGTTCCCATGCAATGAGATGGCAGCACAGTTCTTCAACGGCGGTGGCCACCTCAATGCCTCGGGGGGACGACTTTACTGCAGCATCGAGGAGGCCGAGAAGATTGCTGGGAAAGCCATCGCTGCCTTCGAGGAAAAACTGAAGAGTTAGGAATCAGGTGGGGCAGAAACATGTTATTTTTTGTAAAGCACAAGCAAATTCTTCACGCTTCACCTTTTACTCTTCACCAAAAAGCATTACCTTTGCACCGGTTTTCTATTTTCCGACAGAATATGAAGCATTTTTGCCATCTACTCATTCTCCTTGCCACCATTGACATGCTGATGGCCTGCAACGACTATGAGACTTACGCCGACCAAAAAGAGAAAGAGCGCAATGGTATCAGCGATTTCATTGCATATCATAACTATAGCGTCATTTCCGAAGAAGCGTTCCACGCACAGGGCGACAGCACCGGAACCAATGAGTTCGTCTACATCAACAACAACGGTGTGTACATGCAGATAGTGAACAAAGGCAGTGGTACTCCCGTGAAAGACGGATCGGAGGGCGAGAACCTATACGTACGCTTTCTGGAGAAAAGCATCTTCGACACCACCTCCGTCACCACCAATTTCCTCGACCCCTACGATCCCGACGTGATGAACGTGGTAAGAACAGGCAACAACTTCACCGCCTCGTTCACCTACGGACTGATGCTCAGCAAATACAGTGCCTCCGTACCTACCGCATGGCTCGTACCACTGAGCTATATCAAGGTGGGAGCACCTACAGCCGATGAGGATGTTTCCCTGGTACGCCTCATCGTTCCCCACACACAAGGACACAGCGTGGCATCAAGCAACGTGTATCCCTATTTCTACGAAATATCATTTCAAAGACATCCTGGTCTATGACATTAATCAAATCAATTTCTGGTATCCGCGGAACTATCGGCGGACCTACGGGCGACACGCTCAATCCCTTAGACATTGTTAAGTTTACAACCGCATACGCTACCTTCATTGGTGGCAAGCGCATAGTCGTCGGCCGTGACGGCCGCATCTCCGGCCCCATGGTACGCGATGTGGTCTGCGGCACCCTTGTGGGTATGGGCTATGAAGTCATCGACATCGGCTTCGCCACTACCCCGACGACCGAGCTGGCCGTGCGCTGGCATGAGGCCGATGGCGGCATCATCATCACAGCCTCGCACAATCCTACCCAGTGGAACGCCCTGAAGCTGCTGAACCGCGAGGGCGAGTTCCTTACCGCTGCCGATGGTGCCAAGGTGTTGGAGATAGCCGAGAAAGAAGATTTCAACTATGCCCCTGTAGAGAAACTGGGCCACGTCGTGAAGGACGACACCATGAACCAGCGCCACATACAGTCAGTGCTCGACCTGCGTCTGGTCGACGTAGAGGTCATCAAGAAGCGTAAGTTCCGCGTCTGTGCCGACACCATCAACTCGGTGGGCGGCATCATCCTGCCCGACCTTTTCCGTGCCCTCGGCGTTGAATTCGAGATACTGAACGATGAGTGTACCGGACAGTTCGCCCACAACCCCGAGCCTCTGGAGAAGAACCTGCAGGGCATCATGGAGAAGATGCGGCAGGGCAGTTTCGACCTCGGCATCGTCGTCGATCCCGACGTAGATCGTCTGGCCTTCATCTGCGAAGACGGCAAGATGTTCGGTGAGGAGTACACGCTCGTCTCTGTGGCCGACTATGTACTGTCTCACGACAAGGGCAATACCGTCAGCAACCTCTCCTCTACCCGCGCCCTTCGCGATGTCACCGAGAAGCATGGCGGCCGCTACACCGCTGCCGCTGTGGGCGAGGTAAACGTAACGACGAAGATGAAGGAAGTAGGAGCCGTCATCGGTGGTGAGGGCAATGGCGGTGTCATCTATCCCGAGAGCCACTACGGCCGCGATGCCCTTGTAGGCATTGGCCTCTTCCTGTCATCCCTTGCACAAAAAGGACTGAAAGCCAGCGAACTGCGCAAGACCTTCCCCGACTACAAGATTGCCAAGAACCGCATTGACCTCACCCCCGAGACCGATGTCGATGCCATCCTTGTAAAGGTGAAGGAGATGTTTGCCGCCAATAAAGAGGCTGTCGTCAACGACATCGACGGTGTAAAGATTGACTTCCCCACGAAATGGGTACACCTGCGCAAGTCGAATACCGAGCCCATCATCCGCGTCTACAGCGAAGCACAGACGATGGAGGAGGCCGACGCACTGGGCAAGCAGCTCATGCAGGTGGTCTACGACATGCAGTAAGCCATAGGGCGCTGAAAGTCAGCATACCATTCAACTGCAGCAGTTCGTATCCGAAGTGATAGCCGAACTGCTGCTTTGCTATTTCGGAGCGTCTGCGTCGAATGCCGCGCGCGTTTCAGTCAATCGCTGTGAGCGTTTGCCTTGAAAAATGTGTCTGGTCATTTTGGTCAAAATCGAAAACGGATTGTGTCAAAACCGCCACTATAATATAAATATTCTATTTATATATATAGTCACGAAATCGATTTTGACCATTTTGACCATGACCACTTTGACCACATTTCTGTAAATAAAAGGGGTCACCTGCATAACCACGTGGATTAACCGAAAATCTTGACCTGTCTGAAGATGAAGAATTTCTTGTCAATAACACCTCTTAGCTGAGCCCTGAAGTCCTTGATTTTTGCATTGAGCGATTCTGCTGATGCATTGGTCGACCTGTTGACAAAGTAGTTGAGGATTTCATC
>Ga0265299_10001604_pt1 | contig 25255 bp, 22 predicted proteins | sample AusTroGonzalo_MG_4_FD_193485 | JGI IMG/M metagenome (GOLD analysis project Ga0265299, IMG submission 193485) | Bovine rumen microbial communities from tropical cattle in Woodstock, Queensland, Australia - Gonzalo_02 | ecosystem: Host-associated > Mammals > Digestive system > Stomach > Rumen ... | reverse complement strand
ATCGCTACGGCTATATCCTTCACGCTCCGGATTCCGTTACGTACAAGAAGCTCCTGAAGCAGAACGTGATCTCCTTCTCCTCGGCTCTGGTTAACAAGTCCGTGATGGAGAAGTTCCCTGTGGACGGCAACCTTCACGAGGATTTCTTCTGCTGGCTCACGGTTCTCAAGAAAGGCTTCGTTGCCTACGGCATCGACGAGCCTCTCATGACCTACCGCATCGACCGCGATTCCGCGTCGGGCAACAAGTGGGCTGCAGCGAAGAAGAACTACAACGTTTACAAGAAGCTGCGCTTCGGCAGGATTAAATCCCTCTACTACATGATCTGCTATGCTCGCCGCAATTCCGCGAAGTACAACAAGATCAAGAAGAGCTGATCCCCTTTCAAGTAGGAACCAAAGCACCGCGCCCCCGGTAAGGAGAGCCTCCTTTCCGAGGGCGCGGTTTTTATTTCGCCTTGCTTATTATTTCTATGACTTTCTTTGGCCGGTTTTGACTATCCCGGTCTTTTCGCCTGTCCCGATTACCCCTGCTTCACGCCGTACGCCTTGCGCACCGCCCAGGAGATCGGCCGGTAGCCGAAGCACTTCGTGCGGAACAGCCAGCGCACCGTGCGGTTCGGTATCTTCGTGTACACTGCTTTGTAATTCGTCTTCACCGTCTCGCCGAGCTCGCGGATGAAATCGCGGTATCTCGTCATGGGCGGGAAGGAAAGCCAAATCCGGGTCTGTGTGACCACCAGTCGCGAGAGCTCGTACTCGAGGTACTTTAAAAGGGCGTTGCTGGTGTCCGCCTCCTTCTCCCGGTCGTAGAACTCGAAGATCCTCGTCATGACCAGCCGGTGATCCGACACGTACTGCTGCATGCGGTTGATGTTCATGCTCTGCTTCGGCCGTCCCACGCGGTACTGGTACACCGGAAGATCGTAAAACCTTAGCGTCCGCACGTAAGGCATCGGGTAGAGAGCGTACTCCACGTCGACGTAGAAACATTTTTCGTCGATGGTGATGTCGTTGGCCTGCATCAGGTCCGTGCGATAGTTCAGCTGGTGGATGCGGATATAGGGCATGTCCGCGATCTCGCCGAAGGTGTAGGGCTTGTCGCAGTCTATGAAATGGTAAATGTCGAACCGGTCCTCCGGCATCACCTTCCACGTCACATCCTGCACCGTGTTGTACTTCGTGACGATCACGTCCTCGGTGGCTGTCTTCAGCTTCTCGATCAGCTTGGCAAATGCTTCGCTGTCGACCCAGTCGTCGCCGTCCAGGATCCGCAGATACGTTCCCGTAGCCGCCAGGATTCCCGCGTTGATGGCGGAGCCGTGGCCACCGTTTTGCTTGTTGATCACGCGCACCGTGCCGGTATCCCGGTACTTGCGCACGTATCCTTCCGCAAGTTCCCTGGTAGTGTCTGTCGAACCGTCGTTGACGATGATGATCTCGATCTCCTCGTTGCAGCCCGCCTCGATCATGGAGTCCACGCATTTTGCGAGATAGAGTTCCACATTGTAAGCCGGAACGATGATGGTAAGAACCTTCTCCATGCGCGATCTCCTTTCTGAACAAGCTACAGGCGGATGCTCCGGCGCCTGCCGACGGCCTTGTATTCCCATTACATACCGCCTGTAAGCCATCTTTTCTCCGCAGGCGGTACGAAGCATCCGTTTACTGTCTCTAATTCTCTCTGACGCACCGCCTAAAATCAAAAGTCAGCACTTGGGCGGTGCCAAACGAAATACAATCATCTCTTTCACTCTTTTACATACCGCCTGAGAGCAAAAGACAGCGTTTCGGCGGTACCAGACGAGATTCTACCTAAAAGGGACAGAGGATTCCGCCAAACGGTCTTCCTACCGAACAGCCTTTCCGCCATACGGTCTTCCTACCAGACGTTTTACCCGCCGGAAAGCCTGCCAAAAACGTTTCCCCCTAGCCCAACAGCAAATCCCCGTCAGAAGCCTTCCGTGCTGTCTTCCTTCAGCATGACCAAAACGGTCTGCAGCAGAAGCTTCAGATCGAGCCACAGGCTGTAGCTCTGGATATACATAAGGTCAAGCATCAGCTTTTCCTTGTTGGTGGTGTTGTATTTGCCTTCGATCTGGGCGAAGCCGGTGAGGCCGGCCTTCACGCGAAGGCGGTATTCGTACTCGGGATAGTTGCCGTCAAATCCGTGCAGATACACAAGCTGCTCAGGGCGCGGGCCAACGAGGCTCATGCTTCCGCCGAGGATATTGAGAAACTGCGGCAGCTCGTCGAGACGGGTAGCTCGTAAAATCTTGCCGGCGCGGGTGACGCGGTTGTCGGTCTCCTGCATCGGCTTGGTGGCCTCGCTCTCGATCATGGTGCGGAACTTGTAAATCTTGAAGGGCTTGCCGCCCTTCGTGGCGCGAAGCTGCGTGAAGAATACCTTGCCGTGGTCGTCAAGCTTGATGAGCAGAGCGCTCAGAAGAAACAGCGGAAGCGTCAGGATCAAAAGAATGGACGCTCCGAAGATATCAAATGCCCGCTTTAAGAAGCGCTCGGCGATGGTCAGCTCGGTCTTCGCGGAAGCAAAGATCAGAGCGTCACCGAACATACGGTACTCGCTGGTAACCTCGACGATATCGCTGATCTCGGGAGTAAAGAGAATGTTCTTGCCGCGGCCGTAGCAGTACTCGATGAGCTTCCGCCGCTGTTCGGTGGGAATGTCGCTTAGGAAGACGTTGTCGAACTTCTCGATCTGCTCCCGCAGGCTCGGATCCGTGTAGGAAACCACCTTGTCGCCCGGGATCTGCGCGGCTCTCGCCTTGATGTTGTCCAGCATTTTCGGCTGGTCGGTGTCGCGGTTCACCACGTAGATGGTATGGCTGTTGCGCGTCGCGTAGTAGTAGATCTCGAAACCAAGACGGATGAGCAGAAGCGCAAGGACGCCCTGCACCACAAGGGTGAACAGAAACATTCCTACACAGCTGAAGAACATGCCCCAGTCCGTCACGACCTTCGTGGATACGCAGATCCACACGAAGGCCACAAGGTCTGTCAGCCACGTGATGATGATCGCACTGTTCTGAACATTTTTCTTACTCTTCTTACCGATATCGTAACCGCCGTAAATAGCCATGAACATGATGTGCACGACGATGAAAATGCCGATGGTCATCGCCGCGCTCTTTATGTCGGCGCGGATCGCGGGGTTGTATATCGCCTGAAAGGCATAAAAAGTGCCGGCCACGAGGACAAACAGCGTCAACTTGACCAGACCGATCAGAAATCTCCAGAAATCATTCATTTCATGCCCCTCTGCGTTGTAAGTAGTGTGAGTGCATTACAGTATACCATTCTTTCTTAGGAAGTGCAATCACTCAATTCGCCTTTTCCCAAGGACTTTCTCATTTTTCAAGGGATTCACTGCAAAAGCGCCTGGTACACGTCCCTCTTCCCGATCCCGCGGTCAGCCGCAACGGCCTTCATGGCGTCCTTGCGGTCCATCCCCTGGGCCTCGTACATCGCCACGTGCTCCGCGATGGTCAGCTCGCTCCACTCGGCCTGCTCGGCGCGCTTCGCCTCCGACGGGTCGGCGCCCTCGATCACGATCACGCACTCTCCCTTCGGCGGGTTTTCCTCGTAAAAGGCCGCTGCCGCCCCAAGCGTCCCGCAATACCGGTCCTCGTGCTTCTTGGTGAGCTCGCGGAGCACGGTAACTTTGCGCTCTGCGTCAATTGCTGTGGCAAGCTCCGCAAGCGTCTTCGCCAGCCGGTGCGGCGCCTCATACATCACGATGGTCCGTGTCTCCCGCTTCAGCTCCTCCATCACCCGCGCCCGCTCCTTCTTCTCCGTCGGAAGAAACGCCTCAAAACAGAAGCGTCTCGTGGGCAGTCCGGAGATGGTGAGCGCCGTCACGCAGGCGCACGCCCCGGGCACCGCCGTGACCTCCACGCCGGCCTCCAGAGCCATGCGCACAAGCTCCTCGCCGGGGTCGCTGATGCCGGGCATTCCCGCATCCGTGATGACCGCGATATTTTTGCCCTCCACAAGCATCTCCGTGAGCTCCCGGCCCTTGTCAAACCGGTTGTTCTGGTGGTAGCTCGTCATGGGCGTGTGAATGTCAAAATGCGCCAGCAGCTTGCGCGAATTTCTCGTATCCTCCGCCGCGATCAGGTCAACCTCGGAGAGCACGCGGATGGCCCGCGCCGTCATATCCTCAAGGTTGCCGATGGGAGTTGTTACCAGGTACAGCATGGCTTTCACCCTTTCTTTCAGAATCCGTACAATTCCTTTACTTCCGCCGTCGTCTCCCCGTTTGGATCCGCAAGGATCAGCGGTTTTTCCACCGTAAGCTGCGGCTTTCCGCCGCGCACGCAGGCTAACAGGACGAGGTTCGGCTCCTTGTCCGCCTGGGGATACACAAGGCGCATGCGCTTCGGCTCCAGGCCGTATCTGCCCATAGCAGCAAAGATTTCCGCAAGCCGGAAGGGCCGGTGCACAAGGTACAGCCGTCCGCCGGGCACCAGCACCGCGGCTGCCTCTCTCGCAACGTCGTCGATGGTGCACAGGATCTCGTGCCGTGCGATGGCCTTTGCGTCCGCGGGATTCACGATACCGTGGCCGCCGGTCATGTAGGGCGGGTTGCAGGTCACCACGTCAAACCGCGACCGCCCGAAGATCGAGGAAGCCTCCCGCAGGTCGCCCTCTACAATGCTGACGCGCCCGCGGACCGGGCGGATGTTCAGCGTTTCCGCGCCCGGAGCACTCCCGGCCGGCAGCGCTTCATTTTCCGCGCCTTCCGCCGCGCGCAAACCATCCTCCCCCCGCAGCGCAATGTTCATCTCCACGCTGCGCCGGGCCATATCGGCGCTCTCGGGCTGGATTTCCAGGCCCGTAAGCTCCGCCGCGTCCGTCTTCGCGGACAACAAAAGAGGCAGGATGCCCGTGCCCGTACCCATGTCCAGACACCGGTCTCCCGCCTTAATATCGCAAAATGCGCTCAGCAAAACGGCGTCAATCCCAAAGCAGAATCGCCCCGGATTCTGGATGATCCACAGATTGCTCCGCTGCAGATCGTCCGCGCGCTCGCCGTTTTTGATGTACGCTTCTTTCTTCACCCCGCTGCCTCACTCGTCGTAAAATGGTGCATAGCCGCCTTACTCGTCGATATGGTGCGTCTCCCGCTTCTCCAGCCGCTCCAGCTCCCGAAGATCCTCCTCGTCGTTGCGGCCGTTGCCGTCCTCGTCGCGATTGCGAAGCTCCTCGTCGTTGCGCTCCCCGCGGCGTCTCCGCTCGCGGAACTTCAGTTCCTCCACGGGATAGTCACGGACTTCCTTCTCCTCGCCGTCCGCGCCGTTCACGTGCACTAAAACCTTCACACGCTGCTTTAAGACGTTTAAGTCCTTCACCTCACCGGTCAGCCCGTCCGGCGTCTTCACCGTGTCGCCGATGTTGGGCAGGCGGCTGTTGAGGTACTCGTAGGCGTCCTCCTCATTCTTCAAGCAGCACATGAGACGCCCGCAGTTGCCGCTGATCTTCGTGGGGTTCAGCGACAGGTTCTGCTCCTTCGCCATCTTCACCGAAACCGGCGCAAAATCAGCAAGGAACGTGTGGCAGCACAGCTCGCGCCCGCAGATGCCGATGCCGCCGCGGATCTTCGTCTCGTCGCGAACACCGATCTGCCGAAGCTCGATGCGGGTGTGGAACACCGCCGCGAGATCCTTCACAAGCTCGCGGAAGTCCACGCGCCCGTCCGCCGTAAAATAAAACAGCACTTTGCTGTTGTCGAAGGTGTACTCACAGTCGATCAGCTTCATCTCCAGCTTATGCTTCGCAACCTTCTCCGCACAGACCGCCATGGCTTCCTTCTCCTTCTCGCGAAGGCGGGCCGCCTGAAGGTCGTCCTCCTCGGTGGCTACGCGCAGAACCGGCCGAAGCGGCGCAACAACCTTGTCGTCGCTGACTTCCGTGCGCCCGCACGCCACGTACCCGTACTCGATGCCGCGGGCGGTCTCCACGATCACGTGGTCACCCATCTTCACCTCGTAGTCCAGAGGATCGAAATAATATGCTTTTCCGGCGGTCCGAAACCGCACTCCGATAATTGTCGTCATAATTCTCCTGCCTTACGGCAATCCTTTCTGTATATCCTTCCGGGCCTGAAACAGGCTTGTTCCTGCCCCGATAACAACTTCCGTCCGATATCGTTTCTGTCCCGATATCCTTACAGTCCCGCGGCAAATCGCTCCTGCCACCGCAGCAGAAACAGCCAAAACGCCGTCTCCATGTTGACGTTGACAATCCGGTCTGCGCGGATGTGCGCAAGCTCCTCCTGGGTCGTCCACAGCGCCTCGTAGCTGATGGAATCCGCCTGGCTCCGGATGCTGTCGCTCTCCTCGGAGAACATCAGCGGCGCCTTCTCCCGGACCGTTTTATAAAGAAGCAGGTCACGGATCCACACGAGGATCAGTCCGAGCTCCGTCTCCTGCGCTTCCTTGTCCTTGGCAAATCCTCTGGCAAATTCCGCCATGCGGTCCTCCCGCATCGTCGGAACTGCCTTTAACATCGACACGACCTCGTCCCGTTGGGCCTGGAACTCCTCGGATCTTGCGCAGGAAAGCGCCACCCCGGGGCACCCGCCGGAATAGATTGCCAGCATTCTCGCCCGGTAATCCGGGATCTGCTCCCGCGCCATCAGCCACTCCGTGAGCTCCTCCTCGGGCACGGGCAGCATCGGCAGCGTCACCGCTCTCGAGCGGATGGTCGGAAGCAGCGCGTTGGCGTTAGCCGTTAAGAGGATGATCACCGCGTAGGACGGCGGCTCCTCCAAGGTCTTGAGGAGGGCATTTTGCGCCTCTTCATTCATCTTCTCGGCCTCGTCCACAATGAAAATGCGGTACGGACCGGCCATGGGTTTCACCGGCACGACGTTGCACAGCTGCGTGCGGATGTCGCCGACCGTGATCACGGTCTTTTCATGGGTCACATACGCCACATCGGGCTGGTTTCCGCCCTCCATCTGCCTGCAGGAGATGCATTTTCCGCAGGGCTCCTCGCCGCCTTCGCGGCACAGCAGGGCAGCCGCAAAAACGCGGGCGGTCAGCATTTTCCCGATGCCTTCCGGCCCGTCCAGGATGTACGCGTGCGAAACGCGCCCCGTGCGGATGCTCTCCCGGAGGTACTCCGTCACCCGCCGGTGTCCTATGATGCTGCGGAATGTCTCCATGCCGTCTCCTATCTATGTCTGCCGCAAGCACGGCTTGTTTCCGTCCTGTCCGGCCTCGTTCTGCCGGGCCTGCTCACGCCTCCTGCTCGGCGAGGAACATTTCCCGTTCCACGGCCTCGCCGACAATGCGGACGCAGGACTCAAACTTCCAGTTCAAAAACTTAAGGCGCACCTTCATCTTCTCGATCACTTCCGGCGCAAAATCCTTCTCATCCGCGAGGTACCGCCTGCAGACCTCTGCAAAATTCGGCTGCTCCTGCTTCCGCTCGCGCCAGATCGAGCGCATCAGCCGCTCCTCGTCCTCGCTCTCGATGTAGACCGGCACGATGGCGTCCGCGTACTTCGTCTTCATCAGCCCGAAGTACACCTCCGGCGTCGCGATCATGATCGTGTGGGCTCCCGACGCGTCGATCTGCCCGTCATCCGCCGTAAAATAATGCCATTCCCCCACCACAACCTGATAGGTTCTGCGCTCCAGGATCCGCCCTTCGCGCTCCATCTGCCTCATCTGCTCTTCGGTCACAAAATGGTACTCGACACCGTCGGTTTCTCCCTCGCGGATCGGCCTCGTGGTGTAGGGGACGATTTTCCGAAGGCGCCCCGCAAAGCGCCGCAGCAGGGCCTCGCAGATGCTGTCCTTGCCTGTCGCGCTCTTTCCCATCAACAGAAACAATTTATATGCCATGCCCGTTTCCTCCAAGCAATCAACCCTTCTCACACGTGCGGAAATGCGCCTCCTGCAGGCAAACCCGCGCCTGCCGCCATGACCGCATACCCGTAAAATAGTATCATATTTTCCGCGAAAATGCTATCCTTTTTCACAATCTTGTGGTAACATCGGGAAGGCAACTGCCCACAGAAAGGACACTTCCATGCGACTTCGCAACATTCCGGGCGCGCGAGAGGAAATGCTCGTCAACCCGCTCATCGTTCAGGATCCGGCGCGCCTCCGCGGCCGCTGGCACGAGGAATTCGGCAACGACCGTCCGATTCACATCGAGATCGGCGCCGGCAAGGGCCAGTTCATCCTCACCCTCGCACAGCGAAACCCCGACATCAACTACATCGCCATCGAAAAATACGCCAGCGTCCTTCTGCGGATTCTTACCAGGCAGGAGGAGCTCCTGCTTCCGAACCTTCGCCTCATCCGCGTCAACGCGGAAACCGTCTGCGACATCTTCGCGGAGGGGGAGGTGGACCGCATCTACCTGAATTTCTCGGACCCCTGGCCCAAGGACCGCCATGCCAAGCGGCGTCTCACCTCCGACCGGTTCCTGTCCTTATACCGCGTCATCCTCGCGCCGGAGGGGCATCTCGAGTTCAAGACCGACAACGTGTCGCTGTTTGATTTCTCGCTTGCCGAGGCCGAGGCGAACGGCTGGACGCTCTCGCAGGTCTGCCGCGATCTGCACAACTCCGCCTACGCTTCGGAAAATGTAACCACCGAGTACGAGGACCGATTTTCCGCCGAGGGAAACCCGATCTGCCGGCTTGTGGCGGCGCCGCCGCAGGAGAAAACAGGCTCAGAAACACTGTAATTGCCGCCCTCTGCAGCCTGAATTGCCTGTTCTGTCGGAAAAACTCCAAAAAACTTGCATTTTCCCCAAAAAAGTTATTGACAAAGCGGGCACAATCGCGTATATTAACTCTTGCGTTCGGAAAAATCGCATACAAACGCGCCTCTAGCTCAGTTGGTAGAGCACCTGACTCTTAATCAGGGTGTCCAGGGTTCGAGCCCCTGGAGGCGCATCCAAAGGTCTCCATTTGACAGCTTGACTGTTGGGCGGGGGCTTTTCTTTTATATCCGGGGCGGACCGGGCCGTTTCCGCCGCAGTTACAGACGATCACAACAACGAAAATCCGCGAGATGTTGAGGAGGAAAGCCGTATGATCTCTCTGTTGGCCAGATTATTCATAAAGGGTGACCGCACCCCCGAGCAGACCCGTTCTGCCTACGGGAAGCTGTGCGGAATTGCGGGCATTTGCCTGAATCTCCTTCTGTTCGCCGGCAAATTCTTCGCAGGCCTCTTAAGCGGCTCCATCGCCATCACCGCGGACGCCTTCAACAACCTCTCCGACGCCGGTTCCTCCGTCGTCTCCCTGGTGAGCTTCCGCATCTCCGAGCAGAAGCCCGACGCGAAGCACCCCTACGGCCACGGCCGCATCGAGTACATCGCAGGCCTCATCATCTCCGCCGTGATCATCATCATGGCGTACGAGTTGATCAAGGACTCCGTCGCCAAGATCATCCATCCCTCGGACACCGAATGGTCCGTTGTGGTCCTGATCATCCTGATCGCCTCCATCCTCGTCAAATGCTACATGGCCTTCTACAACGCGCGCCTCGGCAAGCGCTACGACGCCGCTGCCCTGCGTGCGACCGCCATCGACAGCCTGAGCGACTGCGCTGCCACCACGGTGGTTCTGATCTGTACCGTCCTGTCCCACCTCAAGGGCTGGCGCATCGACGGTTACGCCGGCGTTCTGGTCGGCGGATTCATCCTTCTTGCCGGTATCCGCGCCGCCAAGGAGGTCATCAACCCGCTTCTCGGCGAACCCCCGGAACAGGAGTACGTCGACCGCATCGAGCAGCTGGTGCTCTCCTTTGACCCCGCGATCCTCGGCGTTCACGACCTTATGGTGCACGACTACGGCCCCGGCCGTCAGGTGATCTCCCTTCACGCGGAAGTACCCGCCGAGGGCGACATCCTCGCGCTGCACGACATCATCGACAACCTTGAGCACCGCCTCTCCACGGAGCTTGGCTGCGTTGCAACCATCCACATGGACCCCGTCGTCACAAGTGATCCACGGGTGGACGAGCTCAAGTACGGAGTTATTAACATTCTTGCCTCCATCGATGAACGTATCACCATGCACGACTTCCGCGTCGTCTTCGGTCCGTCCCACACGAACCTGATCTTCGACATCGTGCTGCCCTTCGACTACCCCGTCTCCGAGGACGACCTCCTGAAGGACATCGGAGCACGGGTGCACAAGAAAATCGGGCCGCAATATTTTACGGCAGTACAGGTTGACCGCACCGCCGTAAAATGAGAGTGTTGTTTCATTTTCAGTAATAATCCTATCGAGCACCACTTTTGCGCAGGATCCATTGGTCCTGCGCAATATTTATCAAAGACCCCGCAAAGTATGCCGCTAGGTCTCCCCAGGCGAAGGATGTGCCCATGATCACCCGCAGAAACCGGTTGTGGATCCCCAGGACATCCACCAGGGGAATGCACTGTGTGATCTCCGTCAGGATGGCAAAAAGGAGGATCCCGAGGCTTAGAAAGGGCATTTTCCGGGGGAAAATGATGCGCACCATCACGTACAAAAGGATGACGATCAGCACATCCCCGAAATAGGGGCGGATGAACCGGTCGTGGGCAAACAGACCGATGGCAAATTCCGCTGCCAGCAGCACGATCGCCGCCGCTGCATAGGTAATTCTTGCTTTTCTCATGAAGTTCTCCCGTTGACCCGCTCTGCGGGCCCATTTTGTATTCTGCTGACAAAAAGCCGGCGGCCTGAAACCGAACTTCAGCCGCCGTTTAAGTTTTTACGATTGAAACATCTGCGTTAGATTATCATGTGTATTCATCATTGAACCCTAACGCCCAACGGATAACAAAAGGGTGAATAACGGAAATCCTGATCATTGAACATAACCGTTCCCTTGTTAAAAAAGTTCCATTTGGAGTTTTAGCGGAGTTCAATCGACGGAAAATATTACAGCTCCACCTCAAAGGTCACGGTGCTGTTGACCAGATCAAGGGCGGTCTGCGCCCGCGCGAGCAGATCCGAAGCCGTGTCGTAGTCGGCCTGCGCCTGCGCAATGTCATAGTTTGCATAGCGGTAGTCGATGATGTTCGACGCCTGGCGCATACCTGCTGCCACACGCTCCTTCGGAAGGCAGTTCTTCATCGCCGCAAGGCGGTCGCGCTTGCGCGTCAGCTGCGGGATCAGGATCAGCATCTCATCGATCGTGATATTCCAGTCCGGGATCACGGTGGTGGAGTTGAACACGTTGATCGCATGCTTCAGCTTGCGGACCTTCTCCATGAGGGCCGCCTCATCTTCGCGGGTCTTCACGTAGTCGTACTCGGGCCGCACCGTCTCCGGGTCCTCCGAGATCGCCGCGACGAACGACTGGCTCATCGACTCCTTATTCTGCAGATCCATCAGATCATTATTGTACTTTCTAAGCACTTTAGCTGCCTCAGCAGATGTCAGTTTCATATGGTACCTCCTCAATTCTCGCATTTTCGGCAGTTTCGGACAATCCTTTTTCGGGAAATGCCTCCCCGTCGAATCTTGTGTTCATGGATTATACCACAAAACAACCGCTACGGCAACCCGGCGCTTACGCTTCTTCTGCATTTTCCGGGTTTTCCACGACGCCGATGAAGGTGATAATGCCGTCGTGGGAGCGGATGTAGAAGAGGAACGGGCGGTCAAGGGTGATCTCGATCTTGTCCGTCGCAATATAAGCTCCCTCGATCGCGGATATTGTATACGCCGCCGCTTCCGCACCGTATTCGTCGATCTTGACCCGAGCGCTGTGCAATGCTTCGGAAACATAGTAGCCCGAGCCCTGCGCCATCGGCGTGAAATCGGACTTGTTTGCGTCAAATGCATCCGTGATCCCCATAGCCTTCAGCGTCTTGATCAGATCCGAGTCCGACGAAACATCGAACTTCGGCACCTTCAGGGTAACCTGCGCCTCATGGGACTGGGAATAGGCGGTATTGCCGTTCATCTCCATAAGCTGGGCCAGCTCCGGGTCATCCAAAAGGTCGTCCACCGTGAAGCCTTCGTCCGGCAGTACAAACCACATCGCAGCGGTCGATTCCGTTTCAAACCATTTCTGGGTGGCCAGGAAATGCTCACCGCAGTAATAGTTTCCGTTCTTCATATCCTTCATATAGTTCGCGGTGGTATCGCCGTTCGCACCGTGGAAAACATCGTTTCCGACAGGCTCAAACATGTCCTGCCATTTGCCGGTAAACCAGAGGGAGGTCGCCAGCGCCAGCATAGTTCCCTCGTCCAAAAAGACATCCTTGACCGAATCCTTCAAAAGGCCGCCGGTCATGGCGTTCAGCCAGTCCTGAAGGGCCTTGTTGTACTCGTCGCTGCCCATTTTCCCGCAGAAGGACGCCGCGTAATACTCCGTCGCCAGACGCTCCAGCGTGTTCGTATTATAGACGTCGGTATCGTCCCGCAGCCACACGGAAGACCCCAAAACGCAATGCCCGTGGTCGTCGTTTTTGTAAAGCCCGCTCCAGATAGCCTTCGAGCGCGCACGGAGGTCCTCGATCGATTCCGACTCCACGGCCTTAAGGATCTGATCTCTCGTGTTTCCGTCCGTAAGCTCCGCCAGCATTCCGAGCATAAGATAAATATTGACCGGTGAATACGTCCGGTTTTCCCCGCCCCGGTTGGTCAGAAGCTGCAGCATGCTCGCCTCCGTAAAATGAGCAACCGCATTCGCCGCCTTCCTGCTGCCGTATTGGTAAAGCAGCGAGCGCAGCTCGGCGGCCGCCTTCCCGACGGTAGCGTTCCATTTTTCGTAATCCTGCTGATAGCGCTCAAACGCATACTCCGATTCCCCGTAATCGGCGTAATCGGTCATCGACGGCTGCGCCGGAAGATCCGGATACGCCACGGCCTGCATCATATGTTTCTTTGTGTTTTCCTCAAAGGCAATCGTATTCCGGTCCGTCGTATTGCCCGGCTTCTCGGTATTCTTTCGGAAAATGCCCTTCTTTGCCATCCAGATTCCTCCCGCTGCAACAAGCACTACCGCTGCCGCAATCGCCGCAACGCGCCAGATATGCGTCCTTCTGCGGGCGGCTTTTGCCTGCAGATTCTGTTCGCTCCGCGCTAACAGATCTTCATCCACGCGGCCTATACTGTCAAACAAATCTTCTGCTTTCATAAGTTTCTCCTTTCCCGACCGATACCTTTTCTTGGCCGTCAGGAACTATAACAACTGCTCTTTCTCGAGATATTCCCGTAATTTCTTCCGCGTCCGGCTCAGGATGACGCTCGCGTTATCCTGCGAAATGCCGTAAGACGCCGCGACGTCCTTCACATTTTCCAGAAAGAAATATCTTCTTAGGAAAATGTCGCCCTCCCGCTCCGGCAGGCTCCTCACAAATGTGTTTACCCCCTTCTGAAGAGCCTCTGTCATGGCGCCGGCCTCGGTGTCCGAGCTTCCGGCCACACACTCCTCCAGCTCCTCGATCGCCAGCGCCGCCTCGCCGCCCCCGCGCTTGGCTGTGCGCTCTGACTTGTATCGGTTGAGAGAATGGTTTCTCGCGAGCTTGGCCAAAAACATGCGGAACACCGACGGCCTCTGCGGCGGGATCGCATTCCACGCCGAAAGAAGCGCATCATTAACACACTCCTCCGCATCCTCACGGTTGCCGAGAACCCGGTACGCGATGGTCTGCAGGTATGAACCGTACTTCAGCTCAGTCTCCCGCAGCGCCTGCTGATCGCGCTGAAAGAACATGTCAATGATCCGGTTATCCTCCATAAAAACTCCTTTTCGGGGGCAAAAAAGGCTCGGCGGTCATCCGCCTTCACCCTATATGACAACATTTTCCGACGAGTCTTACAAACAATTTTGATTTTCTATTATATTTCGCGTATACTAAGGGGAAAGAACACAATATTCCTTCGGAAAATGGAGGTCCTCTATGATAGCAATCGTTACGGGCGCCAGCTCGGGAATCGGATATGAAGTGTGCGCGCAGCTGCGCGATCTCGGCTACACAGTGTACGGCTTGAGCCGCCGCGGAACCGCTCCGGAAGGCGTTTCCGGCCGAAGCGTCGATGTCACCGACGAAGATGCCATGCGGGCCTGCGTGGACGAAATCGCGGCGAAAGAGGGCCGCATTGATGTGCTTGTGGCAGGCGCCGGAATGGGCATTTCCGGCCCCATTGAGATGACCGCCAAGGAAGACGCCAGGTACCTTATGGATGTCAATTTCTACGGCCAGTTTTATGCCGCCAAGGCCGTTTTACCCTATATGCGGGCGCAGGGCAGCGGGCAGGTTCAGGCCGATGCACAAGCGCAGGCCGGTGAGGCTTCCGCGAAATCCGGGCGGGCGGGATCCATCGTCTTCATCAGCTCCGTGGCTGCGCCGATTGCCATCCCTTACCAGTCATTTTACTCTGCAAGCAAGTCCGCCGTCAACTCCCTAGCGCTTGCACTTCGCAACGAGGTCCGCGACTACGGGATCCGCGTGAGCGCTGTCATGCCTGGCGACTCCGGCACGGGATTTACCGACGCGAGAAAGAAAACCGACGGCGGAGATGCATATCCCCGCTGCGAACGCGCCGTGGCCTCCATGGAACACGACGAGCGAAACGGCATCGCGCCCTCCAAAGTGGCCTCCATCGTCGTCAAAGCGGCAACAAAAAAGAACCCCGCGCCGTTGTATGTCGCAGGGTTCAAATATCGCTTGTTACTGGGTCTTTACAACATTCTTCCGACCCGTCTCGCCGTATGGCTGGTCGGAAAGGTATACTGATTACAGAAGTACCAACGCCAGCACATGGATCAGGAAGCACCCGTAGGCGATGCCTCCGACGGTAAATACGGCAACGACCGCCTTGCCGATCCCGCTGTCCAGTTTCAGGTCCCACACATCCTTGCTGATCAGATAGAAGATGATCAGGGCAAGGATCGGAAGCGCAAAGAGAATAATCTCGTAAACGCTGATCCTTGTGGCCAAAACGTCGACAAAAAGCTCCGGATTGCCGGAAAATGTCAATCCGACCACGTCCTTAGCCTCGTTTGTCACCTTGTAATCCGCCTTGCGTACATAACCGGTCACCAGCACGCCGTTCTCATCGAGAGCATAGCCATCCGCGTCAAACCGGCCGTCGAGCCAGTTCTTGTCAGCGCGGATCAAAACATAGCCCGATTCGTCCATGGTAACCGCAATGTAGTAGTATTCATAGGCTGTCGGAATGAAGTTGACCGAGTGCTTTATCTCACCGAAATACTTGGCGTAACATACCGGTATCTCCATCCATTGGCCCTTTTCCAACTCGACCTTTTGATCTGCGGCCTGCTTGATCGTATTATTCTTTCGAAGAAGCGTCCGGATCCCGAAGAATCCGAGGGCTCCGACACCGAGCACAAGGATCAGGATCCCGAGAAACGACGCAAATTTCGAACCCTTCGTCTCAGCCGATTTCTTGGGCGGCTCCGGCAATGCCGGGATCACGATCGGATCCTCGCTGCCGACGATGCTGTCGCTTTCACTATTCGTGCTTTCCGGCACAGTCAACCCATCCTGCTCCGGCAGATTACTCTGCTCCGTCAGGTTATTCTGTTCATCCATCTTCCGTTTCCTCCGACATACGCGTTTTGTCCGGCAAATACTGCCCAAACGCGCATATCATATCACATCGCGGATGATAGTTCAACCTGTTCTCCTGCGGCAGGGTTAATCGTCATTTGCGCTGTTGAGTTGATCATCACTCTGTTGATTATTGCTCTGCGCTGCCGCATCGAACAGTGCCTTCACGGACGGGGCACCCTTGGTAAGCTTCTTGATGCTCAATTCGTCAGCCTTGTCGTTGGCAAGACGCAGCTGGTTTCCGGAGCCCAAAAGGGCATCCTTGGTCTTCTGCAGATGCTCGATCGTCTTGTCAATCTCTTCAATCGCCTTCTCAAACTTCTCGCTTGCAATGCGGTAATTGCGCGAAAATCCCTCTTTGAACGCGTTCATATTCGACTCGAAATTCGTCACGTCGATCTGCTGGGTCTTGACCAGCGCCAGCTCGTGACGGTAATCCGCCGACCGAAGCGCAGCGTTCCGCAGAAGCGTGATCATCGGGATGAAGAACTGCGGCCGGATCACGTACATCTTCTCATAGCGATAGGAAACATCGACGATACCGTTGTTGTAGTACTCGTTGTCCGCCTCCAGGAGGGAAACCAGAACCGCATACTCGCACTTCTTCTCGCGGCGGTCCTTGTCCAGCTTCGCAAAGAAATCCTCGTTTTTATGCTTCGTCGCGGTCTCATCGAGCTCATTCTTCATCTCAAACATGATGGAAATAAGCTCTTCCGACTCCGCGTCGTCGATGAATTCACGGAAGATGAAATCTCCCTTGCTGCCGGCGCTGGCGTCGTTATCCTTCTCAAAATACGCCTTCGGAAAAGCCGTCATACGAAGCGTGTTAAACTCGTTCAGGCAATGCTGCTCCAGGCTCTCACCGACCATCTTCGTCGACTGTTTCGCCTTGAAATCCTTATAAAATGCGATCTCCTCGTCCTTGGTCTTAAGCTGCTGCTCATACTGCTCCTGCTTCGCGCGAAGCTCCGTCTCGCGCTGGGAGTTCGCTACCGCAAGCTCATTCTCACGCCGGAGATTCATCGCCTGAAGCTGACCCTCATATTTCATCTTCAGGGTCTCCTCGCCGGCTCTTAAAATCGCGATCTCCTTGGCACTGTTAACAAGCTCCGCCTCCTTCTTTGCGATGGTTTCGCGGGCCTGTTCCTCCGCCTTCCGAATATCATCACGGGCCTGCTCCTCAGTCTTTCGGAGAGCCTCCCGCGCCGATTCCTCGCTCTTCGCAAGGGCTGCTCTCGCCTGCTCTTCCTGCTGGCGCAAGGCCGTCTGGTGCTGCTCCTCCTGCTGCCGCATGGCCGCCTGAAGCTGCTCCTTCTCGCTGCTTACCGCCCTGGTGACAGCAAGCTGTTTCTCCGTCTCGGCGCGCTCAAGTGCCGCCTTGAGCTCGGCAATCTCCGTATCCTTCTGTGAAATCGCAGCTGCCGTCTCCTGCTCTTTGGCCGCGAGAGCATCGTCCTTCGCCCGCAGTTCGGCATCGTGAGCCTGATCCAGCTGCAGCTTTGCAACCTCCTGCTCCTTTGCTTTCCGAAGCTCAAGCTCCTCTACACGGCGCTCCAGCTCTTTTGCAAACTCTTCATCGCGCACCTGCTGCGCAATCTGGGCATACCCCGACTCATCAACCTGAAACACAGTCCCGCAATTCGGGCATTTGATCTCTTTCATACACTCCTCCTTCTCCACGCGACCCGGACCCCTCCGGACGGCTCGAACGTTTGTTCGTATTTTACATGAAAAAAGTCGATTTGTCAAGGCCAATTCCCTTGACAAAACGGCTGACATGCCTATAATCTCCCTTGTAATAAAAGTAATGAAAGGTGCCGGTGACATTTTCCGAAGATACAACGTATCAACGACCGGCACAGGGAGGAAAAGACCAATGAAAAAGCTACTGCTTCTTCTCCTGTCTCTCGCCCTTTGCGCCTGCCTCGCAGCCTGCGGCGACGACGATGACGATGACCGTGAGAAGAAAAACAACAAGAAAAATGAATCGGTCGCAGCAACCGAGACACCGACGCCTGCCGAGACAGACCCGACTCCGGAGGCAACTCCTACAGAGGCGGCACCGGCGATCACGATCGCGTCCACCGAGACCTGGGGCGACTTCACGGTAGGCGTTCCCGAGGGCTGGACCTTCCGTAAGGGCGACGTCTTTGATGAGGAAGACACCCGCTACTGCTCGGTGAAGAAATCCGATTTCAGCTACTTCGATCTCAAGATGCAGGCGGAAAATATCGCGACCCAGCAATACGAATACAACAAAAACACCTACACCAACGAACAGGTCGACATCACCGTCAACTACGGCGGAATCTCCTGGCTCGGCTTCCAGTACAGCGACGGCTGGGGCGGCTACGGATTTGAGCTGATCGGAAAGGCAGGCGATGACAAGGTCGTACGCATTTCCTGCTGCGGATTCGCCTATGACAGCGAAGCGGCGAAAACCGTCCTTGGCTCTCTGGTGATCAAGTAATCCGGATTTCGCTCGATAATCGGAATTTCACTTGATAATCGGAATTTCGTTTGACAATCGGGACTTCACTTGACAATCGAAGTCGGAGCAAAAAACCTTGTCTCACGATATCGTTCCACAAACAGAAAGAAAAGCGGGACCTTGCCCGGCAGATTATTTTGATCTGTCGGCAGGATCCCGCTTCTTTGTTCCGTCCGCGAGGTGACTTGAACACCCGACCTACCGCTTAGGAGGCGGTCGCTCTATCCAACTGAGCTACGCGGACATTTTCCTTTCGGTGACATGCACCGGGACTCATTATAAATCAATCAGGTCAAAACTTCCACCTGTTTTTCCTCGAAAAATGCGAGAACGCACAAATAATCGATTACGAACATTACGGTTTTGTTTTGGTTGAAACCATCTTTATTCTTGCAAAACCCTCTTGTTTCCGGCCGGTTGTGCTGCACATCTATGGTTTTACATGCCAAGAGCCTCAAAATATTGTATTATATCTTGTTCTTGTGCAGCGTTTTTTGCCATCCGGCGGTAAGATGTTCTATGCATTAACCTAATAATTTGCGTAACATAATGCATTATGCTTGCATAAGACTTATCGGGTGTTCAGCGTCTCCTTCATCGAAATTGCGTCGTCGAGAACTTCCTTTTCCTCGTCAGAGAGGATCACAAAAGTGTTCCCCTTGATGACTTCCTTCACATACGTGTAGCAGCCGTCACGGTTGTGCATGCTCGTCATGATAAAACCGTCGTTGTCATCGTTCAGGAGACAGAGGCTGTAACTCAGCTTACCGCCCATCTCGGCAAATGCATCGTACCGCTTGACAGCGATCTTCTTAAACGAGGTGTCCCTCGCGTCTTCCAAAATCTTGATCCGGGACACGGCGTCCGTGATCTGCGACTTGTTGGAATCAATCTCCCGGAAACGGGAAAGGATTCTCTCCTCCAGGCTCTTGCCGTTCGCACCCTTCATGAACTTTCTGTATTTGGACGCCAGCTGGTTATATCTGGCGATCATCACAATACAAAGCGTGATGACAAAGACCATCATTACCAGCAGAGCCGCAATCAGGTAATCGGTCTCAATACCCAGTTTATCGAACATACTTCCTCCACCCTTCTGTTCAGCCAGTAATCTATTCGAAACTCTTTCTTGCCGGAGCTCCTCGCTACCGCAAACGCCCAGCGCCGATGCGGTGAACCGGTCTTATCTCACCCTTACAGAGAAACCCCGAGCAGTTCCATCAGGCGCTCAAAGTCTTCCAGCGAGTAATAGGATACTTCAATCTTTCCCTTGTTGCCGTCGCGATTGGTGATCGCCACCTTCGTTCCGAGAGCCCTCTTCAGCTTTTCCTCGTACTGGGCATACGCGCGAGCCACAGCTGCCGACTCTTTCTTCCTCGGCTTCGGAGCGGTCTCCGGCTTGGGATTCAGCAGTTCCTTCACATACGCTTCCGCGTCACGGACGCTCATCCCCTCCTCGCAGATCTTCTTCGCCGCCGTAACCTGCTTTGCCTTGTCTTCCAGAGAAAGCAACGCACGGGCATGACCGGCAGAGAGCGTCTTGTCGATGATCATCTGCTGCACCGTATCGTCCAGCTTCAGAAGGCGCAGTGCATTCGTCACCGTGGACCGGTTCTTGGAAACCCTCTCGGCAACCTCTTCCTGCGTCAGCGAATACTCCTCGATCAGCTTGCGGTAAGCTACCGCCTCTTCAATCGCATTCAGATCCTCGCGCTGAAGGTTCTCAATCAATGCTACCTCATACAATTCCTGCTCGGTATAGTCGCGGATCAACACCGGAACCTTCTTCAGACCGGCCTTCAAGGCCGCACGCCAGCGGCGCTCGCCCGCAATGATCTCATACGTCTTGTCAAGCTTGCGAACGATCAACGGCTGGATAATACCGTGAACCTTGATAGATTCCGCCAGTTCCTCTAAGGCGGCGTCATCAAACTGCCGTCTGGGCTGGTCCCGGTTCGGTTCGACCTCGGAGATGAGAAGCATTGTTTCACGTGAAACATTCTCACTCCCGGGATCAACCTTCTGTGCGATCTCTTTATCTATTTTCTTGGAAATCAGTGAATCAAGCCCCTTGCCGAGGCCTCCGCGCTTTGCCATATATGCCCCCTGATTGCTTTACCTCCGCCCCGGCCGCAATGCAGCCGAAGCTCTTTGTGTTCCGTGTATCACTTCTTCCGGAGAAGTTTCTTTCTCCGGACCAGTCTCTTTCCGTTCTGCTTTAACACTTCCACAGCAAAATCCCGGTACGACTGTGCTACCGTGGACCGCTTGTCGTAAAATGTGATCGGCATGCCGTAGCTCGGTGCTTCCGCCATGCGAACGGCTCTGGGAATAACGGTCTGGTATATCTTCTGATTCAGATTTTTATAGACATTCTCCACCACCTGAGCGGACAGATTTGTGCGGTTATCGTACATCGTAAAGAGCACGCCGTCGACCTGAAGTCTTTGATTCGTGCGTTCCTTGATGATATCAATCGTGTCCAGAAGCTGCTTTAAGCCCTCCAACGCCAGGAATTCACACTGCAGCGGAATGATCACGGAATCCGATGCGGTCAACGCGTTACAGGTAAGCGTATTCAGAGAAGGCGGACAATCGATCAGGATGAAATCATAATCTGCCTTCAGCGTCGATAGGGCCCGATCCAGAATATAGTTCCGGTCATCAAAATCAACCACTTCAACCTCAGCTCCCGCCAGATCCAGCGTGGAAGGGATCAGATCGATCCCGGCGAACTTCGTCTCCACGACACAATCCCTTGCTGCAGCCTTACCGGTGAAAAGCTCGTAGGAGGATGTCTCCTGCTCGTCCTTATCAATGCCCAGACTGGTTGTGGAATTGCCCTGCGGGTCGACATCCACGATCAGCACGTTCATATTGTATTCCGCAAGACACGCTGCAAGACTTATGGTCGTAGCCGTCTTGCCGACGCCGCCTTTTTGGTTGGTTATGGAAATAATCCGTCCCATGAGTTCTCCTCCATACGCATCGCTCTGCATCTGCCGGACACCTCCGCAAATGCAAGTCCAAGTATACCACAGAACACACAAAAACGCCACTACAAGATGTGGCGTCTTTTTTGTGCACATATACTAAGAAGCTATTTCACCGGATCGGATCCTTCATCGGTTTCCCGCCCCCCCGAGGATATTTGCGGTCCGTGGAAGCCGCTTTCTTTACACGGATCATCGTCCGTCCGAGATCGCTCTGCGGTACCGTGAAGGTCTCTTTGGAGACGATTCTTCCGCCAAGCCTGACAATCGCGTTGCCTGCCTCGGCGACTTCTTCACCGCAGTCCGCAGCCTTATACGCGACGAAAGAACCGCCAACCTTAACCAAAGGAACACAAAGCTCGGTGAGGGAAGCCATCCGTGTCACCGCCCGGGACACGCAAAGATCGTACTGCTCCCGATATTCTTCTTTCCTTGCGAGCTCCTCCGCGCGGCCGTGAATACACTCCGTATTGTCGAGATTCAACTCGGAAGCCACCTGCTCGAGAAAACGTACCCGCTTACCGAGGGCGTCCATCAGGGTAATGCTCCAGTGCGGGAAGAATATCTTCAGGGGAATCCCGGGGAACCCGGCTCCGGTTCCGACGTCAACCAATCGAAGAGGTGAGGCTTTTTCTTCCTCGGAAAGAATCTTCACAAGGCACAGACTGTCCAGCCAATGCTTCATACAGACATCATCATACTCGGTGATCGCAGTCAGGTTCATCACACGGTTGGTCTCGATGAGCATGTCGTAGTAACGATGAAGCTGGTCCAACTGCTCCTCGGTATAGGGCAGCCCGAGTTCATCGAGCCCGGCTCGAAGTCTTTCGTCTCGTTCCATAGCCTCTCCTTTCTGATGTTTCACGTGAAACATTTCATGTCGTACAATCCGCAAATTGTTTCACGTGAAACAATTTGTAAAAGTTGTGCTTAACAAAATCCTTGTAGCTTCATCTGTCCGTTTTCAGACCATTTCGTCATCACCACGGCAGATTCAGCCAGGAATCCTGTTCGCTTATTTCCCACCGTTTCCGAGCCACACCAGCAACACAGAGATATCTGCCGGCGACACGCCGCTGATCCTTGAGGCCTGTCCGACATTTTCCGGGCGAAGCTGCTGAAGCTTCTGGCGCGCCTCCAGACGGAGGGAAGGGATTGCGGTATAGTCCAGATCCTCCGGCAGGCGTTTGCGCTCCAGTTTTTTGAACCGTTCCACCTGCATCTGCTGACGCTCGATGTATCCCTCGTACTTTATCTCGATTTCTACCTGTTCTATAACAGATACATCAAGAGGTTGTCTCCCGGGATCCAGCGGAGCGAGCATCTCATAGGTCATTTCCGGTCTCCGCAGAAGCTCTGCGAGGGAAGTTCCGGTATGTATAATCGATGTATTAATTTTGCGTAAATATTCACAGACATTTTCCGTAGCACCCAAAATCGTCGATTTCAGCCTCTGCATTTCCGATTCGATTTCGCTCTTCTTTTTCAGGAACTTTTGGTACCGTTCCTCGGAGATCAGTCCGACCTCGTGCCCGATCTCTGTCAGCCTGAGATCTGCGTTGTCCTGTCGAAGCAAAAGGCGGTACTCCGCGCGGCTTGTCATCATCCGGTACGGCTCTCTCGTCTCCTTTGTCACCAGGTCGTCGATCAGCACGCCGACGTATCCCTGGGAGCGGTCGACCACAACGGGCTCTTTGCCCTTCAGCAGCTGCGCTGCGTTGATGCCCGCGATGATTCCCTGTGCAGCAGCCTCCTCGTAACCGGAACTTCCGTTGGCCTGCCCTGCGCTGAAGAATCCGTGGATCGTCTTGCACTCCAGCGTCGGCTTCAGCTGCGTGGCCTTCAGGCAATCATATTCGATCGCGTAGGCGTTACGCACGATCTTCGCATGTTCCAACCCGCGGATGGAGCGGTACATGCGGATCTGCACTTCCTCCGGAAGACTCGAGGAAAGTCCCGAGAGGTACATCTCGTTGGTGTACTCGCCCTCCGGCTCGATAAAAATTTGATGCCGGTCCTTATCCGGGAAGCGCATCACCTTGTCCTCGATCGAAGGACAATACCGGGGCCCCGTTCCCTTGATGTCGCCGGAGAACAACGGCGACCGATCGATATTTTCCCGTATGATCTCGTGTGTCGTCTCGTTGGTATAGGCAAGGTAGCAGGGCACCTGTTCCCGCGCGATATCCTCGGGGCGGTTTTCAAAGGAAAACGGCACCACAGGCTCATCGCCGGGCTGGGGCGTCATCACGGAATAATCGATGGTCCGCCCGTCGATCCGCGCCGGCGTTCCGGTCTTAAACCGAAGCACCTCAAGCCCTGCTTTCACTAAGGAATCCGTGAGCTGCGTCGCCCTCGGAAGGCCGTTCGGCCCGGTGTACTGGCTCACCTCGCCGTAGATGCAGCGTGCATTCAGATATACGCCGGAGCACAGGATCACGGCCTTGCATGGGAAGATACCACCCGACGCGATCTTCACGCCGGTCACCTGCTTCGTACCGTCCGGCAAATCCTCCCAAAGAAGCTCCGTCACCTCCGCCTGTTTGAGCGTAAGGTGCTCCTGGTTTTCCATCACCTTGCGCATGCTCGCGGTGTAGCGCTGCTTGTCCGCCTGCGCCCGCAGCGAATGTACGGCAGGACCCTTGGAATCGTTGAGCATCCGGCTCTGGATATAGGTTTTATCAATATTCTTCCCCATCTCGCCGCCCAGCGCGTCCACTTCCCGCACCAGGTGTCCCTTGCTCGTGCCGCCGATGTTGGGGTTGCAGGGCATCAGCGCGATCGTGTCGGCGCTGACCATGAAAACGATGGTCTCGCAGCCGAGTCGTGCACACGCCAAAGCCGCCTCGCAGCCGGCATGCCCGGCCCCGATCACCGCCACATCGTAGGATTCACATTGAAATTCCGGTATCGTCATTTGGTCTCACTTTCGTCGGAAAATGTCATTTGCCGAGGCAGAATTCCGCGAAAATCGCGTTGATCACGTCCTCGTCCGGCTCCTCGCCGAGGATGGTGCCAAGGGTCTCGTAAGCCGCTGTCAGATCGATCGTATAGAAGTCCTCGGACATTCCCGCCTCGATGCTTTCCTGTACCCTGTGAAGGCTCTCCGCCGCGGAAATCAGCGCCTGCTTGTGGCGCTCGGAGGAGATCACGCACTCGTCATCCGCCTTGATCCGCTCGGAGAAGAACATCTCCGTGATGCGCTCCTCCAACGCTTCAAGGCCTTCTCCCGTTTTCGCGGAGATTGCGATCGGTTCCCCGTTTCCGGACTCCGTTTTCGATCCATTCACAGCGGTTTCTCCGGTTACTTCTGCGAGCATCTTCGTTACCGCCGCAGCGTCCGTCACCGTCGTCAGGTCGCTCTTATTCAAAAGGGCAATCACCGGTTTGCCTGCACAGGCCCGAAGAATTGCCGTATCGTTCTCATCCAGCTGAGCGGTGCTGTCGGCCACGTACAGGATCAAATCGGCCTCCTCCGCCTCCCTTTTGGCCCGCTCCACACCGATCTTCTCCACCGTATCCTCGGTGGAACGGATGCCTGCGGTATCCGTGAGAAGCAGCGTAATACCGCGCATGCGCACCTCTTCCGTGAGCGTGTCCCGCGTCGTTCCCGCAATCTCGGTAACGATGGCCCGCTCCTCGCCAAGCAGAGCGTTCAAAAGCGAACTCTTGCCGGCGTTGGGCCGCCCGACGATCGCCGTGCGGATCCCTTCCCTGATCATTCGGCCGTCGTCCGCCGTGTCGATCAGCTTTCGTATCCGTCGTATCTGATCCGCTGTCTGTGTGGTAATTTTCTCGTCAAATCCATCAAAACTCAGGTGTTCCGGATCGTCCAGCGTTGCCTCGATCTGTGCGATCTCATGCAGCAGTTCTGCCCTTATATCTGCCACTGCGTCCCTCACAACGCCGCGCAGCTGGCGCATGGAATTCTTGAGGGCAAGGTCATTTTTCGCGCCGATAATCTCGGCGACAGCCTCCGCCTGACTCAGGTCGATCCGCCCGTTCAAGTATGCCCGTCTCGTGAATTCGCCGGGCTCCGCAAGCCTTGCGCCTGCGGCCAGAACCGCCTCCAGCACGCGCTTTGTCACCAGCACGCCGCCGTGGCAGTCGATCTCCACCGTATCCTCTCTCGTATAGGTCCGCGGCGCCCGCATCACAAGAAGCATCACCTCGTCGATGACGCGGCCGTCGGCACCGAGAAT
>Ga0265299_10001603_pt1 | contig 25266 bp, 20 predicted proteins | sample AusTroGonzalo_MG_4_FD_193485 | JGI IMG/M metagenome (GOLD analysis project Ga0265299, IMG submission 193485) | Bovine rumen microbial communities from tropical cattle in Woodstock, Queensland, Australia - Gonzalo_02 | ecosystem: Host-associated > Mammals > Digestive system > Stomach > Rumen ... | reverse complement strand
GGGACTACGGCGTTGTCATGATAGACCTGAACTACCTGAAGAAAATCAACGATACATACGGTCATGACAAGGGTGATGTGGCAATAATCAAGCTGTGCCGCATTATTTGCGATGTTTTTGCTCATTCACCTGTTTTCCGCACAGGTGGTGATGAGTTTGTGGTTATTGTAAGAGGTCATGACTATGATCATGTTCAGGAACTTGAAAAAACGTTCTATGAAGCAATGGAGAGTATTCAGACCGATAAACCGGAAGAAAGAATATCCGCCGCTCTGGGCTATGCCCTGTTTGAGGTGGGAAGAGATCATAGATATCAGGATGTTTTCAAACGTGCAGACAAGGCCATGTACGAGGCCAAGGTTGCAATGAAGGCAAACAAGAGGTAGACAATGGACAAGTATCGTTTCACAAAAGAGGTTAAAGCGGCCATAGAGGCCCTTGCGCATCCCCTTGCAATCTATCAGTTCATAGACAGACGTGTTGTTACCGTTGCTCTTTCCAGGGGTTTCTGTGATCTTTTCGGTTATGTTGACATGACAGATGCTTACACTGACATGGACAATAACATGTACCGCTACACCCATCCTGATGATATTGCAAGGATTGAGAGTGCAGCTTTCCGCTTTGCAACCGAAGGCGGAGAATACGATGTTGTCTACCGCAGCAGGACAATGACAAGTCCCGAATATAAGATTATCCATGCAATAGGAAAACATGTAACAACAGATTCCGGTGTCCGTCTTGCCCATGTCTGGTACCTGGATGAGGGCACAGACATACCTGAACAGCCTTCAGACAACACTTTACTGAGAAATGCTCTCAAAGAAACCATCAGACTTGGAAATCAGAAGAACTCTGATCAGTATGACCACATGACAGGTCTTCCCTTCATGATGCACTTCTTTGAGACTGCAGAGCTTACCCGCAGACGGATATTGAAAAACGGAGACACTCCGGCAGTTGCAATTTTTGACATGAAGGGAATGAAGTTCTTCAACAGCAGACACGGTTTTGCTGCAGGAAATGCCCTGATCAAAGATGTGGCAGGGCTTATGAAGAATACATTCGGAGATGAGAACTGTTGCCGTATCGGTGGAGACAGTTTTGCAGTAATCACCTGTGCAGATGGTATTGAAATAGTAATAAACCAGGTTTTTGAGAAATGCAGAAAACTGAATGACGGCAACTCAGTACAGCTTCGTACAGGTGTCTACATAATTGAAAATGACGATATCACGGTTGGTTCTGCCTGCGACAGGGCAAAACTTGCAGGGGATTCCCTGAAAAGAGCATATGGTTCAGGTTTCTGCTTTTTCAGTGAAGAGATGGGAAACAAACTGAACAGGCAGAACTATATCCTGTCCAACTTTGACCGTGCTCTGGAAGAAAAGTGGATCAAGGTTTTTTATCAGCCCATTGTAAGAGCAGTCACAGGTAAAGTCTGCGACGAAGAGGCTCTTGCACGTTGGGTGGACCCTGTGAGGGGAGTAATCAAACCGGATGACTTTATCCCGTTCCTTGAAGATTCCGGTCAGATTTACAGACTGGATCTCTACGTTCTTGACCGCATCATAGAGAAAATAAAAGTGTTTGAGGCGGAGAATCTCTATATTGTTCCCCAGTCTCTTAACCTTTCACGTTCTGATTTCAGCTCCTGCGATATTGTTGAGGAAGTATGCAGCCGTGTGGACAGGGCAGGCCTGAGCCACAGCATGATATCCATAGAAGTGACAGAAAGCATCATGGGTCGTGACCAGGAGTTCATGAAGAGCCAGATAGCAAAGTTCCAGAGCCTTGGATTCCGCGTCTGGCTTGATGACTTCGGAAGTGAATACGCTTCGCTCGATATCCTCCAGTCTGTGAAATTTGATGTAATCAAGTTTGACATGAGCTTCATGAAGCGCCTTGGTGATATAAACGGAAAGATCATCCTTACAGAGATGATGAGGATGGCAACCGCACTGGGCGTAGACACAGTATGTGAAGGTGTTGAGACGGTAGACCAGGTTAAGTTCCTCAAGGAGATAGGCTGTTCAAAACTCCAGGGTTTCTACTTCCTCAAGGCAATTCCCGTTGAAAAGATTCTTGAAAGATACAGAACAGGAAAGATGATAGGGTTCGAGAATCCTGAAGAGTCTGCATACTACGAGAGACTCGGACATGTGAACCTGTACGACCTTTCACTTCTTGCAAATGAAGACAAGGACGAATTCCGGAATATCTTCAACACTCTGCCCATGTGTATTGTAGAGGTGAAGGACGGAAAGGCCTGGTTCCTCAGAAGCAACCGTTCATACAGAGAATTCATAAAACGCTTCTTCGACGTGGTAATAACAGAAGACACTACACTTGTCAAAGATATGAATTTCATGCATCTTGTAGATGCCTGTCTGAAGAACGGCAGTTTTGCCTTCTTCAAGGAGGCAATGCCGGACGGAACGGTAATTCACTCATTTGCAAGAAAGATTATTGATAATCCTATTACAGGGAGGACGGCACTGGCTGTTATGGTGCTGACTGTAAAGAACTGATAGCAATATGGAGAACGACAGTAAAACTAAGAATGGAATCTCACTTAGGACAACATACTTTCTGTTGCTTATAGTTTCTATTCTTATGGCTGGAATGATAGTTATTCCTTCTTATAAGCTTGAGACTGCTTATAAGCAGATGTCTGCAACAACAGAAGAGCATATTGATATGGAAGAGGCGGCTCACTCTCTTATGGACGCATCGGACTATCTTACAGAGCAGGTCCAGCGTTTTGTTCTGACGGGGGACATAGCACATCTCAATGCATATTTCGATGAAGCCGAGAATAGCAAAAGACGTGATGATGCACTGAAAGTGATGGGAAGGAATCCCGATAACGCAGCCGCATTTGCAGAGCTTGAAGAAGCCATGGAAGGTTCTCTGGAACTGATGAATACAGAGTTTTACGCTATGCGTCTTGTGATAGAGGCAAAGAATATCAGAAACATCCCGGGAACACTGAAAACTGTTCTGCTCAAGGATGAAGATGCTGCTCTTTCTTCTGCAGAAAAAGTATTGTTGGCAGAGGAGTTGCTGTTCAGCGAGGATTACTACAACAAAAAAGATGCAATCCGCAAAGACATGGAAGAGAGTATCGGAGAACTAAGACAAACAACAAAGACCACCGATGAACAGATTGCTCAAAAACTGAAAAGAGAGATTATTGTCATTCAGATTATTGTTGTAGTACAGGTTCTTGGCTTCCTTTTTGTTATCTGGCTTACCTCCCGTTTCGGAATCAAGCCTCTGCTCACAGCTGTAGATGAAATAAAAGAAGACCACAGCATCACCGAAAATGGTGCAAGGGAATTCAGATACCTGGCCTCTGCATACAACAGGATGTTCTCAATCTACAGGAAGAACATAGACCGTCTTGAGTTCAAGGCTTCACACGATCCTCTTACCGGGGCGTACAACCGTGCAGGCTACGAGCTTCTTATGCAGAACATAGATTTCTTCTCAGCCTATTACATAATTGTTGATGTTGATGATTTCAAGCATGTAAATGATACTCATGGCCATGAGGTTGGAGATAAAGTTCTTAAGAAGGTTGTGGAAACTCTGAAGAAGAACTTCAAGTCAAACGACTATATCTGCCGCCTTGGTGGCGATGAGTTTGCCGTGTTTGTAGTGGATATAGATCCGGAGCAGAACACCATTATTGAGAACAGATTCAAGAAGATAAACAGAGAACTTGCAAATACATCTGACGGTCTTCCTGCTGTTTCTTTGAGCGTTGGTGTTGCACACGGAGCCCATTACAGCAATCAGCTTTCAATGATTCACGATGCCGATGAGGCTGTATATAAAACCAAATCCGAAGGCAAAAACGGCGTAAGCTTTGCAAAAGGCTGATCTATTTACGTACAAACTTCTTGAGTACTCCGACTGACTGTTTGAACTCAGGCAGGAACCTGTATGCAGGCAGGAATACTGCGTTTGCCACAACAAGACAGATAACTCCTCTTATGGCCATGTAAATAAGGCTCATAATGGGGTTGCTTCCAGCCTGGGGTATGAAGTTACATAGCACAAATGATGCGGCGCAGGCTGCGGCTGTTACAGCAGAGAAAAGAACAAGACGCAGAAGGTAGTGAGACTGTTTTTCCTCTGTAAAGTAGTGTTTGAACAGTATTGAAGAGCCCCAAAGTGAATCTAGGGCAATGTGGCAGATTATTGTTGAGAGCATAACACCCGCAATTCCAATGTACTGCACCAGGATGAAGTTCAGAGTAAGGTTTACTATTCCGTCTACAACGGGTCTTGCCCTGTCTTCCCACCACAGTCCGCGTGCCTGGCGGTACTGGAAGCAGATGTTGCCCATCCTGTCCGTGAAGAAATAGATTACAAACAGAATCATCAGTGCATCCGAGAACATGTTTTTCTCTGTAATCCAGAAGCGGATGAAGGGCTGGTACAGACAGGTCATTCCCACGCAGATAATACCGACAACCCACATGAAGAGAAGCTGGAAACTGGAAAAATCCCTGTAGTTCTTCTTTGTGGATTCCATGGCAATGCTGTTTCCGATACTGGCAAGGGTGCTGTCTGTGAATATGCTGGAAATACCAACCACCGTTGTGACAATAAGGAAGTAGTTCTGGTACTTGGCAAGTATATCAAGGCCCAGGAAAGCCGAGAGTATGATGCTGTCAAAAGAGTTTCTCAGAACATGGCTCAGGCGGAACATGAAAAGACCTGTTACGCGCTTGAGAATGTCTTTCTTTGTTTCCTTTGAAAGCTCTCCCTCGCAGCGGTACTGCGGGAAGGTTTTCTTTGAGAGGATCCAGTATGCAATGTTCTGTCCTATCTGTATAACAGGAATGACAAGACAGAAGATGTAGTAGTTCTTGAAGAGTATCAGAAGAACAACCTGGACTGCGCAGAGGATTATCTTTGAGTAGGACTGGATTGTCTGAATCTTTCCTCTTCTCTGTGAGGCATCCATCAGGGAGTTCCTGTAGGAGAAAAGGAAGTAGCTTGCACTTGTATCGGCAAGGCGTATCAGGTAGAGAATTGTAATATTTACGCCCTCTGGTGTACTTCCGTGGATCAGCTTGGGAAGGAAGGGAATAAGAACAAGTCCTGCCCCCAGAATCACACTTCCTACAATCCTGTATATCTTTCTGTACAGATTCAGAAGGGCGTTGACAGTTACCGTATCCTTCTGGGCAATGGGCTTGTACATGGAGAATACAATGGCCGATCCGAATCCAAGTTCCGCAAGACTGAGAACCTGAAGCATTGAGGTGAACAGTCCGTTCAGACCAAGGTAGATAGTTCCCAATGAGTAGATGAGGGCGGTCCTTGTTATGAAGCTTGTAAGCGGGGTGACAAGTTTCAGAACAACTCCGCTTTTCATGTTGCGCTTTGAATGACTCATCCTGGACTCATGTTCGGGGCTCTGAACTTCAGAAGAGGTTTTGCGCGACTTCTTGAACAGGGCGAATGCGTATCCTACAGCGAGGCTGGATGCAATACAGACAAGCATTACAGCAACAGCAGGAAGGTGCATTCTGTTGTACAGGACTGTCCCAAGGAAGGCACAGCAGAAGGGCTGGTGAAAAAGGTAGATGACAAGGGATTCTTTTCCAAGGAAGGTGAAGAATCTGCTGTGTACATCCTCAAACAACCTGCCAAGCAGAACCATAAGGCCGGGCATCAGGAGGTCTCCGGCAAAGTAGACTGCAAAGCGTGTCCATCCTCCCACACGCAGGGAGTTCCCTGAGAAGTCTGAGAAGTAGGCAACACGGATTACAATGTAGGCAAAACCGAGAATTCCCCAGATCCATGCAGCTGTATCAGATAGTTTGAGGTCCTTCATCAGTATTCCTATGCAGAATACCGCAAGGTAGAGTGAAATATAGTTTACCAGGCGCCACCACTGACCAAGGGCCAGACTGTCACGCAGTGCAAGAAGAACCAGAGAAAAAGCAATGAGCACTGCGCAGACAACTTTCAGGTTTTTCCCGCCTGTAAAATGGTCTGCAAGGCAGACAATCAATGTGATGATAATCAGGACAAGCAGGAACCACAGGTGGTATGCCCATGGGTTGTTTGCCTGAAATGCCGAAACAATATAAGTGGAAAAAGCAATTCTGGTGTAACCCGCACCCGAAAGAATTCCTTCCAGCCTGGGAATGAACGTTGCACCTTCAAAGACTGCAAAAATGAAGAGTGTATACAGGATCCAGTAGGGAAACTGTGTTTTGAGACGCTTTGCAGCTATTTGAAGGGGCTGTCTGTTCCTGCTTCTGACAAGGGCGTAACTGTACCCTGAAAGCCAGAAGAACCACGTCATGTGGAAGATGTATATCCCTCTGTACAGATAGTCCAGAACAGGGGAGACCATGCGCATTTCGTCCCTCATGCTGTGGCCTATAAGGACCAGAAGCATGGCAACTCCCTTTGAGATATCTATCCAGGCAAGACGGTCTTTTCTTTCGTTTTCCATATCAATACAGGTCTATAATCACCAACTCCGGCGGGTTATTGAATCTGGGGCTTCCGCCGATTCCGCGGCTGATTACAACCCATGTGTCTCCGACACGGTTGCAACCGTCTGTCATCTCGGGGAAGAATCCGTCAACGGGGTGGTAAAGACCGCCTACAAACGGGACTCTGACAACTCCGCCGTGAAGATGACCGCAAAGAGCCATGTCTATTCCACTGTCAAGAAGATATCCGTCCTTGAAGAAGAACTGGGGATAGTGGACAAGCAGAAGCTTGTAGTTTTCTGCCTTCATGTACTTTGTCCAGAAGCGCTGGGTGTAGTCTGCTTCCTCTGTTCCTGGGTTTGCAGAAAGGCCACCGATATCAAGAAGGTTTCCGTTTATCTCCACGGTTTCATATCTGTTATGGAGAACATGAACTCCCATCTCTTCCAGTTCTACGTTAACTGTACTGGTCTGGTTTACCCTGATTACTTCCTTCTCATGGTTGCCGTAGCTGAAGTAAACCGGAGCCACTTCTACAAGCTGTCTGCACAGCGTAGTCACAACTGTATAGTCGGTTTCGTCCATGTCTACCATATCTCCGGCCATTGCTATGATGTCCGGATTCAGACGCTTGATCTCTGCAACAAGCTGGCTGTTATCCGTTCCGTACTCCTTCAGGTGAAGGTCTGTCAGAAGGGCAATGCGGATGTGGTTTTCAATCTTGTCATCCTCCACTTCGTAGAAGGTGTCCACAAAGTATGAGTTGTCAGCCAGTTTGCGTGCCGTGTAAACGCCAAGTCCGATGATAAGAAGTACTATCAGTACCCGTATAAATATTTTGAGCTTTCTGTTTTTCATTTTTCCAACAAAGAACTCCTTTTCTTGAGAGAATCGGCAAAAGCCTCTTTGTCCGACAGTACAATCGCAAGCGGCAGAACGTGCCATGCGATTTGCGGACAGTATTTTTCTATTGTGTTGTCAGTCAGGAACGTTACGAACATAAGCAGCGTTATTGCAAAATATATTCTTGCGGACCTGAGTGAGTATGTTCTGTTGAGGAAGGTGAAGGTAAGAATGTATACGACCACATTCCAGAAAAGGAACATGGGCATTCCAAGTTCAATGTAAAGACGCAGTACGTCACTGTGGAGACGCCTGTTTCCTGTTACTTCTGTAGCTTCGAGTATCTTTGAAACAGTTCCGTTTCCAATACCCATGTATATAGGGCTTATGGTGTAGTAGGGCTGGACTCTGTGGTATAGCCTCTTTCTTCCCATCAGGTTGATTCCAAGTTTCTCGGTAATAGTGAACCACAGGTCTGTTCTTATCAGAATTACGTATCCCAGACTGACGGCTATGATGAATAACCCTATTGCAACAGACAAATCTACCTGCACCTTTCTGCTCATTTTTCTGGTAATGAAAAGGTAGAACAGGGCAACGGCAACAGCCGGTATGAGGATCCTCTTCAGGCCTGTGAAGAAGTAGAAGGTGAGGGCAAGAATGTAGAACTTACGCCAGTGCTCTTCCTTTCCGTCTGCAATGTAGTAGACAAGAAGGATTGCAATTCCGAATGTCATGTCCTGAACTTCAAGCGCTCTTGATACCTTGCTGTCTACAGAGCCCAAATGAACAAGGAACTGAATCAGACCTGTTATTGTTGTTCCTACTCCGAGCCTTCTCATCACATCCAGCATTACCAGTGTATTTGCAAGGATGAAGCCCTGGGCTGTATATTCAATTGCCTTTTTTCCGAACATCGTCCCCGGGGCAATGAGCATGAACAGAAGCAGAATCTGATAGAGAACAAGCGAGGAACCGCGGAGGATCATTGAAAGAGGCTCTCTTTTCCAGACCCAGATTGCAACCGACCAGACAACGATGATTATCTGCGGGAGCATCTGGAAGGCCATGACGTTTGTTGATGTATTCAGGCGCTTGGTGTTGCCTGTGAAGAAAACCCAGGCTATACCTAAGAACAGTATTGCCCCATAGGCAAACTGCGTGGCATACCATGGTACATCAACCAACTTGAAGTAGCCTCTGATTGTTGAGAGTGCGATTAAACCGGCATAGACCAGTCCTAAGAACTGACCTGCGGTCTGTTTCTCTTTCAGGTCCGTCATTCCTCTTCTTCCGCTATTACTTCCTTTTCAAGCCTCAGCTGAGACATGGACATTGAAATCAGTTCTCTGACGGTGCGTGACTTGTGCTCGGTTGCTGTTGAACTTGAAATCTTGTACCTGATTGAAACTCCGTGACCTGCCAGGTTGAATTCGGAAATTGCCCTCTTGAGGACATTCCTGAAGTATGTGGCGCGTGTTTCATCACAGCCTGCAAACAGACACATGAAATTCAGGCTTCCGTTGTAGGCAACAAAGCCGAACGATTCAGCGCTTTCCTTGATAATGTTGGCAAAGACTCTGAGAACTTCGTTTCCGCCATCACGTCCTACTGCAGCATTAATCTCGTTCATGTTGCTGAGCGCAATAACTACAACGGTGAAGGGGATTGGCAGTGTTTTCTTATCGTACTGGCTTATTTCACTGTCGCACTTCATGTGGTTGGGAAGGCCTGTGGCTGAATCGGTATAGAAGTGATAATCCACAAAGTCCAGGCTTCTTCCAAGCACTACGGCAATAAGGACACCGAAGATGAAGAAGACTGCAACAATAAGAACTGTGTAAAGCTTGACATTCACTGTTTCCTTTACGTTGACGGTTGAACGGACCTTGATGTTCTTCATTGTCTCGACATTCAGGTGCTCAGCAGATGTGAGGTTGAGAAGTTTATCAAGTGTCCTCAATCTGCTTTCAATAAAGGAAATCAGAGATTCAACCTGCTCAATCTCAGTCTCGTTTACCGTGTAGATCAGAGTTCTTGCCTCGTCGTTGCGGAATGCGGAGAAGACGTAGTCACAGTACTCGTTGTCAGCCACCTTCTGCTGGATATCCGATCTGAGTCTGATATAGCGGTTCAGAACTCTGTCGTATGTGTTCAGGTCTTCAGAGTAGTTCTCCGGTCTGATGATTGAGTTGAGAATGGTAGGTGATGCGCTTCCGGATTTGCTGTCATCGTCACCCTGCTGATACATCATCATCTCTGAGTTTTTCTCGGAGTAGTTGTCGAGCATGGACTGAACCACGTCAAGAGCTTCCCTGTAGTTCTTCAAGGCAAGGTCGTTCTGGCTCTTTCTGTACTCATAACGGGAGATCAGCAACTCCGGGTCAGTCGTTACATGGTTTGTCAGAATAAGGGAGTAGAGAGAGGGCAGGTAGACTGTTGAGACGAGGTTGTACTCGTTGTACAGATCCTGGAAGCTGTAGCCTGAAGATGAGGATCTGAAAGTCTTTGACCTGTCCTTCATTGTTGCAAGGTAGTCCCTTGCAGATGTAATGAAGCTGTCTATGATTTCAGCCCACTCAATGTAGTCATAGTTCAGATTCTGAAGTGACTCGATGCTGTTGGGAACCTTTGTCAGAGAGATGTACTTCGTTGAGTAGTACTCCACAAAACTGTCCACAATAGCCTCAAGCATCTTACGTGCATCTGAGGAAGACTCGTTCTTTGCAGACTCGTAGGTGATTATGTACTGGGTGGGGAAGAACTCATAGGATTCTCCCTTGTCCCACTTTGCAGCCTGAATTGCGGTATCTTCTTCAGATACTATGGCATTTATTGTTGTGCGCTTTCTTACAGAGTCAACGCTGTCGCTGCGTCCGATGCTTTCTATTGCGGAAAGAATTACAGAAGACGACTTTATCTCGTTCACATCAATCTGATCGCCTGTGGGGTAGAGGCCTTCATGTGCCTTTGCGTTTGTGAACTCTATAAGAACCTTGGCCTTGTAGGTCTGCTTTGAGGAGACTGCTGAATAGAAAACTACTCCGCTGAGTGCAGAGAGCAATGCAATAATCCACCACCATTTTCGGAGGTAACGGGCAAGCTGGAATTCTCTCATACGTTAATCTCCTTTCTTCTTTCTTTCTCTTTTTCAATTTCGTTCTCAAGTCCTACAACTCCGTACCAGAGACAGCAGATCATGAATGTACCTACTGCAACAATCAGTCCCTGTTTGAGCTTGTATCCCGAAATGACACCATATTCTTCAACAGAGTAGGAGAGTGAGTCTTTATATCTTGATTCCTCGTAGTCGTGAATTGCCTTCATGATTCTGACAATCAGAGCATCAAGATGAGTCTTCATTTCCTCGATCATTGCATTGGCAGCGTAGTACTTTCTGATATCTGCAGAAGGGAATGAGGCTCTTTCAATTGCACTGTCAACAACCTTCAGATCCTTGGAATTGGACTCAAGCTTCTGTGAGTACTCCAGAGCGGAAACAGCAAGGTCATCCAAGCCGTTGCTTGTTCGTGCCATGCGCAGTCCGTTCTCATCGTATACGGCAATCATGGCGAATGTAATCATGGCCTTGTCGTACATCTTCAGCGCATCTTCGTAGATGTTGTAGCGTTCACTGTTCTTTTCCGCCTGCTGGTTTGTCAGAAAGCCCTTGTACTGAAGCTTGTTCTTGTACTGTACGGCATCGCGGAACAGGTTGTTGTTCGTAACATAGGCCGTGTATTTGTTCAGATAGACATCACGGAATGATGAAACAGAATTTGCCAGAGAGCGGAAGCTTTCACCTTCTGTCTGGTAGTTGTATGTTCCGCTTTCATTCTGCAGTGATTCAAGGTAGGCAACTATGTTGTTTATCTTCACATCGATGATATTCGCAAGCTCCAGGTATTCCCAGTTGTTTGTCTGTGACCAGTCTATCTTGAGAACTACATCATTGCGTCCGTAATTCTTGAGGAAGTAGTTCTTGTAGCTGATCATGAGAATATTCATCAAGGATCTGGCGCTGATTGTCCCGGGAAGGTACTTGTTGCTCAGCCAGATTGTGTATTCTGATGCTATGTACTGGTTTGTCGGCTCCTGTGAACCTGATGCGTTGATGGAAATGCTCTTTCTCAGCTGTTCCACCGAAAGCTTGTCCTGAAGGCCTGCCAGTTCGATTGTCGTTGAAAGAACCTGTTCGTCGGTAATTTCGTTGATGTTGAATCTTGATCCGTTGGGGTTCAATCCTTCGTAGGCCCTTTCATAGCGTAGAATCAGGGTGGCTTTTACAGAGTCCTCCCTGTGAAGTGCACTGTAGATTGAAAAAATAACCAGCACAGTAAGTACGATGAACAGAATCCAGAATTTATGCTTCCAGATTTCTACAGCAGCTGCTCCCAGTCTCCTACTGCGTTTTTTCTGATCGGACGTCATTATCAGTCTGTCTCCTTCTTGCTGAAGATATCCGGGCAGAGGTTGCGTGAAGAATCCCTGTCACTTATCTTTCTGGCCGGAACGCCAGCCCATGTGGTTCCCGGCTCTTCTATCGACTTCACAACTACGGCATTTGCACCTATTGCAACATTGTCCGAAATGTGGATGTTTCCAATTATCTTTGCACCTGATCCGATGTAGACGTTGTCTCCTATTACCGGAGCGCCCGGATCGCCGTCAGTTGCACCTATCACAACCATCGCGTGTACACGACAGTTACAACCGACTTTTGCTTTTGAGTTGACTACCAGCGCACCGTAGTGTGCAATTGACAGCCCCGGACCAAAAACATTGAGCGGGATTCCGAATCCCAACTTTACGCTCCGTCTGAGGAAGCGGAACTTGTACCACAGGGCAATGAGCTTTCCCACGGGTGTCTTTGAGCAGTTTACGTGATACTCGGTTTTTCGCAGAAGAATCTGGAAACGCCACACATCATCGCCGAAAGGCGAGGGGCGTCTCTTGTTTTTCTTTCTCAGCGCAAGCTTGTCCTGCATCAGGTATGTCTTAAGGTCTTTTCTGCTTTTAATCATCCGTCCCTCCGTATCACACAAGCAGTGAGTTGAACTGCTCCATTACAGTGTCTGTCGAGAAACGGGACATGCTCTTTTCACATCCTTCCTGTATGTGCCTGTAAAGGTCTTTGTCTGTATACAGCTTGTACAGCTGCTCTGCGGCAATACCGTTGTTCCTGAACGGGTAGATGAAACCGTTTTTACCGCTGTCAATTACCTCACTGTTGTACAGCCAGTCATTTGCAATTATGGGAATACGGGCGCTGAATGCATCCAGGGCTGTTCCTGCAAAGCATTCGCACTCAAAGTAGGTCGGAAAGAGGATAGCAAAGCAACTTCTCAGTGTTTCCACTGTCTGACTTGAATCCCTGACTCCCATGTACTTTGCAATTCCGTCTGATTCCTCAAGGGCCTTGTCCAGTTCCTCCTTGAAGGAGTCGTACATCTTTCCGTAGATTTCCAGGTTGAAAAGCTTCTTGCCGGCAAGTTCGTTGGCCTTTTTCACAATTTCAATTGCATCCAGAATTCCTTTGTCCTTTGTAACGCGGGAGTAGGTGCAGACCCTGACAGGGGTATCCTTCCAGTGGTCAAACTCAACGGCTTCAACATAGTCCCTGCAGTTGGGCAGGTACATTGCATGCTCTATTCCAAGGTCCTTAAGCTCATCACGAAGCTTTGTGGACTGCACATGTGTGCCGTCAAAGCCGGCGATATACTTAATCAGATTCGGCTTTCTTTTCAGAACTTCAGCAAGGTCTCCTCCGGTAACAATGTACTGGATTTTGCATTTGAACCTTCTGTTCATGATTGCAGTAACAGGGGCAAAAATCTCTATGTTCTGACCAGGCATGAAAAGTACGTTCTCACAGTTCTTGAGAGCCATTCTTATGTTTCTCAACACACGGAGGGGGTGCTTCTTTGCACTGTCAATGTTGGCAAAGAGAACCTGATCCTCTCCATATCTGTCTGAAAACCACTTCCTCAGTGTGCGTATCTTTACCGCCTGACCCGTTGCAAAGCGGGCACCGGTTCCTGCTACACCGATAATACCAAGTTTTTTCTTTTCCACTTTCCGTTTCCTATATCATTTCTGCGGCCAACTGACCCAGTACGTTGTCCGAACTGTATCTGAGACTGCTTTCTGCGCAGCCGGCCTGAATCTTCCTGTATAACTTCCTGTCTTCGTACAGCGAGACCAGAAGCCCTGCAGCCTCTGAAATATCTCTGTACGGATACAGAAAACCGTCTTCCTTGTCCCTGATTACCTGACTGTTGAACTTCCAGTCGTTGGCAATAATCGGGGTGCGTGACAAGAACGCATCAAGTACTGTACCTGCGAAACACTCCCCCTCGTACCATGTGGGGAAGAGCAGGGCAAACTGATCCTTCAGAGTCTGAAGTGTCTGATCTGCGTTCCTTGTTCCCTCATAAGAAACAACATCCTTGTTTTCACTGCACAGCTTTTCAAACTCTTCTTTATAGGCAGAGTCAACGGCTCCGAAAACATCAAGGAAGAAAACATTCTTTCCAAGCTTTTCATTTGCCTTGCGTACAGTCAGAACTGCATCTTCAATTCCCTTTGACTGGGTAACCCTTGAATAGGTACACACATGAAGGGGAAGTTTGTCAAAATCCTTGTCAGAGGGGAAATCAACATAATCCCTGCAGTTCGGAAGATAGACCGCATTTTCAATTTCAACGGCCTTAAGGTCCTGTACAAGACTCTCTGTTTCAGCGCAGACACTGTAGAACTTCTTTGTCGCACGTCTTATGTACGAATGGTCTTTCAGAAAATCTGCAAGCCAGCCTCCAATGACAATGAAGAATGTTCTTCTGTGCAGGATTCTGTTGAATGCAGACACAAGTCCGGGAAAGACCTTTACTCCGTGAGGTGCAGGGAAGATCATGACGTTGCTGCAGTGTTTCATTGCCCTGAAGACACCTATCACAAGACGCAGAGGATGCTTCTTCCATCCGTAGGTGTTTACAATCTCAATCTGGTCTTCGCCGTATCGGCGCTTCATCCAGTCTGTAATGAAGACTGTCTTTACCGCCTGACCAGTCAGGTAGAGAGGGCCTGTTCCGTACTGTCCTATTACTGCCAGTTTCTTCATTTGGCGCTCTGCCTCTCTTTCCAAACCGTGTTGTACTCAACCATCTCTCCGCGGTAGATGCGCAGCATCTGCTCAACGGCAAGATCCCAACTGTACTTGCTTGTAATGAAGTCCGAGGACTGTGCTTTGTATTCTTCTACAACAGCAGGGTTGTCCAGAAGGTACTGGAGTTTCTCACGTAGGGCAGGAACATCGCCCTTGGGGAAGACTTCGGCGTGTTCTCCAACAACCTCTGTGTTTTCCGCAATGTCGCTTACAAGGTCACAGCAGCCGTATGACATGGATTCAAGAAGGGTGTTTGCCATACCTTCAAGGTTGCTTGGCAGGGCAAAGATGTAGGCATTGCTGTAAAGCTCGGCAGTTACCTGTCCCTGAACCTGGCCTACAAACATAATGCGGTCATCACCCTGGGCCATATCTGTCAGTTTCCTGTAGTAGGCGTGGTTGCTGTCTCCTCCTGCAATGACAAGCTTTTTGTCTGTCTTGCAGCTGCGGAAAGCCTCAATCAGATAGTGGAGGCCTTTCTCAGGTTCCACACGTCCCAGAGAAAGGATGTATGAGTCCTTCTCAAGACCCCATTTTTCCTTGATCTGAACAGCATCACGTTTTTCGGGTTTATCAATTCCGTTTGCAAAGCACAGTGCCTCTTTGTGGTACTTGTCCCTGATGTACTGCTTCATGCGTTCGGAAAGAACAAGACAGGCATCTGCATACTTTGCTGCAAACTTCTCACCTTTTTCCAGGTACCACTTTGCAAAACGTCCCCACTTGTCACGCTGACTGTCAAAGCCGTGAATGGATGCAACAACCCTCAGCCCGAAAATCTTTGCAAGAAGTATCATCACACACGGACCTGATGCTCTGTAGCTGACAACGTCGTAACGCTTGAATATTGCATGGACTGTTGCAAGGAAGGAGTAGATAAGAACTCCGATTCCTCCGTTGGGGTTGGGAATTGTGACAATCTTCACCCCTTTGTATTCCTTGAGTTTTTCGCTGTTGAATTCCTTGCCGTTTATGTTATCACTGCCACGGTTATATGCTGTGACCCTGTTGCCGAGCGCAACCATTCTAACAGCATGCTCTTCGACACCTTTCTCAATTCCACCTTCGTTGGAGGGGATTCTCTTGTGTCCGATAATTGCAATGTTCAATGATTTCTTAGAGGCAAGGTCTTTTTTCATCAAACGGCTCCATCGTGTTTGAGCATTACAAGCACCGTCTTGAAGAGGATGCTCAGATCAAGGCCAAGAGACCAGTGCTCAATGTAATAACGGTCAAGTGCAACAATCTTCTCAAAATCAGTAATCTTGCTGCGTCCGCTTACCTGCCACATTCCTGTAATACCGGGGCGGGTGCTCATTCTGATTCTGTGGGTAAGGCTGTACTTGCTCCATTCATCCTTTGTGGGCGGACGGGTTCCGACAAGGCTCATATCGCCTTTGAGAACGTTGAAGAACTGGGGGAATTCGTCAAGGCTTGTTTTTCTCAGGAAGTTTCCGATTCCCTTGGGCTTTCCGTTCTTGTCTTTCTTTTCGCTTCCGATGATTCTTGGATCGTCATCAATCTTGAAGATAAGGTCGCTGCTGGCCTTGTTCATGCTTTCAAGTTCAGCCTTACGTTGTTCAGCATCAAGATACATGCTGCGGAACTTGTACATCTTGAAGACCTTTCCGTTTCTTCCAATGCGATCCTGTTTGAAGAAGACGGGGCCGGGAGACTTTATCTTGATTGCAGGGGCAATGAAGATGTAGAGGATGCAGGTGAAAAAGCATCCGACCAGACCGCCGAAAATATCAAACAGACGCTTGATGGAAAGGTCGAACGGAGAAACGAACTTCACGGAAGAGGTGAGAATGTCCAGATATCCGATTCTGTGGATCTCTGTGAAGTTTTCCATAAAAGAGTTTGTGTAGTTTACGGTGATGCCCATGTTCATGAAGATGTCTATTGCCTTCTTGGGCATAGGCATGTCGTCCGGCTGTACTACCAGAACCTCATCAACATACATGTGGTTGATTACGTCTATTGCATGGTCATCAAGATGGGACACAGTAACGGGAAGATCTGCAAACTGGGTCGGGTCAACTTCGTCCAATGTGAATGCCTGTGCAAGGGTGAAGTTCCTGACTGTAGTGTCGGTATAGATATTTTCGTATGTTTTTCTAAGGCTCGCAGTGGAAGTGATGAGAACTATTGTTCTCTTATGCTCCTTGTTGGCTGCAAAGATGCGGCTCTTGTTCAGTGTTCTTCCTATGGTGTCCAGAATAACGAAGAAAATCATGGAAGTTCCTATCTGAAGACGTGATGCCGTATCTGTGGTCTTGGTAACGAAGAAGTAGAGCAGTGTAAGAAGTGCAGTCATCACTGCAAACTTGAATACGCACCACAGTTCCTGAATAACGGTTCTTCTGACAATGTTGAAGTATGAAGCACTGAACATCATGGCTGCAATCTGACAGAAAGAAACAACCAGATACAGGTGAAGAAGGTGAGCGTTGTTGTAAGGGTAAATGACATCCTGCCTGAGAAGGCTGACCATGGCCAGTGCCAGTTGAAGACACAGAATGTCTACCAGTATGAAATCCCAGTGTTTAACCCATTCCTGATCCGAGCGTGTTTGCATTGAACTCTCCCAAATAAATTTATTTTATTTAATATATAGGGGGTTGTCAAATCACTATGTAGTTTTGGTATTATTTACATATGAGCAAGTTGATTTCTGTAGTCATCCCAATCTTCAACCAGGAAAGGTATGTAGGCGAGTGCCTGGATTCTGTTTTCAGCCAGTGCACAGAAGATGTTGAAGTTATCCTTGTCAACGACGGTTCCACGGATTCAAGTGCTCAGATATGCAGAGAGCGTATTTCAGCTTATACAGTTGATGCAAAACTGATTGACCAGAAAAACAGCGGATCCCTGATAAGCAGGACAAACGGGGTCAAGGCCGCAACAGGTGAGTATATCCTCTTTGTTGACTCCGATGATCTTCTTCTGGAAGGTGCCGTTGAAACGCTTCTCTCTTCAATCCATACAAAACACCACGATCTGATTCTCTTCAATGCGACCCGCGACTATAAGAGCAGAAAACCATATTTCAGCATTCCACTTGAAGACAATCAGGTTTTTACAGATGACAAATATCCGCTTTACAGCCTTCTCTGCTGCACAAACGTACTGAACAACCTCTGGACAAAGTGCATTAAAAAAGAACTGCTTCTCAAGGCACAGCTTCCCGAAAACGGTCAGAGAATTACCAACGGTGAGGATCTTTACCAGATAATGGACATGGTTCAGATGGCAGGTTCCATTCTTTATCTTGACCGTGTCTTCTACTACTACAGGGACTTTGCCGGTGGAATCTCAAGGGTCTACAATCCCAACTTCTTCCCATCGGAGAAAACCGTCTGCTCAAAGCGTCTTGATTATGCAAAAAAGTGGGAAAAGGACGGAGAACTGATTAGAGGCGCACGCGTAGAGATTTACAAAATCATGCGTGAGGCAGCAAGGAAGGTCTACATCTCAAACCTCCCCTGGAAGCAGCTGAAGGCAGAGATGAGAAAGCTCAGAAAGGATCAGTTCTTCAGAGATCATTATCTTGAGGCAAAAGACTGTCCTGACCGCAGGGACTACATACTGAAAGCTCCTCTTTTTGTTATCCATGTGGCAAGAATACTGCGCGGGGTGTTCCATGACTGACAGAGTTGTAAAATTCTTCCGCTTTGCATATGCAATGGCAAAACGCCTTGTCCTCCTGCCGTTCAGAAAGAAGGGCGTCTGGCTTGTCTGTGAAAGGGGAACAGATGCCCGTGATAACGGCTATCACATGTTCCGTTTTCTCCGTACCGAACATCCGGAAATCAACGTTTGGTATATAATCACGCGGGATTCTGCAGATTATGACAAGGTTGCAAAGTACGGAAATATTGTCATTGCGGGAACACTTAAACATTGGATTCTGTACATCAGTGCAGAGAAGATTCTCACAGCTTTCGAGCCTCATTTCTGCCCGAGCAAAAGCTATGCTTTCTATAAATATGTCAAGAAACAGAACAACCAGATTGAGGTGTTCCTTCAGCATGGCGTCATAGGAAATGACCTTCCTCTCTATCACAGGGACAGGTCAAGTCTGGATATCTTCATCTGTGGTGCAAAACCTGAATTCGATTTTATCTCTTCAACGTTCGGTTATAAGAACGGAGAGGTAAGGTATACAGGTCTGGCCCGCTTTGATGCCCTTCACAACATAGAGACAAAACGCCAGCTTCTGATCATGCCTACATACCGGAAATGGTTCAGGGACATGTCTGAAAAGGAGATTTCCGAGAGCCTTTACGTTAAGCTCTGGCAGTCCTTCATAAACAGCCCGGAACTTGTGCGTATGGCCCATGAAAACAACGTTAATGTCATCTTCTATCCCCACCAGCTGATGCAGCAGTATGTCAGTCTTTTCACATCGCCTGACAGCTGTATAACAATTGCAGACTACAGGCATTTTGATGTTCAGCCACTTCTCAAGGAATCCTGTATGCTCATCTCTGACTACTCAAGTGTTCAGTTTGATTTTGCATATATGGAAAAACCTCAGGTTTACTACCAATTTGATGAAGCTGAAGTATTCACAAAACACTACGGAAGAGGTTATTTTGACTACAGGGATACCGGATTCGGTGAAGTGGTTACAACCGAAGAAGAACTTCTGAAAGTTGTTGAAGAGTATCTTAAAAACAACTGCAGCCTTAAACCATTCTACCGCAACAGAATTGCAGGTTTCTTCCCGCTGCATGACACTCACAACTGTGAGCGTATATTTGATGAGATTACCCGCTGAGGAGGCGGATCAGAATGAATAAAACAGTTGACGTCAGTGTGATTATGGCAACTTACAATACAGAGATTCCCATGCTCAGGGAGGCCGTGGACAGTATTCTGCACCAGACCTTCACCAACTTCGAATTTCTGATCATTGATGACGGCTCAACTGATGATTCTGTATCCTACCTCAACGAAATCTCAGATCCACGTGTAAGAATAATCCGCAATCCAGGGAACATGGGAATAACAAAGTCCCTGAACGTCGGTCTCAGGGAGGCCAGGGGCCGTTACATTGCCCGCATGGATGCCGATGATGTCTCTCTTCCTGAACGCCTTCAGAAAGAGTTTGACTTCATGGAAAGCCATCCCGATGTAATTGTCTGCGGAACAAGAATAGGAACAATTGATGAGACGGGTAGAGTGCTTTCATACTCTCCCAAGAGACCCCATGATATGGAAGACTACCGCGTAAGGATGCTCTTCCAGAATCCCGGTCCCATCCATCCCACAGCCTTCTTCAACAACGACATGCTCCAGGACAACAACATCACATACAACGAAGAGCTTGTCCACGCCCAGGACTACGGGATGTGGGAGACTGTCTGCCACTACGGTACTGTCTATACCCTTGATGATGTTCTTCTTCACAGAAGGAAGCACAACGGCCAGATTTCCTCTGCAAGGCGCGGTATCCAGATTAAGTGTGACAAGATTACCCTGAAGAAGATTCTGACAGAGCTTCTCGATGACGTGACGGATGAAGAGGTTGATCTCCACTACACCTATTCAGGTGGCTACTTCTCCGACGTTGTAATAAATGATGATGTTGATGCATGGTATGACCGCCTTCTCCAGGCAAACAAGGAAAAGCACATTTACAACCAGCAGAAACTTGAGAAACGCATCCTGACAATCAAGAAGAATCTTGTACGCCAGACCATCAAACCCGAGATGGGCGTAATTGAGAAAATGCGTATTGCAATGCGCTATCTGCCATTTATACACGCACTGAAGACTGCAATCAGACCTCAGTAAACAAAAAAAGCAGCCGCATTTCTGCAGCTGCCAAAACTGATAGTATAATCAGTCAAAACTGTTTGTAGGTAAGCCTGTAGGAATAGCCTCTGTAGTTATCACCGCTCGGACTTACTATTGTGATGGATTCCTTGAAGTCGTTTTTGGAATACATTCTCAAGTTCTTTGTGTCTCCGATATCTGTATCCTTGATAAAGACTCCCATTTTGCCAAATTTGATTTTGGAAGTTTCAATTACGTAGTCTGGATCAACCGTTGGAGCAGATTGTGTTGAATCGACAAACCACATTTTCATTTTGTAATCAGTTGTAAACTGTATTACTAGATATTTTCCAAGTGCCTTCTGGTCTGTAGGTCCAATATATACTGAACTGCTTTCCTTATCGTCACTTACATAGTAGCAACCGGTACCGTATTCAGGTTCGGCAAGATAGTCACTTTCGTACTTTTCGAATCCACCGTTTCCATCAGGGTAGAAACGCTTGTCACCAACAAGAGCATAAGTAAGTCCGTTTGAACTTACTTTTACTGTGTAAGTTTGAGGATCGGGAGCAGGTTCAATTGGGTTTACATCCTGATAATCACCCCAGCTGTTGTATTTCTCAACAATTACCTTGTTGCTGTTTGAAGTGAACTCATATGTAGTATTGTCATCTACAACAAAGCATCCTGCTACATCCAGAACCTCTGGGGCAGCGACAACGCTATATGTTCCTATACAATCAATGCCTTTGTATTTGAATATTGCAATTTTACTTTCACATGCTTCTGCTGAATCAAATGTGGAAGTAACACCACTATCTGTAATGCCAACCGGATTTATGGTTCCCTTTGTATCTGTATAGATGAGAGTTCCCTGAGCGGCCTCATTAACCATATAGGTTTCCTTGAAGTTTCTCAGTTCAAGTGTTGCCGGTCTTGTAGGCTCGCTACCTCCGCCACCTTTGCTTCCGGCATCACCACTACATGAAGCAAGTCCGAAGACAAACAGGACGGCAAGAATTGCAATTAAGAATTTCTTTGTCATTTAATTCTCCTTAATTCGTATTAGAACGATTATAACAGAACAACTGAGATAGAAAATAGTTTCTTTTTATTTAACTGTTCTTACTGTTTCTTCATCTGTCTGAGGAACATTAATACTGCAAAAACAAGCATGACAATGGCATAGCCTATAACCCAGATAAGATGTGGAAGGGCAGTGCTCAGGTTTCCTGCAAGAACTGCACGTTCAAGTTCAACGGCATGAATGAAGGGCAGAAGGTTTGCAAACTTGCTTATTGCACTACCAAGATTTGAGATATCAAACCAGACACCTGAAAGCCATGCAGTAAGGTTTGTCAGGAGGGCTCCACAGATTCCTCCAACCTGTTTGTCAGTCATTACACTTCCGCAGAGAAGTCCCATTGAAACAAAGAACAAAGAAGGAACAAGGTTCATAAGGATTGCCCAAACAACGTTCATGCTGAAAGGAAGTCCCATGATTATAGCGGCAATGTAGCAGACAATGCTCTGGGCAACGCACAGAGGCATAACCGGCAGAAGGTAACCAAGGATGAACTCGTGACCCTGAAGAGGAGTTGTGTACAGTCTTGTCAGAAAAGCACTCTCCCTGTCGTGGCAGACAAGCTGGGCTGCAAAGAGTGTCATGAAGGCAAGTCCGAAGACTGTGATTCCCGGTGTAAGATGATGAAGTTCAAACATCGATATGGGAATGTTCGCCTGAATCAGTGACAGGAGAAGAAGGATGACAAGGGGAAAACCGAGTCCGAAGAAAACGGTGAGAGGATCACGGAGAATCTCGTTGAGTGTTCTTTTTGCAAAAGTAAGCATACGTCTCATCTTTCACCTCCTTTGACAAGTGCTATGAAGGCCTCTTCAAACTTTTCCTTACCTGTCTGCTTCTTGAGCTCTGCTGCTGTTCCTACAGCAAGCAGATGACCATCTCTCATAACTCCGATTCTGTCTGAAAGCTCTTCGGCTTCCTCCATGTAGTGGGTTGTCAGAATAACTGTCATCTTGCCTTTGAGGCTGCGGATCTTGTCCCACAGTTCACTTCGTGCAATGACATCAAGACCCAATGTAGGTTCATCAAGGAAAAGAATCTCAGGGTCGCTGATAAGAGCCATGGCAATGCTGAGTCTTCTCTGCCAGCCGCCTGAAAGCTTTGAAGCCTTCTTGTCCCGTACTTTCTGAAGGCTGAACTGGTCTATCATCGAGGCAATCTTTTTCTCGGATGTTTCCTTGTCAAAACCGTGAACGCCACACATCAGCTGCAGGTTTTCAGTAACGCTCAGGTTCTTTGCAACAGCTGTTTCCTGGGGTGAGACACCTATAATTCTCTTCACTTTTTCTGAATCGGAGCAGATACTGTTGCCTTTCAGAAGAGCATCGCCCGCATCGGGCTTTGTGATGCAGCAGAGCATCTTGATTGTTGTGGTCTTTCCGGCGCCGTTAACACCGAGAAGGGCAAACAGTTCGCCTTCGCGGATTTCAAGATTAAGGTTGTCAACAGCCCTTACATCCTTGTAATCCTTGGTCAGATTCCTGATTTCAATTGCATTTTTCATTTTGCAAACCTCTGTATAAGTCCCTGATAAGAATCAGTGAGTATCCTTGAAGCAAGAGCGGGGTCCAGTGTGCAGTATCCCGTAGCTGCCATTGAAGCAATGCCGTGGACTGTAATCCACATTTCCAGATGGAAAAGCCGAGCCTGTTCCTTTGTGAATCCGTTTGTCTTCATGATTAGAGGAAGTACCTCTTCAAACAGATCGTCCTCTGATGAGTGCTCATCCTTCTTCCTGTCGCGCATATAGAGGAGTTTGAACAGATTCGGCTGCTGCATGGCAAAGAGAATGTAGGCCATTCCCTGAGCCTTGTAGGGAGTTTCGTATTCGTTGCTTCTGACAATATCCTGAACAAAACTGTTGTAAATCTCAAAAGTTCTTTCCACCACGGCAGAAAGAAGATCATCCATGGTTTTGAAGTTTGAGAAGACAGGTTGGGTTGAGCAGCCGAGTTTGGCAGCAAGACTGCGTGCATTGAGGGCATCAGAACCCTGGGTTCTGACTATTTCCACAGCTGCATCAACAATGTCTTTTTTAAATACCTCTGTCTTTCTGGCCATAATTAAATATCAAGTGTTATATTATTCTTGTCGGCTGTTCCTGTCAATGCGGGTATTGATAATCACTAAGCGCTTTGGCTATCATCCTGTCTATGAATAAAACAGATTACAAAGATATAAATGAGACATTGAAGGCTGTTGTAAAGGACGTGCCTTACACAATGACAAATCTTGCAAATGCATCAGCACTTCTGAATGAGAAACTGGATGGAATCAACTGGGTAGGGTTCTACACGGTAAAGGACAAACAGCTGGTTCTTGGACCATTCCAGGGCAAGGTTGCCTGCACAATGATTGCTTTCGGCAGGGGTGTCTGCGGAACCGCAGCACAGACTGACAGCACACAGCTTGTTCCCGATGTCCATCAATTCAAAGGTCACATTGCCTGTGACAGTGCAAGCAACTCAGAGATAGTTGTTCCAATCCATAGAAACGGAGAAGTATTCGGGGTTCTGGATATAGACAGCCCGCTTTTCGACCGTTTCTCAGAGGAAGATAGAATAGGGCTGGAAGAGTTTGTGAGAATTCTTGAAAGCGTTATCTGATTGTTATTCAAAACAAAAAAATCCGCCGGTTTTCAGACCAGCGGATTATTTTTTGCCTAATTCAGCAACTTATTTGCTTTCGTAAGCACTGGGTGCAGGAGCAACTCCCTTCTTCCATTCAATAGCATTGATGCAGAAGAATGTGATAACGCTGACCAGACAACCGAATACTACGGGCATGAGGTACTGGGTGATTGTTACACCCTTTGTGCTGAGGATCTGCCATACAATGAAACCGATTGTTCCGGTTACGATTGAAATGAGACCGGAGTTCTTTGTTGCACGCGGGATGACAAGACCAAGTCCGTAAGCTGCGAACGGGCCTGCACATCTGATACCGAATGCAAATGTGTTCATTGATGTGATTGGGATACCTGCAAATGAGATGAACATAGCAATTGCACAGCAGATAACGTTGCAAAGTCTTGTTACGCGGACTTCCTTCATACCATCAAGCTGATTGTTGACGTAGGGCTTGTAGAGGTCGTTGATGATCATTGTTGACATACAAAGCAGGTTGGAGTCTGCAGAAGACATTGTTGCAGAGATGATTGCTGCTGAAACAATACCTGTGATGATTGTAGGAGCATAAGCCTGTGTTACAGCCATCATTGCGTTTGAACCGTTTGCAAGCAGGTTGGGGAGGCTTTCCTTAACTGAAAGAGCGGCAAGACCGAGCAGTGTGGGGAATGCGGCCATGGCTGCCATGAGAACTGCTGAAACAAGAGAAGCCTTCTTTGCTGTTGCTTCGTCTTTTGCTGTCTCAAATCTTGAAACCATTTCAGGACCTGAAAGGAAGGTACAGAAGTAGTTGAAGATGTAGCCGATGATGTATGCCCAACCGATCTTTGTGAAGCTGAGCTGCTCTGCAGGAAGCTTTGCGCTGATTGCTGCCCAGCCGCCGAGTGAAGATACGACGATGGGTGTTGCAATTGCAAGACCTACCAGGATGATCAGGAACTGAACAAGGTCAGAAATCTGGTCTGCGATCATTCCACCGAATGTTGTGTAAAGAATGATGATGATACCGGCAATAATCATACAGACTTTTGCGTTCATACCGGTAAGTGTTGCGACAACAGAACCTGATGCAGCTACCTGTGAAGATGTAAGACAGAACAGAGCCAGAACGTTCAGAACTGCTGTGAAGCCTGAGCTGAACTTTCCGAAACGTCTTCCGACAACTTCAGGAATTGTGACAGCCATTGTCTTTCTGATTTTCGGAGCAAAGTATGCAAGGGGAATCATTGCTATTGATGCAGCAAGGACGTACCACATTGCACTCATACCCCAGGAGCCGAATGCCTTCTG
>Ga0265299_10001601_pt1 | contig 25315 bp, 22 predicted proteins | sample AusTroGonzalo_MG_4_FD_193485 | JGI IMG/M metagenome (GOLD analysis project Ga0265299, IMG submission 193485) | Bovine rumen microbial communities from tropical cattle in Woodstock, Queensland, Australia - Gonzalo_02 | ecosystem: Host-associated > Mammals > Digestive system > Stomach > Rumen ... | reverse complement strand
GGCCGGAAGCCCTCTCGCTATGCGGGAAAGTTTAACGTCACAGTTTTCAAGCGAATCCTTGATGTAGAGCGTAGTCGCGTCGCCTTCGATCGAGAAGGGGAGAGCGAGCAGAACTTCCTTCCCCGGATTTGCGAGAACACGCTCCTTGAGTTCCGCTATCCTTAAGTCTTCGGGAAGAATATGTTCGAGCGGCTCGATAAGTCCGCCCAGAATGTGGAAAGAGCCTTTGAAGCAGCCGTTGCGCTCGATCGCCGACATGTCGCCGTAAGTCGCTACGACGCAGATCACATCGGAATCGTCCGCGCAGTTGGCGCAATTTTCACCGGCAGGTTTGAAAGTTCCGCATTTTTCGCAGATCTCCACATTTTCCGAAATATCGATGATGTTTTTCAGAATTTCCTTGAACTTAGGTTCGCAAAGGACGGAATAGGAGAGTTTCTGCGCCGCTTTAAGCGAGATCCCCGGCAGTTTTTTGAACTCTTCGACGAGTTTTCTCATCGACTGGGCCGCCGGCGAAGTGAGTGTCCTCTCCTGAAAATCCATATCAGTGCTTAGAAAAGTCCCGGGAAACCGTTGATTTTATTGCCGACAAGCTTCGAAAGCCTGTTTTCTTTCTCTTTTCTGACCGTTTCGATGCTCTGGTTTACAGCGGCGATGAAAAGGTCGGTGAGCATCTCGGAATCCTCGCCCGAAATAAGCTCTTTCGAGAATTCGAGATTCGTGATCTTCATGTCGCCCGACATCGTGACTTTGACAGCTCCGCCGCCCGCTTCAGTCGTGAAAGTTTCGGTTTTGAACTCAGCTTCGAGAGCCGCCATTCTCTTCTGCATTTTCTGAGCCTGCTGCATAAGCCCCTGAATATTCATTCTGACCTCGCAAAGAAGTTAATAACAAAAAAACGCTTCAACATAATAATTAAGAGTTAAAAGGCAAGATTTTTTGTCCTCTCTCCGAAAATGATTTTAGGTTTGTACACAATGTCGAAGGTATGCAATTTTATTTTTTTTCAAATTCATGTTATAAAACGCGGCTTTTGTTGATTTGATTGGAGAATACAATGGCGGAAGGAATGTTGAGAAGGGACCCGCTCAATAAAATCTGGGTGATTTTTGCTCCTGAAAAGGTGAAGACGCTGATTTCGGGAAGTTCTGAAAACGATGCTAAGTTTGATGTTGACCCTTTTGTGCCGGGGCTTGAGTCTGCGACAGGACCTGATATTCTGCGTCACAACGACCCGCTTTATGCGGTCGGAGGCTGGTCTTCACGCGTTTTCCCGGCGAAAAATCCGATTCTCAGGGTAGAAAACGAAAAAAACGGCAGAGGACACGGGCTTTACGATTCGATGTCGAGGCTCGGAGCGCACGAAGTTGTAGTCGAAACGCCTAAAAGCGGCATAGGTCTCGACCAGCTTTCTGTCGAAGAGATCGCTGACGGGATAAAAATCATTTTCGATCGCATCGCAGACCTCAGAAAAGACACGCGTTTCCGCTATATTTCGGTGATAAAAAGCCGCGGCGCCGCGGCCGGCGGGACAATCAACCACAACTATTCCGAAATAAAGGCATATCCTTTCATTCCGCCGTTTGTCCGCAACAAACTCGACAACTGCCTTGAATACTACCGTGTGAAGGAACGCTGCCTGCTCTGCGACATTATCGACCAGGAACTTTCGAACAGAAAGAGGATCGTGGAAGAACATGAGAATTTTGTCGCTTTCTGCCCCTATGCAAGCCGCTTTCCGTTTGAAATGACGGTCCTTCCGAAAAAACACGGAAGGATCCTGAGCGACAATCCCGTTTCGGCGATAAACGATTTCGCGAAAATTCTCAGAAGTGTCGCCGTCAAACTTAAAAACGGGCTCAATTCACCGGCCTACAACATGGTTTTTAACTATCTTCCGGTCAACAGCGGCGGCGATGCTGAAGCGGAAAGTCTCGCATATCACTGGCATCTTGAAATAATTCCGCGGATTTCCGTGATAACGGCGGACAGCCTTGAAAACGGCATTTTCGTCAATCCGACTCTGCCCGAGGACGCGGCCGAGTTTTTGAGAAATATAAGGGAGTAGGCTATGAAGTATTCGATTATTCCTGCAGCAGGACTCGCGACCCGTTTTCTGCCTGCGTCAAAGTGCATTCCGAAGGAGCTTTTTCCGGTTCTCGACAAACCTGTGATCCAGTATATCGTCGAAGAGTCGATAGAAGCCGGAGCAACGAACGTTGTTTTTGTTTCGGGCAGCGGAAAAGAGGCAATTCTCGACCATTTTGACAGGATAAATCCGAAATTTTCGGCAAAGAATCTCAAAGAAGATGTCCGAGAGAAGGTCGAAACGCTTGACGACATGATTGAAGTAATCTCAGTCCGACAGAAGTCTCCGCAAGGTTTGGGACACGCTGTTATGAAAGGAACTTTCGTGGTTCCGAAAGAGGAATCTTTTGCCGTAATGCTTCCCGATATGCTCATTTTTTCTGAGGGTGAAAGCACCGTTATGCAGGAAATGAGCCGTATCAGCGAAAAATACGGCTGCTCAGTCATCGCTCTAATGGAAGTTCCGGCCGAATCGCGCGGAATGTACGGCATCGCCGAAGGTGCAAAAGTTGAAAACGGTGTCATCGATATTAAAAAACTTATTGAAAAACCGTCTGCCGGCGAGACTGAATCCAATCTCGCCGTTTTGGGAAGATACATTTTCACGCCGAGGATCGCTTCGATCCTGAAGAATGTCAAACCTGGCAGAGGAGGCGAGATCCAGCTTACCGACGCGATGGTTTCACTCCTTGCCGAAGAGCGCATCATGGGTTATGTGATCGATTCGAAAACCCGCGTTTTCGACACCGGAAACATGGAAGGTTTCGCCCTTGCCAACGCTTACGCCGCGCTTCGCAGAGTTCCTGATTTCGATAAAAAAATCGCTGAATTGATCAAATAATGTCGTCACGGCGTCACGTCGTCACGTTTTTTCCGCCGCCATTCGAAATACTGTTGCCGCCATGTCGATATATCGGAATATCGAAATTTCGAAATATCGACAAGATCTGGCGGCGGCGATTATTTCTTGACCAGTTTGAATTTCCCGTTCTCGACTGTGATGACGGCTTTTGTCTTGGGCGGCAGGTTGCCTTTTAAGATCTCGGTCGCAAGAAGCGTTTCGACATTCTTTTCAAGGTAACGTCTGACAGGTCTTGCGCCGTATTCGGTGTTGAAGGATTCGTCGATGACTTTCTGCATTGCTTTGTCATCAAGGTCGAGGTGGAGCTCCTTGTCCTCAAGGATCTTGTTGATGTTCTTGAGAAGAAGAGCTGTTATCTCCTTCAGGTTATCGGTCGAAAGCGGGTTGAAGACCACGATATCGTCGATACGGTTGATAAATTCAGGTTTGAACCTTCCTTTTATCGTCTGCATTACGGCATCGAGTTCGGCTTCGGAAAGTTTTCCGTCCTTTCCTTCGATCATGTCGCTTCCGAGGTTGGAAGTCATGATTATGATTGTGTTTTTGAAGGAAACAGTTCTTCCCTGGTTGTCAGTCAGCCTGCCGTCTTCAAGTATCTGCAGCAGAATGTTGAAGACATCTTCATGCGCTTTCTCGATCTCGTCGAGCAGGACGATGGAGTAGGGTTTTCTTCTGACTGCTTCGGTGAGCTGTCCGCCTTCGTCGTAGCCGACATATCCTGGAGGCGCGCCGATAAGACGCGAAACGGAGAATTTCTCCATGTATTCACTCATATCGATACGAACCATGTTGTCAGCCGTATCGAAAAGCTGTTCAGCCAGTTTTTTGGCAAGTTCTGTTTTGCCGACACCTGTCGGACCTACGAAAATGAACGATCCGAGCGGTCTGTTCGGGTTGGTAAGACCTGCACGCGATCTCAGGATCGCCCTCGTGATGCTTTCAATTGCTTCGTTCTGACCGATTATCTCCTCTTTCAACCTATTCGAAAGATTGAGGATCCTCTCTTTTTCGGTCTGGGTCATGCTTGAAACAGGAATGCCTGTCCACTTGCTTACGACTTCGGCGATCTGCTTTTCGGTGAGGACTTCTGTGACCATGACATTTTCGTTTTTGGTGATTTCCTGAGCCTCTTTCAGTTTGGCTTCAAGAGTTCTCAGTCTGCCGTACTGCAGTTCACCGACCTTGTTGAAGTCTCCTTCGCTCTGAGCCCTTTCGATCATGGTCTTGACCTCGTCAATCTCTTTTTTGAGTTTTTTGACCTCTTCGATCGAAGCCTTTTCCTTCTGCCAGATCTTGTACTGTTTGTCGTATTCGTCCGTTGTCTCTTTCAGACGCTCCTCGACGTTTCTGATCTCCTCTTTTGTCGCGCCCGAATCCTTTCTGCGGAAGCCTTCGAACTCGATCTGGAGCTGGAGTTTCTTACGCTTTAGGTCGTCAAGCTCTGCCGGCATACTGTCGTTGTCGGTTCTCAGCATTGCGCACGCTTCATCGATAAGGTCGATCGCTTTGTCGGGCTGGAAACGGTCTGAAATGTAACGGTTGGAAAGTTTTACCGCCGCTACGATCGCCCCTTCAGAAATCGTGATTCCGTGGTGGATCTCGAAACGCTCACGTAGACCACGCAGAATAGAGATCGTCTCGTCTTCATCCGGCGGCTGGACGATAAGGGGCTGGAACCTTCTTTCAAGAGCCGCATCCTTTTCGATGTACTTCCTGTATTCGTCGAGAGTCGTAGCTCCGATGCAGTGCAGTTCTCCTCGTGCCAGCATAGGTTTGAGCATATTAGCCGCATCCATGCTGCCGTCGGTTTTGCCCGCTCCGACGATCGTGTGAAGTTCATCGATGAAAAGGATGATTTTTCCTTCCGATTCCTTGACCGCTTTCAGGACATCTTTCAGCCTTTCCTCAAATTCGCCGCGGTATTTCGCTCCCGATATAAGGGCACCCATATCGAGCTCGAAGATCTCTTTGTTCTGAAGGCTTACAGGCACGTCGCCGCGGACGATACGCCGTGCCAGACCTTCAACGATCGCCGTCTTGCCGACACCGGGCTGACCGATGATGACCGGGTTGTTTTTGGTTCTTCTTGAAAGGATCCTGATGATCCTTCTGATTTCGCCGTCACGCCCGATCACAGGGTCGAGTTTCCCAGCCTTGGCAAGATCGACAATGTTCCTTCCGTAGTTTTTCCACGAATCTTTGTTCGCTTCATTCTCGTTCACATTGTAATCCATAGCAAACCTCCATTTAAAATCCGGCATCTGTTATAAACAACTTTTCGCAGTTTCAAGGGGGAAAAATCACAGTAGCGGGAAAAAATTTAAAATAAGCTGGCGGGGAATTTGGTGAGAATGCAGCTTGTTTTTTTAAGATTTTCTTCTAAAATACTGCGTTTTTTGTTTAGCAACCCGTATGTGAGGGAAAAATGAAGAAAATTTTTGCAGTTTTTGCGCTTTTTGCAGCGTTGGTTTTTGTAGTCAGCTGCGGCGGCGGCTCGAAAACAAGTGATGACACCGACACGGGTGAAACCGTGACTGACGAAGATTCCGGCACGGCTGACAGCGAGCCGGCAGACACAACACCGGAACAGCCCGATAATGAAGATACAGGCAGAAAGCAGGGCGAACTTTACGGTGAATGTTACCCGAATGCGACCTGCAACAAAGATCTGGTCTGCGATGAGGAGAACAATATCTGCATCAAAGATCCGGCGAGCGGCGATTCTGACAGCGATGTCCCGGAAACTGACGATGACGGCGATACAACGCCGGAACAGCCCGACGATGCAGATTCTGACGATGATTCCGGCACTTCGGATTCCGACGACGCTGACACTTCGGATCCGACTGACGAGGCCGATCCGCAGCCTGACGAGGATGCAGACGCTGACAGCGGTGATCCGGATGAACCCTGCACAACAATTGACGCCAAGCTGTGGTGGTCACCAAAAACAACGGATACAATGGATTGGCTGAGTGCGCTTGATTACTGTGAAAAAAAGTTGAACGATTCGAACAAATGCGGATACTCGGACTGGCATCTGCCTACTATCGATGAATTGAAGACGCTCCTCAAGTGGAGAAGGGATTCCCAATGCAAGGTTTCCGAAACGGACGACCATTTGTCTTTTGATGATTACTGGACATGCTCAAGCTGCTGCCATGATTGTACGCTTGGAGGCGGAGGAGAGTGCAACTACTCTTCTTATTATTACGACGGAAGATACAGCAAATTAGGCGACTCCGGCTCGCTCTGGTCTTCCTCTGTTCCAACCGAATATATTCATTCTGCGTGGGTTGTAAATTTCAATGCCGCTCAGGTGTACAACAAAAGTAAGTCGAACACGACTGAAGTCTATGTTCGTTGTGTGCGGGGAGCTCAGTAACCGAGGCTCACAAACCTTAAAAAATTTCATTCCCGAAAATACTTGCTTTCCCGCATCAAGTTTGTCGGAATTTCTTGCCAATCCGTATAAAATACCTATAATTTTGCGGTTTTTTTCGGGGTTTGAGGTTTTCAAATGATGTCAGGTAAACGAACCTCTTCTAGTTTAACACTACCTTCAAATACCGATTTTTCAAGAAAATTCTTAATAAAATTCAATAATTATATCAATTTTTGCAATAATATTCTGTCAAGGTTTCAGGAGATAAAAATGAAGAAAATTTCCTTGTTTTTCTGCTGTTTCGCGGCAATGTTTCTGATGCTTTCATGCGGCGGTGACTCGAAAAATAATGATAGAAATCAAGGTGAACTTTACGGTGAATGTTATCCGAATGAAACTTGCAATGAGGGGCTTGTATGCGATACCGAATACAATATCTGCATAAAAGATCGTTACGATGACTATGATGAAAAACCGGCTCCTGATGATTCCGATGATTCTATGCCGGATGACAATATAATTCCGGCAGGCCCTTGTGATGCAAATCCCTGCAGTGATATTGAAAATTCAGACGGCATGTGCTTCGAAACGGGGGAAACAACTTTTTCATGCGGCTGTGAGACAGGATATTTTTGGAATAACTCCCAATGCAAAAAGTCGTTAAGTATAGGTAATATCTGCACAAATCAGAAAAAGTGCTACAACAACGATTTAAAGTCGATAGCATGTCCGGCTTCGTCAAGTGAAGATTTTTACGGTCAGGATGCTCAATATTCAGAAAAATGCACACCCCAGGACTTCACTTTGGGAATAAAAGCGCTGGAAGGCACGATCACTGACAACAACACGGGGCTTGTCTGGCAGCAGTCATCGTCTGCTCATAGCTACAATTGGGATGATGCAAACAACGCAGATAACGAGAACGCTCCGTGTGTCATGTTAAATAATGAAAACTATGCAAATATGAGTAACTGGCGGGTTCCGAATGCTTTGGAACTTATGACAATTGTAGACAGCAGCGAATGTAAATTTGCAACCAATCCTAATTTTGATTTTACCGGACTTCCGACAGTTCTATCAGGATTCTTGTGGACAAGTGATGAATTTGGTACAGATACAAGTCAGGCCCGTGCTTTTGACCCGCAGACCGGTTTCTTTTTTTCAGGAAAGGCAAAATCTTTAAAATACTATGTTCTTTGTGTTGCAGGAGACGAACTTGCTCCGACGGCATCAACTGATTTCGTAATATCGTCAGACGGTATGACAGTGACAGACAAGCGGACAGGGCTTATCTGGCAGAAAGAGTATGGTTCCGACAAAACATGGCAGGAGGCTCTAAAATATTGTGAAGATTCTGTTTATGCAGGATACTCGGACTGGAGGCTGCCGAACAAAAACGAGCTGTTGTCGTTGTTGGATCCTGGTAAATCCAGTGCGCCGTATTCAAACTTCCCTAATATGGAGAATCTCTGGTTCTGGTCTTCATCTACAGACGTTTGCGATGCTTACTACGCATGGTTTGTGCTTTTCAATATCGGTAATGTGAGCAGCTACTTGAAGACTAATCAGTACTCAGTCAGGTGCGTGAGATCCGAATAACTCTCTTTTAACTCAAAAACAGTTTTTAAAAAGATTTTTTTCGATCCCGAAAATACTTGCTTTCCCTAAATTATAAGTCTACATTAGCTCGTTGTTTGTTTTATTAACCTATTCCTTGGAGGAATTTATGTATTCAAATCTTGACAGTTACTTTTCAGACATGTCCAAAAGGGCAAAAAAATCGGCTATCAGAGAACTTCTCAAACTCACAAAGGAACCCGGAATCATTTCTTTCGCAGGCGGTCTTCCGGCTCCGGAAACTTTTCCGGTAAAAGAACTTGAGGAAGTTACCGAAGAAGTTTTGAAGAAAGAAGCAGCTTTCGCTCTCCAGTACGGCACGACCGAAGGTGACGACCTTCTGAGAGAACAGCTTGTAAAACGCTATCAGGAAATGGGCCTCAAGATCACGAAGGAAAACCTCGTTATCACCACGGCAAGCCAGCAGTCGCTCGACTTCTTGGGCAGAGTTTTCATCAACAAAGGCGACAAAGTCATCGTCGAGTTCCCGAGCTACCTCGGCGCACTCCAGGCTTTCAACGCTTTCGGCGCAGAACCTGTCGGCATTCCTTCGGACGATCACGGTATGGATCCGAAACTCCTCGAAGCAAAACTTGCAGAACTTCAGGCTAAAGGCGAGCAGGTCAAATTCATGTATATCATTCCTGATTTCCAGAACCCGTCGGGTGTCACGATGCCGGAATTCAGAAGAAAAGAGATCATCGAGATCGCTCACAAATATCACGTTCTCATCGTTGAGGACAGCCCCTACAGAGAACTTCGTTTTGAAGGCGAAGCTCAGCCCACGATCTATCAGCTTGACGATCAGGGAACGACCATCACACTCGGAACCTTCTCGAAGATTTTCGTTCCGGGATTCAGAATCGGCTGGGTAATTGCAGATCCGAAGATCATCGACAAGTTCGTAACCACGAAACAGTCGGTTGACCTCTGCACACCGCCTTTTGTTCAGAGGATCGCTGGCAGATACATGGAAAGAGGCCTTTTCGCAACGAAACTCGGCGACATCATCAAACTTTACAAACACAAAAAAGACCTCATGATGGACTGCTTCGAAAAATACCTTCCGGAAGGTGTAAAATGGACGAACCCCGAAGGCGGACTCTTCCTGTTCGTTTACCTTCCTGAGCACATGGATGCTGAGAAACTTTTCAAGATCGCGATCGCAAACAAAGTTGCATTCGTTCTCGGAACAGTTTTCTACTGTGACGGCAGCGGCAAGAACACTCTCAGAATCAACTTCTCCTACTGCTCGGACGAACAGATTGTAGAAGGTGTAAAGAGACTCGGTCAGGCTATCAGAGAATACAAAGACTAATAAAATCAGTTAGTTGATGTTTTTATCGGGCTTCCTTCGGGAAGCCTTTTTTTTGTTTTGTTATTCCGGTTTGTTTTCAGGAAGATTCTGTTTCGAAAGTTTGTTGCTTCCGGCAACCATCTTGAATTCATACATACGGCAGTCGAGGTTGCCGTTTCTGAATGGAACTCTTTTTGTTGTTGTAAGCCCGATGAAACGCGGCATTTTGAGGTCACTTGTAAGGAAACACGCGTTCCAGCCTGCAAAATTGCGTTTCAGCAGATCACCGATTTTAGGGTAAAGTTTACGCATCTCGTCGAGTTCGCCCATTCTTTCGCCGTACGGCAGATTGGCGATAAGGACACCCGATTCTGCCGGTGCCGTTATATCAAGGATATTCGCCTTTTGGAGCTTGACCATGTCTGCAAGTCCTGCGTTTTCAAGGTTGCTTCTGGCAGCTTCTATTGCCATAGCCGATACGTCGCTTCCGAAAATCGGCAGGTCTGCGTCGTCAAGCTCGTTTTCAATAGCTTCCTGCAGTATTGAGTTCCAAAGCGCGGGATCATAGTTTTTAAGCCTTTCGAATGCGAATTTTCTTGAACTTCCCGGAGCGATGTTGAGCGATATTCTTGCCGCTTCGATGAGAAAAGTTCCGCTTCCGCACATCGGATCAAGCAGAGGAATTCCAGGTTCCCAGCCTGAAAGGAAGAGGAGTCCGCATGCAAGATTTTCCCTAATAGGCGCGATATTTGTCTTTTCTCTGAAACCGCGTTTGAAAAGCGCGTCTCCGCTTGTGTCGATGAATATTATCAACTGGTTTTCATCGAGGAATCCTCTGATGCGCATGTCTGGTGAGTGTGGTTCGACATTGGGACGGATACCGTCAGTTTTACGGAACTTGTCGCAGATTGCATCCTTTATTTTAAGTGCCGCAAAGTTAAGGCTTTTGAGCGGGCAGTTTGTTGCAACAACATCGACTCTGAAATTTTGTTTTACTGAAAACCATTCATTCCAATCTATCGAAAAAGCGGTGTCGTAAATATCCTGTTCAGTTCGGTAAACTTTTGATGCGAGGGCGAGATAGACTCTTCCTGCGGTGTGTGAGTAGAGGTTGGCTTTATAACAGATGTCAAGGCTGCCGGAAAAATGAACTCCGCCGTCGGTGATTTTTACATTCAATGCCCCCATCCTTGAAAGTTCGAGCGAAAGGGGAATTTCCAATCCTCGCGGCGCAGATGCGAAAAATTTGTATTGTTCCATGTCAACACCTGATAAATATTGTTATTTTTCTTCGTTCAAAATTTCAGGATCAACTTCGTAGACATAAAAGAACGGCAGTTTCTTTTTCAGTGTCATTCCTTTAGGCGGATTTTTTCTCATCTTGCGCAGTTCGTCTTTCGGAATGTAAAAACGGGAAACGCTTGCCGGCATACTTGCTGGAATGAGAAAAATTCCGGGTTTCCTTATATGTTTAAGCGACCTGATATGCTTGTAATTATTGTTTTTGTAACCCGAATAGTAGGAAATTCTTCTTCCGATATTTTTGTCTGCAAGATAAATCTGTGTGTCAGGATAATCTTTAAGTAGAGCTTCTACTGAAGTTTTCTGTGAAATCCGGCGCTCTTTGAATTTTTCGCTGTCTTCTACTGAAAAAGCTATGTTGCTTATGAAAATTGTAAGGAAAATAACGATTGACGCTATCTGTGCAGCAACCTTGCCGCTTTTAAGCATTCTGCTCAGAAAAACTCCGTAAATCGCGCAGACCGGAAGGATAAAAATTATTGCGTATCTGATATTTCTTATCAAGGTCGTGTAAGGCGAAAGACTTGTCGGGGCGAATGTCATGAAGAGGAAGTAGGAGATGAACCAGATGAAGAAAAGTGTTTCCTTTCCCGCTTTTTTCGAGAATATTCCTGCTATGCAGGCAAGGACGGAGGCTACTATAAAGTATCCGTTGAGACCGAACATCTTCCAGTTCGCGAAGTCCCCCTGGGTAAACATGGTTCTGATGTAGAAAAAGAGGTCTTTAGGGTCTACATCAAACATTTTGTCCTGATAAGCCACGCCGTTTTTGCTTATTGTGATGTGGTGGAAAAAATCATTGTGAACGTTTAGGTAAACAACCCCCTGTACTATCGGAAGAATAAGCGAACAAAGGGCAGCGCATGCAATCCAGAGTACAGTTTTTTTGTTGAAGCCTTTTCTGTACCAGACATAGAAAGAGGCGAGCGGGGCGATGAAAAGCCCTGTTGTTCTTGCAAAGAATATACCTCCTATCGCAAGTCCGCCGAGAACAAACCAGCCGATTTTTTCGCTTTTCAGACCTCTTTGAAACGAATAAACAGTGAGAAGCGTGAAAAATTCGAGAGATGGCGCTACCTGAAGGAAGTTCCCGTAAATCAGGATTATCGGGAATGAAATGTAGAGCAGGGTTGCAATCGAAGCTGTCAGTTTGTCTGTTTCCTCGAGCACAATTTTGTATGCCAGCCATACGCTTGCAATACCGTAAATAAAGGTCGGCGCGATGGAAGTGATATCGTTTACTCCGAAAATTTTATAAAGCAGCGCGACCGGAAGATAGACAACCCAGCGGATGTCAAAAATGAAATTTGCCGCAAAATCGCCGTTAGCGAACCTGTTCGCGAGAAGAGTGTATGAGAGGTCGTCGCCTTCAGAGATGCCCATGAAAGTTACGAGCCTGAGCACGAAAGAGACAAGCATGAAGATATAAACAGGGTTGAATTTTGAATCGTTGAATTTTGCTGTTAATTTGTTGAAATCCATGTTTTTCACCAGGTTTTAAAAGCTCAAACGCCGCACTATACAAGGAAACATCTCAAAAAACAAGAGATTTTGGGAGATTAAGGAAATATAGTTGCGATGAGGGGGATGAATTAAGGATTATTTTTTGGTTCTTTCACCGACTTCTTTCACTGAAAAATCAAGATTTTTATTGTAATATTCAAAAATTTATTGACTAATATTTGAAAATATTTATTGTAAATTGTGATGATAGTTTGTTATTGAGGTAATGTTATGAATAAATCAATTACAATAGCTGATAAAGAATATAAAAAATGGATTGCTGAACTTTCTACCCGTTATCGAAAAAGCCAGATAAAAACTGCAATCAAGGTCAATCAGGAAATGCTTCGTTTTTATTGGGAACTTGGACGGGATATTGTTGAGCGTAATGCTGAAAACAGATATGGAAGCAATTTTTATGTCTCAATAAGTTCTGATTTAAAGAAAAGCATTCCGGAAGCAGGAGGTCTTTCTCCTTCAAACATCAGGTATTCAAAACGGTTTTATCTGCTTTATCACTCGTATTTGAATGAAATTTCAATTACTCCATGGTCCGGTGAACAAAATCTTCAGCAAGTTGCTGAAAAATTGCAATCTCTGCCGATTAATCAGCAATTTACCGAGCAAATTCAAAATGATATCTTCTCTGTGCCGTGGGGACATCACATGCTGCTTATCGATAAATGTTCAGATAATCCGAAAAAAGCAATATTCTTCATTCATAACACTGTCGAAAAAGGCTGGAGCCGATCTATGCTTTTGAATTTTCTTTCAACAGATCTTTACGAAAGACAAGGGAGGGCTCTGACTAATTTCGGGCGGACTTTGCCGCCGGAAACAAGCGATCTGGCGCAGGAACTCACAAAAGATCCGTATGATTTTGCTTTTACAGGAGTTAGCGGACGCTATAACGAAAATCTGTTAAAAGATAAATTGCTTAATAATATCACGCGGTTTCTGGTTGAACTTGGCACTGGTTTCGCCTATGTCGGCAAAGAATACTGCCTGCGTATCGGTGAAAGAGAAGTGTTCGTTGATTTGCTTTTCTACAACCTGAATCTTTCCTGCTATGTTGTCGTTGAAGTGAAAATCGGAAAATTTGAATTCGCCGATATCGGTCAACTGGGCGGCTATGTGGTGACATGCAATCATGTTCTGAAAAAGGAGGGGCGCGACAATCCAACCATCGGTCTGCTTATCTGCAAGGAAAAAGACAGAATTATGGCGCAATACGCCCTTGAATCAAGCAGTCAACCGATCGGCATTTCCGAGTATGAATTGGAAAAATTCTATCCGGAAAAAATAGAAGGAACAATCCCTACAATCGAGGAAATTGAACAGAATTTAAATAGCAAAGAATAAAAAATCGAAGTAAATGGTATAGCCCATCAATTCTTAAAAATTTGTATTGTTGTCTAGGGTCAATTAATAGTAAAAATCTAAAATTGTCTTTTTATATCAGCAAGATTCTCTATTAATTCGTAGGTGTCTCTTGAAAAATTCAAACATTTTACTAAACTCTGTTCTAGTTCTGGAACAGGTAGTACTGTCGACGCTGCAGTTAATTTAGGACGAAGAGGAATTGGCATTGATTTAAGCCGACAATATACTAATATAGCTATAAAACGGTTAGAAAAAACAATAAGTAATAGTTCAACAAAAAATTTCAATTAATAAATTCTGGTATTTTAGATGGTGTTCACTTTCTGTATAGCAACCATGTGAAAACCTACGTTATAATTTTACGGAACACAGCGCAAGAGGGTTGAGTACAAATTTTTATCTTGCTACTTCGTCTGAGATAGTTGCGAAAAAAGTGCAAAAACCGGAGGTGTGAGTATAATCCTCCGTTTTTTGTTAATTAAACTTATGGGAAAAAGATGTTTACACACATTTTAGTCCGTTACGACGAGATCGCTCTGAAGAAGCGCAACCGCGCATGGTTCGAGGATCTGCTTTTAAACAACATAAGATCAAGTGTCGCCGGAGTCGCTTCGGCACGGAAATTCCGCGGTAGGATGGAAGTCGAGCTCAAAAGCGAAGATTCGCTTGACGATGTTGTTAACCGTCTTTCGCTTATCCCGGGAATTTCAAGTTTTTCGCCAGCTTTCAGGCTTCCGCTCGATGCAGAATGGAATGAAATCGTTGAGAAGGCGGTCGAACTTGCAAAAATCGCCGAAAAAGACGGCACGAAAGTTCTCAAAGTCATCTGCACCCGCTCAAATAAGGCGTATCCCGGTAATTCGATCGACATTCAGAAAAAACTTGCCGGTGCGGTTCTTTCGATAATGGACAAGGTTTTCACAGTTTCGATGAAAGACTACAACTTCGCGCTTGAAATAGAGATCGACAGTTCCGGAATCTATCTTTTCAGCAAGAGAATCGCCGGAACACGCGGACTTCCTGTAGGCTGTGCAGGTGAATATCTTTCGCTGCTTTCGGGCGGTATCGACAGTCCTGTTGCTTCCTATCTCACGATGTGCCGCGGCGGAAAGGTCAACTATCTCAGTTTCTATTCACCGCCTTATACCGGAGAAGAGAGCATGAAAAAACTCGAGGATCTGGCACGTCACCTCAAAAAATATCAGGGGGTTTCTACAAAACTTTACATTGCGCCGCTCATCGACATCCAGCTTTTGATTCGTGCAAGATGCTTCGAAGGTTACCGCACGATTCTTTTCAGAAGAATGATGTTCAAAATAGCTGAGAGAATCGCGACCGAAAACGGCTATCAGGCTTTAATCACCGGAGAATCGCTTTCGCAGGTCGCAAGCCAGACAATAGAAAACCTCACCTGTATCAATGATGCAGTCAAGACGATGCCGGTCATCAGACCGCTCATAACTTATGACAAAACTGACACGATAAAAATTTCCGAAAAAATCGGAGCTTTCCCGATTTCAATCAGAAACTGCCCGGACAGCTGTACGGCATTTCTTCCTAAGTCGCCGATAATAAAGGGAAAACTCGACAGAGTTCTTGCCGAGGAAAAGAAACTTGAACCTGAAATTTCTGGTCTTCTGGAAGAATCTCTGAAAAATCTGAAAGTTATTGAAATCTAGAAAATTCCGCCGTCCGGTGCGACTGTTTCGTCGGAGTGGTCGATAAGGTTTTTGTATGTGTTTTTGAGAATGTCGAGTTTTGTTTCGATGTCCTGAAGTTTTTCGAGTTCGAGTTTATCGCTTTTGATATAGGCTTTCGTTCCTGAAATGAGAGCTTCCATTTTTTCCATTTTGTCGTTGCCTATTTTTGAGTTTGCGAAAATCTGATAAAGTTTCGGCTTCATTGTTTCAAGCTCGAAAAGGTAGTTTTCTATGCTCTGGACAATTTCTTCAACCATCGTTTTTTCGGCAAGATCAAGGTAGTAGTCGGAGTTTTCTTCGATTTTTTTCGCAAGTTCTTCTTTGGTCATGTTGCCGGTCGATGCAACTGTGATTCGCTGCGAAATGCCGGTGTCCATATCCATCGCCTGAACTGTTACGATGCCGTTGATGTCGATTTCGTAGGTTACTCTGATTTTGACTTCGCCTCGTTTTGCCGGACGCAAGCCGTCAAGTTCGAATTCGCCGAGAATTTCGTTTTCTGAAGCGACAAGTGAATCACCCTGAAGCAGAAGAATTTTCGCTTTTTCCTGGTTGTCGTGCGATGTTACGAAAATATCGTCAACCGAAGTCGGAACGGTCGAATTTTTCTGAATAAGCGTGTAGAACATATCTTTACCGACTGCGATTCCCAGATTGTGCGGAGTTACGTCGAGAAGAAGCATACCGTTGTCTTCACCGCCCGATTCGTCTTCGAGGAATTTAGCCTGAAGAGCAGCGCCTATTGCGACGGTTTCATCAGGATTTATGTTTTTGAGAATCTGAACGCCGGGGCAGAAACTTGCGAGTTCGGTCTGCAGAAGCGGCATTCTTGTCTGTCCGCCGATAAGAATAATTCCTGCGAGGTTGCCGGGAGTAAGCTGGACTTCCTGAAGTGTTTTGTCGAAAGTGTTTATCGCTTTCTGGATGAATGGCATTGCAAGTTCTTCAAGTTTTTCACGCGTTACTTCAGCTTTATAGTGGATAAAGTTGCCGTTTACCTCTTTGAGATACGGAATTTCGATTGTTACCGCTGTCTGAATCGTGAGATTTTTCTTCGCAGTCTCTGCATAGTCGCGCAGTCTCTGAATAACGAGATGATCATCGATATCAGGCAGGTTGTATCTTGTCGCAAGATCATCAAGAAGGTAATCCAAAAGCGCATTCGTGATGTCTTCGCCTCCGAGGAATGTGTTTCCTGCGGTTGCTACTACGTTGAAAGTGTCTTTGGAAACTTCCATAAGCGTTATATCGAACGTTCCGCCGCCGAAATCAAAAACGGCAAGAAGTTTTTCTTCAGAGAATGATTTCGAAAAACCGTAAGCAAGGGCTGCCGCAGTCGGTTCGTTGATAATGCGGAGAACTTCTATGCCTGCGATTGCGGCCGCATCTTTTGTTGCCTGGCGCTGTTTGTTGTTGAAGTATGCCGGAACGGTGATGACTGCTTTCGTTATTGTTTCACCGATATATTTTTCAGCAGTGCTGCGAAGTTCTGTCAGGATGTATGACGAAATCTCTTCGGTCGAGAAATTTTTGCCGAGAGCCGGAATATATATTTCAAGACCGTTGCCCTGCTGCCCCGGTATGACTTTGTAAGGCAGTGTCGGCAGAATGTGGCTGATTGCCGCGCTTTTGAAATCGTGTCCTATGAGCCTTTTTATGCAGTAAACTGTGTTCTCGGCGTTAGTAAGCATCTGCTGGTATGCCTGAGCGCCGACTATTTTGCCTATATCGCCGGTCAGATCGTTTTTTACGAAACTTACGATTGAAGGGATGGTCGCCTTGCCGCCGTCATCCTTTACAACTTCAGGTTTTCCGTTTTTGATAACCGCAACACACGAGTTGGTCGTGCCGAGGTCAATTCCGATAACTGTCATTTTTACCTCTTTAAAAATAACAACAACGGCGATATGGTAATAAAAAACGCGCGAACATCAACAATTTTTTATTGTGCGGCTTTAAAAATCGAAACTCCGGCAAAGGCGATTTTGCAAAATGCTGTAAAACTTGACAATAAAATGCTCTATGAGTAGGATTCCGCGGCTTTTTGTGGACGGTGTTCATCATTTTTTTATTTTTATAGGAGAAAGTTATGTCTATTCAAACTTCAGAATTCAGAAGAGGTTTAAAAATCGAGATGGAGGGTATTCCCTATCAGATCGTCGAAATGCAGCACATTCAGCAGAAAAGAAGAGCGGTTATCAAGACCAAGCTCAGAAATGTTCTTAACGGTTCGATTGCTGAGTACACCTTCCTTTCCGGCGAGCGCGTTGACAGCCCTGATCTTGAAGAAAAAAATATGGAATACCTTTATCAGGACGGCGAACACTACATTTTTATGGATAACGAATCTTTCGAACAGCTTCCTATCGACGAAAAAGTTATCGAAGATGTTATTCCGTATATGCCTGAAAACACTCAGGTAACAGTTCAGTTCTACAACGGTTCTCCGATTTCTGTCCAGCTTCCTCAGTTTATCGAGCTCGAAGTTACAGATACAGAACCCGGTTTTAAAGGTGATACCGTAACGACATCATACAAACCGGCGAAAGTTTCTACCGGCGGTCAGGTCATGGTTCCGCTTTTCATTTCAAATGGTGATGTCATTAAAATCAGCACCGAAGAGTTCACATACATCGAGAGAGTGAAAAAATAATTAAAAAATAGGTGTAACATTGGCTAACAACAATAACGGCAAATTCTTTCTCAAAGGCAAAAAGGCTGTTTCGGAAATAGAGCAGTTTGAAGAACTTATCCGTAAAAATCCGGATGACGACAGAGCTTATGTCCGTTTGGCCGAGCTTTACGCAAGAGCGGGGAGAGAGACTAAAGCCATCGAGACTTACGAAAAAGTAGCGGTTATTTTTGAGAAAAAGGGCTTTCTTAATAAAGCTAAGGCTGTTTTGAAGCAGGCTCTTCTTCTTAGTCCCGAACACGGGAAAATAAATGTTCTTCTTGCCGATTACGACAAACAGAGCGGTCTTGTCAAGGATGCGGCGATGCGCTACAACACGGCAGTCAATTATTATGTGAAAGCCGGCAACAAAATGGCGGCGATAAACATCCTCCGCAAAATGCTTGAACTTTATCCGGGTAATGTCAACCTGTCGGTTAAACTTGCAAACATGCTTGTTGCGGAAGGGATGAACCACGAAGCCGAGAAACTTCTCGTTCCGCTTGCTGAATCGCTAAAAAATTCAGACCGCGTCAACGAATATGTTTCGGTGTTAAAGCTTCTCTACACGGCTAGCGGCAATGATGCCGAGATCGGAAAGACGCTTGTTAATTTCTATCTTAAAAAAGGAAGTTATTCTAACGCGCTGATAGTTCTTCAGAAGCTTGTTGTTGATAATCCCGACACAATTGAATTTCTTGAAAAACTTGCTTTTGTTTTCGACAAATTGGGCGAAACGCACAAACTCATCGCAATTTACAAGCAGATAGCTGTAGTTCACGCAAAACATAAAAATTATGCTGAGCGCGACGAGATGTACCGCAGGATACTCGAGCTCGACCCGAACGACAGGGAGGCTCTTTTCATTCTCAACGAAAACGCCAAACTGCGCGACATCATTTCCGACAAGATTAAGGATACTACAGGTGATCTGCGCAAAGACGGAGCAAAGGAAGATTTCGTTATCGACATTGATCCGAATGCAGAAAATGCGGCAAAACCTCATAAAGTCACGCTTCGCTCGTCTATAAAAGAGGCCCGCGCTTTCCTTACCTACAAACTTTTTGACAAAGCTATTGAAAAAATAACATCGACTGACGGGTGGGAAAGTTCGGATGACGCCTATGATGTTTTGATTGAAGCCAATATTGAGCAGGGTAAAGTCGAGGAAGCAGGGGAACTTCTTATAGCTCTTATCGACCTTAAAGTTTCGGAAGGCAAAATCGGCGAAGCCAGAGAACTGCTTGGAGATGCCGAAGATATGCTCGGAAGTGAAGATGTCCGTATAACTGCGCGCAAACAGCAGTTTACAGAACAGGCGAACGACTTCGCTGATCCGGAATCCGGTGTCGAAGGCGGAGTGTTCAGCGGCATTCCTAATCTGGAAAATGCCGATATTGAGTCTGAAGTTTCAGCGGAAGAAGTTAAATCAGAAGCTGATGTGCCGGAGCCGCAGGAAGAACCTCTGGCAGAGGAAGAGAGCAAAGCTGTTTTTGACGAAACCGCAGAGCCGCCTCAGGACAGGCTCGATGAGTTGGAATTCTACATCACTATCGAAGATTTCGTCAGTGCGACAGAGCTTCTTGAAGAGCTTGTCGAAAGCTATCCGAATTCAAGTTTCCTGAAAGAGATTAAAGCTGCTATTCCTGAAAAAAAAGGAGAGTAAGGTGAAAAAATTTTCGAAATTTCTGCTTGTCTGTTTTTTGTTGATTTTGTGTCCGCTTTCTGTTTCGGCAGCGATGATCAAGCTTGAAATAGACTGCAAACTTAACGAAGAAAAAAACGAAAACAGGCTTGATATTAAAGACGGTTACTGGAAGTTCCCTGTTGTAAAAGTTCCGCAAAGCAAAGAAAAAGAACATTATTCTGTAATAATCGAAAGTTATGATACTAAAGAGGCTAAAAACGAAAAGATTGAAATCTACGGTGCAGATTTCAGCCTCAAAAGTGTTCTTCTTCCGCTTAACGGAGTTATTACTTTTGAGAATAAAGAGAATTTCCCGAGACAGATTACAATCTTAGGAGAAGGTGAAAGCGAGCCTGTCACGGTTACTGTTCCGCCGAAATCGTTTGTCCAGCAGCCTTTCATTGCGGCAGGCAGCTACAGGGTAGTTGATGGAACATTTTCGTGGAACACTGTAAACGTTACTGTTCTTGCGACAAATTATGTCTGGACTTTAAAGGAAAGCCGCAACAGACGTGATATTCCCGATATCGCTCCAGGAAGTTATACTTTGAAAATTTATTACGGAACGAACCGGATTTATTCAGAGGCCTTTACTGTTGTTCAGAACGCCGCTCAGAATTTTACTTACAAAATCGAGAAAGGTAAGGTCACGAATTTAGATGCTTTGTCTATGTCGATGGATTGAAAGAATTAATTGAAGGAGATTATATATGACTAATTTAGGTTTGAAATTAAAAGTTTTTTTCCTTATGGCAGTTGTTATCACGGCTCTTTCCGCCGCTAATTTTCTTCTTTTCAGGGATTTCATAGTAAAGATAGATGTTCAGGACGGAGCTAAAAACATCGCCAAGCTTGTAGAATCCGAACTTAGAAGCAGAAATTATTCTCTGATCGGCAATTCTTTCGAAACTGCAAAACAGCTTAAAATCGAAAAAGGGAAAGTTACTTCGAAAGTAGTTTCGGAAAAAGAATATGCAATAGTTGATGCCAACGGTGCCGTTATTAACGGAAATCTCGATGTAATGACTTCATATGCCGGAGTTCCTGCTGTTGACCGTGCTTTGAAGGATGGGCTGGCATCTGACGGCATGCTTTCTGTAAACAACAATCTTTATCTCCTTGGTGTTGTACCGGTTCTGGCTGAAGGTAAAATTTTCGCTGTAATCACTTTTGAAAAGTTCGGAAACGATCTTCTTTCGGTATTTCCGATGCCTGTAAAAGCTTTCAAAGGTTCCACATCGATTGCCGCAAAAGGCGAGGATAGGTGGAGCGCCGTTGAAGGCTCATACGGTAAGGAGGCTCTTGACGCTGATATCGCTTCACTTATTACCAGCGGCGGCCAGAAAGAGCTTAATGCGTGGACGAGGCTTTCAGCTTTCGCGATGCCTTACGATATCGCCGGCGGCGACAAAATCACAATAGTCACGATGACTTCGTTGATTCCTGGTTGGGAAAGTTACGACAAAGTCCTTTACACGGTTATTCTCTATTCTGTTATTGCTATTGTTGTAGCGCTTTTCTTTACATTTATAGTTACTCACGAAATCGACAAGATACTCAAAAAACTTGCATCCGATATTTCAAGGATGAGAGTCGGTGAGAAGCTCGTTCTCAAGAAATATTCGAACGGAGCTGACATTGTTGTTTCGGCCATGAACAAGCTCATCCAGCAGTATCTTGAAGCCAATGAAAATGTCGGCAGCATTACTTCTTCTCCTCTTATCAGAGCTGAAAAAGATTTTGCTGCAAAAGGCGGAATTGATGCTTTCGATGCTGCGGTTCCAGATCCGTTTGCTACAGAATCCATAGAAGATATCAAACCTGAAAAGCCGGTTCATCACGAAATGCCGAAAAAAGAAGCTCCCAAGCCTCAACCGATGCCTAAGCGTGAAGTAAAACCGGAACCTGCAAAACCTGAAACAAATAATGTAAATCCGGCACTGTTAGATGATGACGAAGATGAAGACAACGAAAAGACACAGATTGCTCCGTCTTTGGGTTCTGCTTCACCGAATCAGGCTAATCCGTTCGAAGCTTTGTGGGAAGATTACTGCAGAATAAAGCGCAATCACGGCGAATCGGTCAGCGACAAGGAAAAAATGAGTTTTATAGGAAAAGTCAGAACGAACAAAGCTTCTATTATGGCTAAATACAAATGTTCCGATGTTCAGTTCTCTGTTGAAGACAAAGACGGAAAACCGGTAGTCAAGGCAAAACCTGTAAATTAGGTGCTTTATGAAGTTTATATGTAACAACTGCGGATTTTCAGCCGATATTCCGGAACAGATGTCTGGTTGTCCGATGTGCGGCAGTTCCAATGTCTCTTCCGCAGGTGAAGCATCTAAATTTCCGACTGATACAACAGAAGAAACCGAGGACGAAAACGCAAAATCGCAGAATTTCAAAGCTGCTGCAGGTCCTACGCAGCGTGTTACAATGACCGAAGGAATGAATGTCGGTGACAAATCGGCTTCTCCTGCCAGACAAGCTGCCGCAAGATCTGAAAAAAAGACCCGCGAGATTCGCAGGAAAAGCAAGGCTCCTTTGGTTGTTGTTCTGTTAGTTCTAGTTGCGGCGGCAGCAGCGGCGGCATATTTCTTCTTTTTCAAATAATATGAATCTCAGGGTTTCATCCGGCGTTTTAAGAGGCCGTTACATCAAGGTTCCAGATACCGATCTCAGACCTACTGAAGAGAAAGTCAGAAGTGCATTTTTCAACACTCTTTTTTCGATGATAGAGTTTGAAAACAGAAAATTTCTTGATATTTTTTCGGGAAGCGGAATATTTGCCTTTGAAGCGATAAGCCGCGGATTTTCAAGTTCTTTTTCTGTTGAATCAAACCCTAAGGCGGCTTCTGTCATAAGAAAAAGCGCGGATGCACTCGGCATCAAAAATCAGGTGAATGTTATAAATGCTGACGCTTTTTCTTTGAATTTTGCCGCTATTTCTGAGCAATTTAACACCATTTTTCTCGATCCACCTTATGCTTTAGGTGACAAAATACCGGATTTGCTGGATAAGATCACCGATTCCGGCATCATCGGAGAAGTTTGCGTCATCGTTGTCGAGGGAAACTCTGAAACTGCCTGGCAAAAGGCAGGCTGGAATTCGAAAATCAAAAAATTCGGCGGAACATATCTTACGATTTTTTATAACTGGGAATGATCCTGAACCTGTCTCACGCAGCGGACATAAGTTTTAGGAGGGGAGTGATGTTCGCAGGCAACATTGGCGGACGCTGTGGGCTGGTGTATGCCGCCGTCGCGGAAATCAACATACCAGGCATCCTCGTCATTCTGGCAGTCATTCGGGATGGAGGACCATAGTGGCTCCCAGTCACCAAGTTTGCTGTAGCTGATGCCATCTTCTTGATAGAACCTTTGGCAATTGCAGCTTTGTGGTTCAAAGCAATTGTAGACAGACTCTTCTTCGGTTATACATTTGTCGGTGAGACCGCAAGAACCACCGCTCTCTGTCTTGGGGCAGTCTTTGATAAGCGTCCTTAGTTCGTCGACCGTCGGGAGACGCCAGTCTGAATATCCAAGTTCATAAAGATTGTTACAGTATGAAACAGCTTCGAGCCATTCCAGCACGTCCTGAGATACAGCAGACCACATGTTGCCGTCAATTACTTGACCGTGGTTGGCCGACTTGTATGCATTCTTTATTTCATCCGTATAGTCAGGTCTTTCGCATGCGGTAAAAAAGACGATAGCCTGCAATAAAAACAATATCACAAACGTTTTTCGCATGGTTTTCTCCTAAAATTCAAATCCGACCGAAGCATAGAAGCCGTCTTTTGAGGGCGCGGCCGAGATATTTGTGAGAGTGACCTCCTTTTCAGTTTTTTTCTCTTTTATCGCGGTCAGTATGATTCCTGTCAGAAAAAGCTCGCCGCCGATTATGCCGGCTGCTATTTCAAGAGAACGGTAGGTGTTGGCTTTCTTGCGGTAATTCTTTGCTCTGTTGAGGTATTCAGATTCCTTTTCACCTTGAGTTACAGCCTCGAAAGCGTTGTCGTAATCTTTCATTTTTTTGTATTTGTCGAACTCTTTGTCGGAAGCGATGTGAAAACCGGCGATTCCGCCTGCTGCAACGGCGGCTCCGACAACGATGAGCGAGATTCCGGCTTTCAGGTGAGGATGATATGTTTCAGCAGTGCTTTCTTCCGCAGAAAGCTGAAACGAAAAAGCAAAAAGGATCAAAAGCAGACATATTTTTTTCATTTTATTCTCCAACAGTTCAAAGTTTCTACCTTACGCAGCGGATAGCAGCAGCGCTGGCCTCTGTTTCTCTTGTTGTGATGCACCCTCTTGAAAGATATCCGATCCATGCTCTGCTCGGATGGGTATTTTTTGCCGGCAGAGAAGACCAGAGATTGGATGTCTCTCCAATTTTGCTGTATCTGCCGTCATAGTACGTTTCGCAACATAAGCAGTTCTGGTCATTATTACCGCATCCTGAACCATACAATATGCAATCGTCAGTAATGGAGCATTCGCCGCCTGCTTCGTTACCGTTACAATTTTGTATCAATGTTCTTAGTTCATCCACCGTCGGAAGCCGCCAGTCGGAATATCCGAGTTCCGTGAGATTTTCACAGTATTCAACAGCTCCTTCCCAAGTTGAAGGTTGAGATAGCGAAGACCACATTCTGCCGTCAATTATTATATTGTCAGGCTCACTCTCTTTTTTTTCCTCTTCCTCTTCCGGTTTTGTCGGCTCTGTCGGTTCCGGACCGTATATCGGAGTATGGTCTCCTTTCGCTTTCTGGTATGCGCCTCTAATTTCATCGCTGTAATCCGGCATTTCACACGAAACAAGAAGGGCTGTAAGCAGAGAGAAAAACAAAATGTGACAGATTTTTTTCATGTTTCACCTGCAAAAAATCGAAAACAGAGAATTTTAAGGGAAAACGGATTTTTATCAAGTTTTGGTGCTGCCGGAATTTTCCCCTCGCCACATTGGAGAGGGGAACAAAAGGGGTGAGGTTTGGTGGATAAAGGGGTTCTGATTTGAAGGCTTGTCTAAATTGCGGTTTAGAAGTAAAGGTCTCTTTTGCCTTTTTCGATTTCGCCGAGAAGTTCCTGAGTTTTTGCTTTTCTTTCAGGATTTTCGATATCTTCCATGAGTTTGACAAGGAGTTTTTCGCCTTTCGCCTTGGTTTCGGGTGAAGCGAAGTCTTCAAGATATTCCTTGAACGTGAGCATTCCGTTCGGAAGGCAGAATTCGTGGATAAGTCCAGGTTTTGCGAGATCCATGAAGTCAGCTCCTACGCGGCCTCTGCGGTAACAGCCCGTGCAGAATGAAGGAATGTAGCCGCCGTCAATGAGCGAAGAGACGACTTCATCAACACTTCTGTGGTCGCCGAGAGAGAACTGAGCACCTGCTTCGTCTTCTTCGTATCCGCCGGGATTGGTTCTGCTTGCAGCGCTGACCTGGCTGACACCGTAGTGGAGAAGGCGTGTTCTGATTTTGTCGTTTTCACGGGTCGAAAGGATGATTCCGGTGTAGGGAAGCGAAAGTCTGATTACAGCTACGAGAAGCATGAATTCGTCATCGCTTACCGGATGCGGGATCGCGTAAGAAAGCGGTGCACCTTCTGCAGGTTCGATTCTGGGAACGCTGACAGTGTGCGGGCCGATTCCGTAGGTTTTGTCAAGGTGGTTAGCGTGCTCGAGAAGTGCAAGAGTCTCAAAACGGTAGTCGGTAAGTCCGAAAAGTGCACCGATACCGACATCGTTGAGTCCTGCGCGGAGAGCTCTGTCCATAACGAGAAGTCTCCAGCCGTAGTCAGCTTTGAGGCCGCTCGGATGGAA
>Ga0265299_10001598_pt1 | contig 25347 bp, 25 predicted proteins | sample AusTroGonzalo_MG_4_FD_193485 | JGI IMG/M metagenome (GOLD analysis project Ga0265299, IMG submission 193485) | Bovine rumen microbial communities from tropical cattle in Woodstock, Queensland, Australia - Gonzalo_02 | ecosystem: Host-associated > Mammals > Digestive system > Stomach > Rumen ... | reverse complement strand
ACCAAGAAAGCACAAAAGAATTTGAAAAGGTCGGAAAAGACGAAGGCCAAATACGACGCTTATTGGGTGAAAATAAGGAAACAATACTCGAAGCCCAAAAAGCTGAGACAGAAGAAAGGGATGGCCTGCAAATATTGCTGCATCTCTGATGACTGAATGTGACGGATGTTGCAATGCGTCTGTCAATTGTAAATTGTAAATTTCGTTTGCAAAGCGTTTTATTATGAACAAAACAAACATTATTGTCAGCATTGTTGCGCTTTTCTGTTTTGTCGGAAATGCAACGGTGAGTTCCGCCACCAACCACTTACACCGATATACGATAGTGTGGAATGGCGGCAAGGATTCCACAAATCTGGAGCGTGCATACGCAAAAGTGGCGAAACTTCCCGGTTTTCAGAAAGCCCCGAAATCATCGATAAAAACTGAGATACCATACAAATTAGGCAAAGTACGAGGAGTGGGGTATGGCAATGCCGAACCTCGTGACACCGTGCTTGAAATCCTTGCCACCATTCCTTCCAATCTGATGTATGAAGATTTCCGTGACGAAACGGACTACATCACACGATTCTACATTGAAGAAATCCCCAACGGGGAAGCCCAAATGCTCGTCGCTTTCATTGGACATGGCGGCAACGACCTTGTGGTTTTACTGTTTAGTGGCCAAAGTAAATCGACATACCAGAATGCAGTCAACTTGATAAAGGACGAGTAGACTTGTCTGTAAATTGTAAATTGTAAATTTCGTTTGCAAAGCGTATTTTGAAGGAACTACCGCCCCGATTCGGGGCGGTGGTTTTTTTTTATGCCGTTTTGCTTCAATTGTGGTGATATTTGCCGCAGATTGCGGTGAAAGTTGCGACAAAATAGTGTTGTTTTATATTTAAAAATTGAGGATTTTTGCAGGGTGATAATGGGTTTTTGTTTGGAAGAGACGTTTTCATTAAACATTTAAATGCAAAGGAATGGATATACACGCTGGCGAACGGATAAAAGAACATTTGGCGAATACAGGTTTGAGCGTGAGCGAGTTTGCGCGCAGGCTGAATTGCCATCGGCAGAACGTTTACGATATCTTCAAGCGTAAAACCATAGACGTGACCCTCCTCCAGCGCATTTCTAAAGTTCTCGAGCATGATTTTGTGTCGGAAATCTACGCCCCAAAGCAATCCTCCAAAATCACGCTTAAGTTTGCTGTCACGGTTGAAATAGAGAATGGACAGTACAAAGTTACGGACGTAAAGCCGATACAATAATGTATGTAATAATAATTGTTACATGATTGTATAGTATGACTATACAAGTCGGTTTGTAATTTTGCAGGGTTGAAATTTTAGTGTCAATTAAAAAATATCATTATGCGTTGCAACAATTGTGGTTGGGTAAATCCTGACGGAAGTACAAAATGTGAAAAATGTAATACTCCACTGCAAAACGGTGGAAGTAATCAGAATCCTGAAATTCATAAAACAGTCAGAGAGTCGAAACCTTTTGAACCTAAGGGACCAACTGAAAGGACTATTCCAGAAACAATCATTGAACCAAATCCAGTGGCCAATCCTCAACCGCCAAGGACTAAACCGACCGAAGATTTGGGAGGTACTGTTAATCCGTGGGGCAGGAATGCTCATGTTCCAACCCCCCATTGTATTCTTAAACCGGTGATATTTCCAGGGGAAGATGCCCGAGATGTTCCCCAACAAGTGAACATCAAAGGTGATTATAATGAACTCAACAGACAGATGCTTGATCCTGACAACAATACTATTACTTCTAAAGTACAAGCAACACTCACGCATAGGGATGGTAAGTGGTATATCCAGAATCAGAGTTCGCAGAAGACAACATACGTTTATGCTGGTGAGCCTGTAGAAGTAAAGTCGGGTGACATTATTCTAATGGGTGATAGATCTTTTGTTTTCGAGGAAGACTAACTTTGCTTATTTGTAACAATATGCCGAAATATTGTGATTTTACAGTAGGCGATACGATTGCAGGTAAATATCGTGTTATAAGGTGCCTTGGGGAAGGTTCTTTCGGCAAAGTGTATCAAGTCGTTGATAATACAAGTAATGTATATGCTCTAAAACTCCTCAAGATGTGGGACATTCCCCCACAGCATCATGACAGGATTATTAAACGGTTTGACATGGAGTATGAGACAGGCAAAATTGAAAGTCCTTATCTTGTACATTCGTACGACCATGGTATAGTTAGTGGAAATCCCTATATCTTAATGGAGTTCTGCCCTAATGGAGATTTGGCACATTCTTCTCCTTATACGGACTGGAATCGGATAGCTCATCAAGTTCTTTATGGTCTTGGTGCGTTACACCGTAATGGGAAAGTTCATAGAGATCTAAAACCCGAGAATGTCCTAATAAAAGAAGATGGTACAGCATCTCTTACAGATTTTGGCATAACGGGTGACCAAAATAATAGACTTACATTAACTGATGGGGCGGGCAAGCCAATGCAGAAGTTTGGTACGTATGCTTTCATGCCACCAGAACAAAATGAGCCAAATGATAGAGAGGTTACTGTTTTGCCAACTACAGACATCTTTTCTTTTGGAGTCATGATGTTCGTGTTGTTGACAGGTGAACTTCCGTATGGATCGCTTGTTTCACACAATGATTTAGCTATTTACACTTCTCGTGTGAAAAGGGGAGAATGGAATAGAAAAGCGCTGCAGGGTTCCCCTTTTTACCAAGCAATAGAAGGTTGCCTGATTCCTAATTATAAGCAACGCTTGCAATCAGTGGATGAAGTTATTGCTCTTTTGCCAAAATACAACGGCAAAAGTCCCATTGAAGTACCCACAAAAATCATCAATGTAGGTGGCTATCTGTTACGCGTTATGCAGGGCGAGGAGTATGGTAAAATTTACGACCTTACTCTTATGTTTCAAAAAATGAATTTCCTGACGGTGGGCAGGGCAGACAACTTTGTAGCTAATGACATAGCCATCAAGGAAGAGCAAAGTACATTTATCAGTCGTAAACACTGTACCATAGAAAGGGAAGCGGACGGCTCTTTCAAGATTAGGGACGGACAACGCGACATTCATTCATCTTGTGGATGGCGTCGATCCACCAATGGAACATTTGTTAATTCGGCAGAAGCATCTGACAGGGGCTATTACCTGCGTGCTGGTGATATCATTTCCATTGGAGATGCCAAACTCCGTTTTGAACCGTATGAAGAAAAAATGCCTTCTTGGACAACATCAATTTAAATATTTAATGTATGGAAAAACTCAAAATAACAATTGGCCGTAGTTCACAATGCGACTACATCATAGAGAATCCTGACCAGTACGGGACTGTGAGTGGTAATCACGCCACTATCTCAGAAACCGACACTCCAAACACATTTTTATTTGAAGATCACAGTACTAATGGTACGTATATTAATGGGCAATTAGTCCACAATGATACTCGTACTGTTAATGTTGGTGACCATATTACACTCGGCAAAACATATATTTTGCCTTTTGATGATATAGTAAAACGCTATTTCTCGACCAAAACCACAAAAAAGAAGCCTCAGTTTCCTCAAGGAAATGGAACTACTCCAGTCCCGTCGCCTGAAGGTGAAACCATTCCACAACCGTCAAATGGCAACACAAACGAAAATTCTGTGGTGCCAGAGGCGAAAATCATTAAGGAAATCCCAATGTGGTATTGGATTCTTTATGCAGGATCCATAATAGTTGCATTTGTATTAGGCATACTCTGTGCATAAATGATAATAATATGACAACGAAAAATTATTCGTCGAATTTCAGCAAGTCCCTTGGATTTGGCATTTCTGCTTTAGTAAAAGGGAAAAAAGACTATTATATTTTGGAACATCTTGTCGGTTCTCATTATCATCAGTCAGGTGAGAAACAAGAGATTATGCTTGATGAAGTGATACTTGGACGTGAAACCGATTGTCATGTTCGTTTTGACGAAAGTTTTGAAACAGTCAGTCGTCATCATGCGTCCATTGTTCGATATGGTGATAATTGGAGATTGATTCAACTCTCGAAAACTAATACTACGTTTCTTAATGGCAAAGCAATACAAGATTCGTGGTATCTGCAATCAGGCGATGAGATACAATTGGCGGTTAATGGTCCGAAATTGATTTTTCGCGTTCCAACAGACAAGTCAGGAATGAGTTTTACTCAACGGTTGGACTCTTTTCGAGATCAAGTGATTCGACCCTATCAAACAGCTTTCATTGCGGTATGCTGTGTGATGGTGTTGATAATAGCTGGTTGCATTGTGGGAGGCGTTATTATCAAAAAGCAAAGAGATATGCTTGCTGAACAACGCGAACAAATTGTTTTGCTGTGTGACCAATTATCTCAAACAAATGAACAACTTGCGAGTACAATTGTAATTGCTGATTCTGCACAAAAAGCTGCCTTTAATTCTAAATCAGAAGCAATTAAAGCAAAATCAGAAGCATTAAATGCTAAGGCAAAGGCTAGTAAATCACAGAAGGATTTGCAAGAAGTCCAAGAAGAATTGCTACAGCTTCAAGAACAATCGCAACAACTTCGAGAAGAAATGAGTAGTTTTTACGATGGAATAATTAACGGAGAAAACCAATAACCAATATGTCAGAAGTATTAAAAATCCGTTTGGCGGCTCGTTGTGAGGCCGCTGGTAGATCAGAAAACGAAGATAATTTTCTGGTCGCTCAAGATTTGTCCGTAAGTGACTCAAAGTACGATACGGATAAGGTATTCTCTTTGGGAAACAAAGGCACGCTCCTGCTCGTATGCGATGGTATGGGTGGCATGAATGCCGGTGAAGTGGCATCCGCCATAGGAGTAGATACCATCAAGGAACTTTTCACACCTCAACTTCTCACAAGCGATGTTCTTGCCGACGATGAAAGCGTATGTGCATATATGAAACGCGCTATCGTCAAAGCAGACAGCTGTGTCAAGGAAGAGGCACAAAAGGATGATTCAAAACGTGGTATGGGCAGCACCGCAGTCATGGCATGGTTGCTTGGACATAAGGTGTATGTGGCATGGTGCGGGGATAGCCGCTGTTATCGCTATAATCCCGCGACAGGACTGGAGCAGCTAAGCCACGACCATTCGTATGTGCAGGATCTTGTCGATACGGGTCAATTGTCCCCTGAACTTGCTTTCGACCATCCGAACAAAAATATTATCACACGCAGCTTGGGTGACCCACGCGGAGCAGCTCGCCCAGATGTGAAAGTTTATGACATGTTTCCCGGGGACGTTATTTTGCTTTGTAGTGATGGCTTGAATGACAGCTTGCGAGACAGTGAAATCGAACAGTCCATAAGTCGTTCGCTCACTTCGATGGCAAGTTGCAAAGATGCTCTTTGGAATGACTCGTATCAAGCTGGATGGCATGATAATGTGACGATTGTGCTGGCGCAAGTGGTGGATGAAAATTCAAAACCTGTTCAACAAATGGGGACTCCGGCTATTAATCCCACTGCTAAACCTGTTGAAGATGTGCAACAAGAAGTGTCATCTACAATAACAAATTTTCCAAAATCATCTCCAAAATTAAATTGGAAAGTGATAATAGTTATTGTTGTAGTGTTTTCACTAGTTGCTGTCGCACTAACCCTTGCATTTAAATCGGATATTTTAAAAAAAATAATTAAAAGTAGTTCAAAGGAGGACTATAGTTACTCGTTGATAATCGGGTTAAAGCAAGACAAATTTTCTAGCGTGAAATATGATGACATGTTAGATACAGTCAACAAGTATGTTGATTTATATAAATCAGCTAATGGGTCGATCGCTCAGAAGAATGAGGCTATGACACATTTGGATACTCTTATGGGTAGCGCAATTGAGCTTCTTACAATTGATGAAGGCAATCCCAAAGCTTCAGAACTAAAAGAAAGTATTACTAACATTAGAACGAATTTATAGTGTAAATACAATAGAGGATGAAAAAGTTTTTTTTATTTTATTTTATGCTATTGCCATTGTTGTTGCAATCACAAGAAGCATGCAACAACGTTTATAAAGCAGCAATGCAAGAATACAACAAAGGGAATTATACTGAAGCACAACGTAAATTTTTGGTTGTGGCGCAAACCTGCGGCAACTATTCTGAAGTATGGGCTAAACTGAAGGACTGTAACCAAAAATTGGCGGAGCAGCAAAAACAGCAATCCCAAAAGATTACCAAATTGACAAACGACAACAGTACTCTCGCCGAACTGAAAAAGAAAGCAGAAGGAGAAAGAGATGCTGTTAAAAATGAATTGAGTCAAGAAAAAGCGGCAGAAGCTGGAAGGATAAGTGGACTCAACAAAACCATTAACGATCTTAATGTTGACATTCAGAATCGTGATGTCACAATAGTCCAATTGCGGGATTCTGTTAGTGCATTGCAAACGCAGGCTGATGAGAAAAAACAAACGCTCATCAATGAGGTAGTTCCTTCGGAACAATATCAAAAAGAGCTTGTAAAAGAGACAAAAGTGCTAAAAGATTCTATTGACATATTGAAAAAAGAACTAGCTCAACTACAGAATTCAACAGAAGAATCACCTATTATGGGGAACTCTTCAGCTGATTCGAATTATATATCCGAATCCTTTTCAGAATCAAAAGAGGAAAAAGTCTGCAATTGTAATTGTTGGATATGCAAGTTGGAGATAAAACACCAGAAGAATAAGAAACAGAAGAAGGAGCAAGAACAACAAAACAATAAAGAAAACAACTAAGTATGATCAAGATAACAGAACAGACAGTATTTGCAGATCGTTACACATTCCAACGTTTGTTGGGACGCGGTGGCTTTTCAGAAGTATGGTTGGCAACAGATAAAATCACAGGTCTTGACATTGCCGTCAAAGTATATGCCCCTGGCTATGGGATGGACAACGACGGAATGAAAGAATTTTGTCAAGAGCTCAGTCAGGTCTATAACCTTAACAACACTTATTTGCTCAAACCTCAGCATGTGGATAATTGGGAAGGAATGCCTTATTTGGTAATGCCCTATTGTAAAAAAGGTTCTTGTCACCAGCTGATAGGGACAATGGATGAAAAACTGATATGGAAGTTAATCCATGATGTGTCGTCAGGTTTAGCATACCTTCATAAGCAAGGGATTATCCATCAAGATATCAAGCCCGACAATATTCTTGTTGATGATGCGGGTAACTATGTCATTACGGATTTTGGCATCAGTGTCAAGTCGCGCAGCACCCTCAGAAAGAGTATGAATATCGCTTCAGGAAGTGGGACAACTGCCTATATGGGGCCAGAGCGTTTTTCCACAGATCCAACACCAATAATGGCAAGCGATATCTGGTCGCTTGGTGCTACGGCCTATGAATTGCTTACGGGCAATGCCCCGTTTGGGGAAGTAGGAGGCGGACTGCAAAAAGGTGGAGCAGATCTTCCTACTATCAAGAAAGATATTTCAGCAGAACTGCGCATGGCACTCTCTAAGATGCTTGCTTTAGACACATGGGATAGACCTACTGCTGAAGATTTGGTTTCGTGGTCTGATAATCCGAAAGATATAAGTTTTCAAAAAGCTAAAGATACGGGCGCTAGGCCAACCGTAATTCAAAATCCCGTTTCTCAACCACCCAAAACTGATCCCAAACCGAATCCTAAAGGTTGGATAATAGGTGTTGTAATTGCAGTGGTTCTTGCTGTATGTGGTGGTATTGCTGCGCACATTAAAAACATTGAAGATGAAAAACAGAAGACAGCAATCCAGATACAGGTGGATTTGAAGAAAGAATGTGATAATTATATATATTCTTTAAAATTTGATGATTTGAATAATTTTGATGCTTCGGTTAAGAAACTCCGCGAACTTGAATCGTTTGAGAACGAGAGCCCGTTCACTCCATATTTACAAAGAAGGATTTTACCTGATGAGATGAGTCTTTTTAAAAGTCAACTTATTAAGATTAAAACGATAAACCAAGCAAAACTTGAAACTGATTATGCTGGTTTTGATAAAAGTGGTCCTACTTATACAAATTGTGAGCGTCGAATTAGGATGTTAACTACGATTTTAAGTGATTTTGAAAAAAGCGATAATCCGTCACCCAAAGATATTCATGTAATCATTGATGATTTTTAATCGACACTACCATGAAAAAAATAGGCTTTTTGTTCATTTTTTGTCTTTACTCTCTCATCGTTTGTGCTCAAACTTGCGAAAAATTAACTGAAGAGTTTGAATACTTGTTGGAGAAGAAATATAAAAAATTAGAGAGGATTACAGAAAAAAAAGAATGCATCAAGCGGATGGAACTTGTAATACGTTATGCAAAGGAATCTAATTGTGAATTTCCTCAACAATGGGAAAAAGATGTGAAAAGACTAAAAGAGACTATAAAACAACAAGAAGAGGTGTTAGGATCCAAGTCAAAATTCGATTCTGTCGCCTATACGTTCGGTGCAACTGATGGGAAAGTCAGAATAGAGGGTGTGTTCAGCGGGAAATTCAAACTCATTAGTTTCCCCGAATGGATGGAGTTTGTTGAAAACGATGGGGGAAAGGTGCTCGTGTTTTCTGTGCAGGAAAATTTCGCTGTTTATCCACGCACAGATTCCATTGTTATGGAGGATGGTCCCAAACGCCACTTGTGTATAGTTACGCAAGAAGCTGCTGCTTTGCAAGCAAGTGTCACGGAACACATCAGCTTTGGTCAGGATGGAGGAACAAGTTACATTTTTGTAGAGACCAACGACACATCTTGGAGCATTATTGAAGAATTGGAATGGATAGAGGCAGAAATTACCGATGATGGCGCAAAAGTGATATGTACAGTGAATCCCGAGAAAAGAAAACGTTCTGCCAAAATAACAATACAGTTTGCCTGTGGTGAGACACGTGTTGTGAATGTGGAACAGGCGATAGGCAGAACTACTTTGTCTGTCCCGTTGAAGGCGTACACATTCACGTCTTATGGTGGTGATGAAGAGTTTATCGTGAAGTGTAATTATGATCGGTGGAGTGCAACTCCTAATGTGGGCTGGTTACATGTAAATAAGATAGAAGGCGGGATCAGAATTCAGTGTGAAAATAATACTATAGCTAAAAGTCGTACATCTTACGTGAAAATTGAAACAAACGATGATGAAGATTTAGTGGAGTATATTCAAATCACCCAAGAAGAAGCCGAAGCATACCTGACTTCACAACAAAGTACATATTATCGTGATGGTTATGAAGATAAATTTAAGATTCCAGTTAATACGAACATTCCTTTTTCTGATTGGCATGCCAAAATGGTTCAGGGCGGAGAATGGACGAAAATAAGCAAAGCAGAGGATGCTATTACAGTAAGGTTAGAAAGAAATGATTGTAATTATTCAAGGACTGCTGTAATAAGATTGTCTGGAAAGAACAAAACATATGACGTGAAAATTGCCCAACCCAATCGTGGCTACAAAGGCAGGTACAATGATTATTTTTATGCGAATGATGGATATTGGCGTTTAACTTATATGTCATTCGATTTTCATGGGATGACTACGATAGGAGATAATATCTCTTTGTTTAACTTTCGTTGGAAACCTGTGGAATTTTCCATAATAAATTTGAATCTTGATTATATGATGGAGGGAGAATTCAGTGCAAGTTGGGAACCTGTAGTGCGTGGCTTTTTACCCATCAGCCGAAATGGGAAATGTGCGGCTTTTGTTGGTGTGGGTGCACACATGAGTATTACTCATTTCTATGAAGGCGCTCACTCTTTTTTGATAGAAACAGGTATGGAATTTCAGTGGGGTGAGAAATCATCATCACGTCTCTTCTTCAAATATAACGGAGCATGTAGTTTAGGCATGTCCTTTGATATTGGAAGATGGTTTTAAAAAATTAATTTGATACGATATGGAAAAAATTACATTTGGTAGATCAAGTGATTGCGATATAGTTTTTGATGACCAGTTAGTTACTCGTCATCACGGTTATTTGCTTGTTACAGGAAATAAGGTGTACGTAGTAGATACTAATAGTAAGAATGGCACATTTGTCAATGGAAAACGTATAAAAGATAAAACGTTACTATCTTCAAGAGACAAAGTCGTACTTGCCAAGAAATTTCCGTTGGATTGGAAAAAATATGCAGGTTGTGAAGATAATGATGAGACTGTGTTAATGGATGATGAAACCATAAGGAGTCCGTTTACGGATAGTGGATATGACAGCTACCCCTCTTATGATAAACGATCTGGAAGGGCATTGATTGACATACCTGGCAGAATGGAAATCAATCAGAATCATGCGGAGGTCTATCGAAATGGAAATGAAGGTGCGGATTGGAAAGTGCCTTTCAAGAGAAACATGGGAGACAACATCGGAAATGCCGTAGGCAAGACCGTTGGTTGCCTTTTGTCATTTATTATTATTGTGGCTGTGTTGGCCTTGGTGGGTTTAATTTTGTCAAATCTATGATTATGAAACAGATTACAATAGGTCGTGAAAACGACAACGACATCGTTTACGATAATGGAAAAGTGTCGAGACATCATTGCCGTTGCTATGAAACGAATGGCAAGTACTATATTGAGGACACCAACAGCACCAACGGGGTATGGATGGATGGACAAAAGATATCCCAACCGACGGAGGTCTTGGCAGGATCAGAAATTGTGGTAGGCCCTTTTACGATTAAAGGGCAGGATATTATTGAAAGGCTAATGGGGCCAACCAACACCCCTGTTTCGGAATGTGTGGTATTTGAGAACAAATATGATGCACTGATAGAACGATATATTAACAATGTTGATTTATTGGTAAGGTCGGCTAAAATTGATGAGTATCCGTATTCTCCGCATTTTCCTTCTGATGATGAAAAGATTTCGTATTTGGCGGAAGAATATATGCGTAAAATGCGAGAGGCAACGGATATGCTACATTTGATATCCAAATCTTCACGAAAAGAAGCTATCACCTTCCGTGATGACATGGATACTCTTGCTGAACTCTGCAAAGAGGCCTCTGGATCGCAGAAGGAACAGTGCATTGAAATCCGTGAACGAATTTATGACAAAGTTGTCAATTTGCAGAAAGAAACACTGCTAAGAGTGACAAGTACTTTTCAGCGTCTCTGTGACTACTATCAATCGTCATTTTCTGCCTTCTACGAAACCACATTGACGAATAGTTTGGTATGGGAAAATATTAAAAACAAACGAATAATCGCATTGCCGTATTTGCTTTACGGATATAAAGACTTGACATTCCCCTTCTTTGAAGAATCCTTGCAATTACAACTTCTTCAATTTATACCATTCCTGAATCATCAAAACATACTACTACGCTATAATAATAACACCTCACAAACAGCACAATCTGTTGTTAATGGGCTTTTAGGACGTTTGTTGGCAGGTAGCCAAAGTGGTAATGTGCAATTTTTGGTGTTCGATTCCAAAGATCTTGGAGGAACAAGCAATATGCTTAAAATGCTTGACCGTCATGTATATACCATTTGTGCACGATCAGGCGACATGCAGGCTCAACTCTCTATGCTAGACAGATATGTAGAGAATGTCGTGCAAAATCTTTTGCAAGGTCCGTATGACTCTTTGGCTTCATTCAATAAGGGTAAAGAAAAGCAAGAACCCTATCAAGTAGTGGTGTTCAAGGATTTCCCATACGGAATTACTCCCGAGATGGCTCATACAATTCAACGTATCATTACAAACGGCATACGTACTGGAGTGCAATTCATTTTTATGGTGAATGAAGATTTGTTACAAATGAGCGATGATTGCATAAAAATCGGCAATATCATGCATTTGGAGAAGGATTCTTCAGTACAAGCTGCAGAGATCGACTTGACAAAGCAGTCGGAAAACGTTAGGGAAAAGCAACAATACGCTATCTTGGATGACAATAAGCTTCATGATATTGTTCAATGTGTCAATGCTGGTTTTGAGATAAAGGCTGAAGAGGTTCTGCGTTTGACAGATTATATGATTCCCACAGAGGAGTGGTGGAGCCGCCAAAGCGCAAATCGTGCCGACATCCCATTTGGCATGTCCTCCAATAAGCAGATTCAGAAACTCAATATCACTCAAGAAAGTGGTCAGAACTCGGCCATAGTTATTGGTATTCCAGGATCAGGAAAATCAGTGTTCCTCCATGTGCTGATTGCCAATGCCATGATTAACTACTCGCCACGAGAATTGCAGATGTACCTGCTTGATTTTTCCGGAGTGGAATTTGATGTCTACGCCCGTCACCATTTACCTCATGCCCGAGTTATAGCCCCAGAAGCCGAGAGAGAGTTTGGTTTGAGCATTCTTCGTGAAGTGTTTGAAGAAGGAAATCGCCGCATGTCACTTTGTCGTGAAAATGGTGTTACTAATATTGTGGAACTAAAACGGAAGAATCCTGAACTGGTGGTGCCGCGCTTGCTTGTAATCATTGATGAGTTCCAAAAAATATTTGAGATCGAAAACGACAATATCAGTAAAGAGGCAAATTCCAAGATTCATGCCATCATTCAAGAGTACCGCAAGTTTGGCATTAACCTGATACTTGCAACGCAGAAACTGCCTGCCAAGAGCATTGTACCATACGACCTGATTGCTAACCGTGTCGTATTTAAGAGCGATCCGAATGACTTTAATAACCTCATCAGATGGTCACATTCAGAACCTCAACCGCGTTTGCTTACAGGTTCTTGTATTTATAATAATGAATCTGGTGCGGAGGTTTCTAATTATCTGACTCGCTCGTTTTTTATCAACGCCTCTAAAGAATTGGAGGACCTCTTGGACAAAGTGGTCGCATTTGCGAAAGAGCATCCAGAGATGACGGATGACCACGAACTTCGCACTTTCAGGAGTGAGGAATTACCAGAATTTACTGAGCGTATTCTTTCCAATCGTCATATTGAGCATCAAGATGCACCGAGCGAAGTAGGTGTGTATATGGGCGAAAGTATTGCCATTGCTCCTTGCCATGTTTATGTCCCACTTACTAAGGATAGTAATAACAATATTCTCATTATCGGAGGTCAACCTAATGTGGCTAAAGGAGTTGCTTATCATACGCTGCTTTCTGAAATTGCTGGGCATAATGAGAAAACATGCAGTGTGATTTTGATGAATTTCATGAGGGAGGATGATCCTATGCAAAATGCTTTTAAAACACAAATGTTTTCTGTAATATCTGACTTTTGCAACATGCAAATGGTCAAATCAGCAGAAGATGTTCAAGACTTCTTGCAGTTCGTTAAAGACGAAGTCATTGATGCGCGTAAAGCTGATTCATCCCTGCCGATAAACCATTTCTTTATTAATATTTTTGATTTCCAACGTGGACTTATGTTCGATGGTATAGGCAGCCGTGGTGATATGCAATCTGATTGTGCACGCCTGCTGGAATATATTATGAAGAATGGCCCAATGGTTGGCGTCTTTACAGTCTTGCAGGTGGATAACTTAGCTAATCTGAACCGTCTCGGATACGGTGTTCAGAATATGTTCTGCCATCGTATTGCTTTACAGATGTCTGAACAAGATTCCGATAAGATTGTTGGCAATTCTGCTGCAAACAAATTGTTGGTTCTCAACAGGCCAGCGACTAACTACAGAGGATTATATTATAACAACATCAATAATTCAATAACCAAATTTAAACCTTATCGCTATGACCCCAACTGTAATTAATAATAGTACCTCTATTCATGAATATCGAGGTCAGATCGCACATGCAATAGACGAACTTTTACTCAATCTTAAGAAGACAGAAAGAGCTGTTGAGACTGTTGGTGAGAGTTGGAAAGATGACAATTTCAAAGAGTTTCAAGATAATTTCAACCAAGACAAAGAAAAAATAAAGCCTCTTTGTGATGTGTTGGACAATTATCAATCAAATTTGCTCTACCAACTTGAACAGAAATTAAAAAAGTTGGAAGAAAGAAAGTTTAGAATCTAAGTTATGGAAGATGGTGTTAGGATCCGTAATGTTCATTCATTAGAAGAAATGAACAATATGATTGCATTCACTGGTGAAGCTATGGCTAACATCGAGGAAAATGTGAGCAATTATATTGACGGTGTCAAAGACGTTCTGGATCAACAATTAGATATTATTCGCGAGAAACTCGAAGAAGCAGAGGAAAGATTGTCTGAAGCGGAAGACGATCTTTCTTCTTGTGAAGCCAGCCAAGAATATGATGAAGATTCAGGCAGATATCGTCCAAGTTGTGCAAGTGAGGAACGTGCGGTAAGACGTGCACGAAGAGAAGTTGAAAAATGGCAAAAGAAATATGACGAGGGAAAGCGCATCGTGGACGAGTGTCAGCATGAAATAGATGAATATAACGATCCCGGTGGGGTTTTGTCTCCCCCGGGAGGCCACTATCTCATCATAAATATGTCCCAAAATCAAACACCCAAAATAGGAGAACAATTGCGCGAATATATTGATGAAGCTTTTGATGTCCTGCAACAGGATGTTGGCGGAGATCCTTCAGCGGCAAACGAAATCACAAATCCCCACGTCAAACCAGAAGACATGCCACTCTCTCAAGACGAACGCTTTGCTAAGTTTCGTGAGAATATTCAAGGACAAAAAGAAGAGCAAGCATACAATGCTGCCGCTTATGACATCAAAGATGCCAACAGAGCCATGCGATGTCCTTCTTGTGGAAGACCGCTACAATTATGCACATGTAAGAACCTACATGCAGATGCTGTCATATATGAAAGATAAGAGAAATAGTTATGAGTAATATACCCGATTTTGTTTTACAGATACAAGAAGTTGAGCGAAACCTCAAAGCTCAATGGCAAATTGTTCAAGAAGAATGGTGCGATTCAGCTGCTGAAAGTTTCAAAAACGACATCATGGAACCGTACACGCGTAATTTTCATCAATATATTACGGGTGAAGGAATAAAGGGGCTTGGAGTTGACAAGTTGGTGCAACAAATGGACAAACACCTACAGGATATGGAGAGTCTCACAGGCATCTCAGCAAATTTCGCTTTTGTATGTGCCGCCGGACCACAATACAACGGTAAAGTCAAAAACTGGTTTGAAGGTGAAATTGATATAGAAAATGACAGAAGAGTTGTTGCACGTGGGGGAATTGTTCATGACGAGCTGCGAGATAGGGATTATTGGAATGACAATCCTAATTCGTTCGAATATGATGGTGTAAAGCCTGGAGAGTTACAAGACGAGAATATTCAAGAAATAATGAAACAAAAAAATTAATAATATGGCATCAAGTTACTTAGAAGTTGGTTCGGAAGGTTTAACCAACCTTAAGGATGATTTAACGAAATTATCAAATTCCCTCCATGAGGTGTTTGAACTCATGAATGCAGACATGCGCCAAGTGGGAGAAGCATGGCGTGATGGTAAATATGAAGAGTTTGTTAATGGATATCGTCCGCAAATTAATAAATGCGAAGAAATCTCCCAACGGTATATGGAATGGTGCAAGCGTGTACTGGATCCAGCAATAGAAGAGTGTATTGCTATAGAAACGACGGACGTTGGAGGTGACAGTGGCGGATCTACTAGTGGGGGCGGCTCAGAAGTATCAAACTCTGCTGGAGGAGGCGAAGTTATCTCAGGAAATAGTAAAGTGGCCGCTTTTCGTCGTGGAATAGAGAAAGCGAAAGATATGGCGAAGGAGGTTTCTACTCCTGGGCCTCAAGGCTCAGGATTCTCCACCCCTCAAAATGAACGACCTCGCCTGTCGCCGAAGCAAATTGCTGATTTGTTCAACGGGAAACAACGATAATACGTAGTTTTATCAAAGATGGTAATTGTTGAAAATGAAAAAGAAAACGGATGTGGCGTATTCGTCGTTTTGTTTTCAATTGTCTTATTTTGTGTTCTCGTATTAGCGGTTCCTTTTACGTGGATAAAGGTCCTGTTTCTCTTATGCATAGTTGTGATGCTTGTTTATTATGTGGTTTGCCGACGTACGTCCACTCATGATCTTCCCGATAAGTGTGTTGATAAGTCGAAAATGATTTATACAGTGGAACCGTTATCAGGTGGTAAGAACAAAATGATTGTCGATTATTATACTATTCATGATTGTCGTAGACAAATTGCTTATGAAATAGACGAAATTCTACTCAATCTCAAAAAGACAGAAAAGACAGTTGAAAGTATTGGTGAGAGTTGGAATGATGACATTTTCAAAGAGTTTCAAGATAATTTCAGCCAAGACAAAGAAATAATAAAACATCTTTGTGAGGTGTTGGACTATTATCAATCAAATTTGCTATATGAACTTGAAAAGAGAATAAAAATATATGAAAGTCATTGCTATAGGCCGTAGTTCCGATAATGACATTGTTGTCAATGACGACACAGTGTCACGCCATCATTTGTGGATCATCCAGCATGATGACGGAAGTTACACTTTGTCTGATAGAGGCAGCATAAATGGCACTTTCGTCAACGGGAAACGGGTGTACGCAGAAATTATGCTTTCTTATAGTGACATTGTAAGGATTGGCAACACTATTTTACCGTGGAACTTGTATTTTGAACCAGCCTCTGTTTCTAATCCAACGAAGACATTTCCTGAGGAAAGCACAGAAAACCATTGCCATATCAATGTGGATTTCTGCGAAATACCGTGTTATATTGAGAATCACAATAATGTGGTGGCGAAAATCCTGAAAGGAGAAAGCACTTGGACTCCTAATGAACTGCAACATTATCAGAACTATCCCTCAGAGGTTGAGCAAACTATCAACTTTTTTAAAAGCGGTGTGCCTATTTCAAAACAAGGTTGTGTGTACCAAAGCAATCAGATTTTATTAATGATGTCATGGGAAAATTATGGTTGCTTTGAGAAATCATCTCAAAAACATTGGCGATCCAACGCCGTGTCATACGTGGCTATGGTACTTACATTTGGTGGAATGTTAGAATCAGGTAGGGAAACATTTGTGGCAGTGGCAATTGTAGATGATAATAATGTCGATGTGGCTGTAGTTGCGGTAGGTGATGGCGTTTGTGAAACAAAAGGTATTTATGGTGGAACAAACATTTCTTTGGATATGGCTTGCGATATGGCATGGGGAATGTGCTCTGAGGATGTGCCACATATTGACATGGCATTCCTTGTCGGTAATCATTCCTTGGACGAAAAAATGCAACGAATTATCCATAATCACTTTCAAACTTTCCCTCAAAGCTTTGTCACCTACCACGATTTGTTAGAACATGCAACTTATATATATGAAGGTGTGTTGCAGGGTGCGATTCATGATTTGCTAATGATGGATGTGATACCAATGCCTTTGGCAATAAGGATTGGCCACAAAGGAAAATCATCGCAAATAATACCTGTGCTCGAAAAGGCAGAGTTGATTCCTCTAAAAAGGACTGTTGAAATATCAATGAAGGATAATCCTTTGCCTGTTCAAGTCGAAGTTTTGCAGGGGGATTTCCAAAGAACAATCAACAAAAGGCTTTGGGAGCTTAAAACTATAGAAAGTTTTACAATAGAAGATGTTGATGATGGTGCTTCATGTGTCCAAATCTCTGTGGATATTGGATCAGATGGACTATTTAGTATATGTTCTAAAGCTATCTTATCATATTGACAACTTAAAACAAATGAATTAACTTTGAATCCATAAACTTATGAGTAATTTTAAACAATGCCCAAACGGGCACTATTATGAAGGCGATTGTTGCCCATATTGTCACGAAAGAGACAGTGTTATTATAAATGGTGACACTATCTGGACTCCTATTAGTGACAATGCTGCTGATCTGAGAAATAATCCGAACATCATTCTCGAATTTGATTCTGCTCCAGATGGCATAAAACGATATGTAGAAATCACTAGAAAAAGGGGAAACCTACGACTGAAGAGCAATATCGCGGAAATGATCAACTGTGACGAAAAAAAAGTCCCCGAGGAAATTACGCGGCGACTTGCAGAAATCGATAGTCTTGTGAACAATGAGCTTTTGAAGAGAAATATTTTTCCGATCAACACGCCAGACAGAGTCCTGACAGGAGACTGGTATGTGTCGGAAACAACAATTAATTCAATAGTTCCTGATACCCTTCTTACACAAATTTTAGGCAAAGGAAGCAAACTGGATTTGCTGTACAAAGAGAATGGTTATGGTAACTATGAGGTGAAAGAAAAGGCTCTCAACACCGCCGCTTGTGCTTCTTATGGTGATGAAGATTTTCAAGAGGCGAGGAAAGTAATAGAAAGCAAGAAGTATCTATCAATCTCATTGACGAATAGATCCAAGAAAGTTTTGTGTGTTTCTGAAAGGACGAACAATTTATGTGTCAAATCTGTTGAGGATTTTGTCAGTGAGGATATTTCTGTTTTTTCTCCAATAGTTGTTGTCAAAGAATATGGCAAGCCCGACGTGGAATTCAATTATGATTTTGGAAAATATTCAAAATGTTTGAATGAAATCGCAAACAATGGCAGGCAATCTCTTTATTTTAAAGTGTCGAGACAACGGGTTGCGATTGTTTTGTCATCATTATTTGCAAAATTGTCTGAATTGCATAAAAGAGGAATTATTCACTGTGATTTGAAACCTCAAAATATACTATGTCTGAAGGATGGTTTAACACCATTTGACGGTATTAACGTTAAGAAGGGTGAAGTACCAGCCGGAATGACCGCCAACTATTGTGCTCCAGAACAGATTCTTAGTTTACCGGTCTTTCCTGCTACAGATATATACAATATAGGTCTGATGATACTTTCTATTATTGACGGTATTGTATATGGTAAGACTTCGTCTTTCGTTCTCCCGACAGGGTGTTCAACAGTTAAGGAGGTTAGATTGCTTTCCGAGCCTAAGATATATATTGATTATGAGTCAGCAAACATTGTGAATAAAGAAGGAATCGTTTTTTGGAGATCATTCCTTGAGAAATGTTTGGCATTCGATTCCCGCAATCGTTTTCCGAATATTGATAGTTTTTCAAACGAATACAATAGATTGTTGGAACTTTATCCCCTTAAAGGTCATATTGAATTCAGTCCTAATTTCGGCAGATTGTCATTAGTGAGAAACAATGACAGTTTTGATGCGGGATGGTTTATTAGTGCGGAATAATAGACGTTTCATTTTGGTATTGATACGATGAACTAATACAAGCGATGTCTCAATTGACACTATTACCAATAAAAATGGCATAGAATGACGTTCGCCGAGTGAACTAATTCCAATGGAAAACTAACCGAATGATAATTATCAAAAACTATTGAAATAAATCCAATAAAATGAATAAAAAACGAATATCATCCAGCCGAATCACTCAGCTTGCTCCAAATGAGGTCTTCGTGTTTGGTAGCAATTTGCAAGGCTATCATGGTGGCGGTGCCGCACGATTTGCCCATGAACATTTCGGTGCGGTTTGGGGACAAGGCGTAGGGTTTTACGGTCAGTCGTATGCCATTCCTACTATGCAAGGTGGAGTGGAGACTATCAAACCGTATGTTGACAATTTTTTTCAATTTGCCAAGATGCATGAAGAGTTGGATTTTTTGGTAACAGAGATTGGCTGTGGTATAGCGGGTTTCACACCAGAAGAAATCGCTCCTCTGTTTTTCCGTGCTATTGAGGATGATATGAGAAATGTATATTTACCAGAGAGTTTTTATGAGATATGGGAATGTGGAGCTTCGCGTGAAGTTTATTATAAAGTATGTGAATGTGGTGCATTATATCCCTATAAAAAGGAAAATTGTCCGTATTGTGGCAGTGACACCATTAGATGTCAACTCAATAAAGATAAAGACAGTGCTTATAAAGCAGTAAGAGTAGAAATATAACAATCAAAAATCACGAACACATTATTTTAAATCATTATGCGTTGTAATAATTGCGGATGGATTAATCCTGATGGGGTCCAAAAATGCGAGAAATGTAATGCAAGTTTTAGAAAATGCCTTAATGGGCACTATTTTCAAGGCGATACATGTCCATATTGTAAAAATAAGACAATAACTATAGGAAGAGCATCTGACAATGATTTCATAATTAACAATCCTTATGTGAGTAAGCATCATTGTAAAATAGAATATGTCGGTGAACTTAAGTGCAACTTAGTTGACCTTGAATCTGTTAACGGTACTTTTGTTAACGGCATCCGTGTTAACGGAAGTTGCTTTCTGGAACCATTTGATACGGTTACTGTCGGCAATGTGAATGTGCCATGGATGCATTATTTCTCTTTTGCTGACGATTCTATTGACGATAGAATGCCACTGGCTGGATACATTGAGCCTCCCAGATGATAGAAAACAAATAAAACCTATGGCTATACATTCATAAAGCAATCATTTTCGCCATAAAAGCACATGAAGGTTAACGTGTAAAAAGGACCTTTGCCTTCGTAGTATTCAAAAAAAGAAGCTAAAATTGAAGAATATGGAAGAAAAATCAAACAAAAAAAGCATGTCTCTACGCCAAATGGTTCGTGATTTTATGAATAATCTGCGTCTCTCAAATCAAAAAAGGGAGCAGCTGCAAACAGAAGAGAACGGAAAAGCTCCGATGCTATCTTTCTATAACACAAAGTTGTTTTGGGTGATGGCGGTTGTCATTGTTGTTTTGGGATTTATGGTCGGCAGAAACGCGGTGTTGCGCTATCGTTTTATCAAACATCATGAAAAAGAGTTTGCCAGTCAGGATAGCCTATATGTCAGTGCTTTGAATAATTTCGATGTGCAGCTGCAATTAATCACGCATCCTGATGATTTGACCAGTCTCGCCCCATTCAAAGAGGCTTTAGAAGAACTCAAAACAATAGAAAGAATGGAAGAAATGGTTTTTTTCGAAGTGTATAAAAAAAAACCTTGTTATCAGAAAAAACTCGAACTCTTTAAGCAGGAGGTGACAAAAGAAATAGATGTGATAGAGGGGGAGTTGTTTGCTATAGAACAAAACGGGGATACGAAGAGTAAGAATTACCATAATTATCAAATAAAACAAGATATGATTAAAGAATGGCTGTCTCAATTGGAACAAACAGGGAGCGCGATGAGTATTGAATAATAATATTTCTCATTTTATGCAGCTTGTGTTACAGAATGAAACGTTTCCGATTGAGATAAATGATTCTTTTGCACACAATTTAGAGTTTAGGTAATCATTGAATTTTAGAAATGTTAAATATTCGAGCTATGTTAAAACGCAAAAAACGAATGATTATTTGGCTGTCATCAATTCTCTTGGTGGCTGTTTTGTTAATTGGCTTGAAAGTGTGTTGTTTTGTGGATTGGTACGAAGTAAAGCTCAAAAGGGAAATTGCACATCTTTCTGATGAAGAATTGAAGTCAGGAATAAGAGAATGCGATACCGCATTATATAGATTAGAGAAAGAAATTGATTCAGAAGAAACCAATCCTGAAGAACGTTTTGAAGCACGAAATGCCTATCGAAGTATAAGTGAAGACCGAGAGCTTTATATAAGAGAAATGCAGAAGAGGGAAAAACGGAAGTCGCATAGAATCAACAATTCACACCAATAACACTGAATCAAATCAATGAATAATACCCAAATGAATACCTCATTTATTATTGAACACCTTCGCCACCATTGGTCGCGTTCCTTGTCAACCGCTGTTGCGGCATTATTCCTAATGTCTGTAATTATGGCAAATAGCAGCACCTTGCACGCCCAATCCACCGCCAAATCCCCTGTAGAGACCACCATCGAAGGCACTCTCAACATGTATCTCGTCACCAACTACGGCGAGAAAATGCAGGAGGTGGATCGCTATCGCAAGACCGGCGAAGGTTCGATGATTGCCTTTATCTTGGAGACAGATCAAAAAATCGACATGAGCCACTATCTTGACAAAGAAGACATTCAGGCTCTGAAAAATTATAGTGGTACAACCTTGCAGTCTCAGTTCATATTGTCGCCTGATTATACCATCTACGAAACCACCCTGTATGGAAAGGACTTTGCCGATATGTATGCCAACAAACGGGTGCGTGTCACGGGAACATTGTTTTTTCCGATGGCCGGTTGGCAGAACGTCACTCCCGTGAGGATGGACTACACCAAGGTGGAACTTGTGGATTCAACCCAGGGAAATGTAAACAAGAACGTCGAGGAATCTTCCGATCCTATGAAATACTTCTTCACCTTCGAGGACGATTCGCCCGAAAGAAAAGCATACGCCAAGGAGCTGACCCGCTTCGTTGAGAAACTTCAGCACGATGAGACCACTTTCGATGCGGATTTGTCGGCAAAGTTGGACGAACTGCGCATCACGCTCCTCTCATCGCCGGACGGGAAGCTGAAAGTTTATAGCTGGGAGGATGGTGACTTCGGGAGCACGATTGGTTTTCACACCCTTTATCAAACTCACAGCAATGGCAAGTTTCATGCGGTCTTTATGGAGGATTACTACCGTGAGCCGAGGAAGATTTATCAGGTGGGATCCTCTGATGAACCTGTCTATCTTGTTGAGTATTTCTTCCGTCAGGAAAGTTGGTCATACGATGTAGGTGTGGATGCTTTTTCGATGGATAAAACAGGATTGCTAAAGCCAGCCGAAATCTTTGAGTACATCCCCGAAATTAACCAAAAGGAAGTGGGCTTTTTGGCCAATCTTTCTGTTGAGTGCACTCCTGGTTCGCCGTCGCTTTACTACGAAGGCGCGTGGTCGGACAACTTTTTCTTCGAACAGACGGGGAAGGATTTCTATATGCCCCAATTTGCCTACCTGAGAGGGTCCAAGGGTGGCTTGTTCATGACGGACTATTACTACCGTTATACTTGGGACGGTGTTAAGTTCCGCTACAAAAAGCTGGAATTCAATCCAGTGTTGGCGAAGTTTCTCCCTGAGCCAGGTTGGCTGATGGCGGAGTTTGAACTGGGCGATTCCATCGTCCGTGTTGACAGCCTCGCGAACGGCTCCTATCGCTTGCTTTTGTGGAATAAGGACAAGATGTTCTCCTCCGCCCCCGAACTCATCATCACCCAAGGCCGATATGATGCAACAAAACGCGAATATCATTTCCGGAACGGTGACTTTGAATATGTTTTTAACACAGCATTGCAGCGGTTGCAAGTCCTGTATACGAATCCTAAGACGAAGAAAGTGGAGGTGGTGAGGAGTTATAGTGCGAATGAATAGGTCACCTAGTCCCTTGTAAATGTAGTATTCGTTGTATTTAATTGCACTGCGTGCGTGTTGCCTCTCCGAGGCTTTTGGCATACATCGTAAATTGTCTGTCAATTTCAATTGCACTTCCGCAGGATTACGACATGCAGTAGAAGCTATCAAAGAGGCTATTCTTCAAGGACAATATGAGGCAGCTAAAGGCGTGAATCGCATTCAGTTGGCCGTCTATTTTGGCATCGGCAAGTATATATCACTCAATACCTGTAAAGGATTTTGGGGTACAGGTGCACTGGAAGCCATCAGCGATCAGTTGCGCAGGGAATTGCCGGGATTGAGAGGATATTCGGCAACTGCGCTTAGAAACATGCGCAAGTTTTACGAAAACTGGAATGCATTAGATTGTAATTCAGCAAGTGCGCTTGCTGATAATTCGTCGGTCACAACCGACGAATAAAATCGCCATTTGCAATTGGCGATTTGTCCGATGAGCACATTCAGTTAATCAGTTAATCGTGAGGCGGAAGAATTAATGAAATCGTTGTCGGGCGAACCCGCGAGGGCTGCCGCTGTCGGGAGTGCGATTTTGAAACAAAGATAGAGGAGCAGACGAATGCAAAAAGGCCACCCCCTCTAAAACGCATACTTCACGTGCAACAAGAGCTGCCACGTGGAGGAGAGGTTGTTGTAGGTTGACCAGTTGGACGAGTTGAAGGTGTATTGCTGTTTGTCTTTGTCGTAGCTCAGTATCACATTGTTGTCGAGGACTTTGTAGGCGCACCACTTGTTGCAGAGGAGGTTGCCGAGGTTGTTGATGTCAATGCCGACATCGAGGGTCTGGCGACGTCCGTTGATGTTGAAGTAGAATTCCTGCTCAAGTTTCAGGTTGATGCGGTTGACCCACGGGGCCAGACCGCCGTTGCGCTTGGAGTACTCGCCGCGGTGCTTGCTCAGGTAACGGTCGCCACTGATGAACTCCTCGAAGGCGGCGCGGTTCTCCTCGGAAGAGAATGGCATGGCGGCCAGCTCATCCTTCGTGGGGATGTAAGCCAGTTGCGCATTTGTCAGTCCACTCACGTTGTCAATGAGGTAGGAGGCGCGGGTGACATATATACCGTTGAAAATGCCTATGTTGAGGCCTTCATAGAAGAGCCCTAATTTGGTGGCGGTGCGCTTGCCCTCTTTGATGGTGTAACCGATGCTGGCAATCACACGGTGCGGGGCCACGTATGCGGAATAGCCCAGCTCAGGACTGTTGCAGTCGTTCACGTTGGCTGTGTTGGCAAATGATGACACTTGGTCGCCAGAACCGTCCGAGAGGTTGGTGGCGTAGCTGTAGGTGTAGGCCGCCATGAGGTCAAGACCGAATTTGAATTCCTTGGAAAGTATGGCGGAAAGGGCGAGATATTGCCCATGAAATTTGTTCTCGTTGTGGAGATAATAGCCGCTCATCGTGTAGCCTTCGCGGTTGGTGATGCCCTCAGAGACGTAATGCGTACGCGCCTCGGGTTCGCCGGGCAGCTGGATGGTGCCGTTTTCGGTATAACCCAGCGTGGAGGCATAGATCTCGTTGAGGTTGAAGGAATAAACCCCTTCCACGGATGCCTTGACGTCGCCAGGGATGAGAATGTCGAGGGCGAGGGAGGTCTTCCAGCTCGTGGGCATCCTCAAGTTTCTAGCCAGAATGGTGGCGCTGGTGGGGGCGGGGAGACCCTGCCGGCTGTAGTTGTGCCCTGCATAGATGTTGTTGATGATGTTCTCACGGTCGGTGTCGAATTCTGCCACTGCAGCACCGGTTGACGTGTTGGCGATGTATTGATACTGCAGACAGTTAGAGTTGCCGATGGCGCTAACCAACCATACGTTGGGGATACGGCCCGTGAAAAGACCCGTTCCGCCTCGGAGAATGAGCTTGCGCTTGTGGGTAATGTCCCAGTTGAACCCGATGCGGGGCGAATAGTGGAAATCCCCTCTCGGGTAATCGTTGGTGCTGAGACCGGCGAATGAACTGTTCGGATGCGAGTTGGCGATTTGTTCGAACTCTCTGTTGAGGTTGTCGTAAGAGAAGCGGATGAACGGCAATTCCAAACGCAAACCCACGGTCAGCTTGAAGTACTTGCTGAACGCGATGTCGTCTTGTCCGTAAAGGGAGATTTGGGAGTGGTCGAAGGTGGCATACACCATCTCGGTCGGATTATCCGTGTTGGCATGGGTGATCATGAACAGCGACGGACCGGAACC
>Ga0265299_10001597_pt1 | contig 25362 bp, 11 predicted proteins | sample AusTroGonzalo_MG_4_FD_193485 | JGI IMG/M metagenome (GOLD analysis project Ga0265299, IMG submission 193485) | Bovine rumen microbial communities from tropical cattle in Woodstock, Queensland, Australia - Gonzalo_02 | ecosystem: Host-associated > Mammals > Digestive system > Stomach > Rumen ... | reverse complement strand
GGCCGTTCCAAGGCTTACGAGGCTATCGTCAAGGGTGAGGCTATGCCGACACCGGGAATCCCCGAGTCACTCAATGTGCTGCTGCACGAGTTGCGCGGTCTCGGTCTGAGCATTACGCTTGATTAAAAAAGGTAATAAAGAAGTAAAACGAAAAAAGTAAAACTGAAATATGGCTTTCAAGAAAGATTCAAAGGTAAAGAGCAATTTTACTAAGATTACCATCGGTCTTGCCTCGCCGGAAGAGATCCTCGAGAGCAGCTTCGGAGAGGTGACCAAGCCAGAGACCATCAACTACCGTACCTACAAGCCGGAACGTGACGGTCTGTTCTGCGAGCGTATCTTCGGTCCGACGAAGGACTATGAGTGCGCCTGCGGAAAGTACAAGCGTATCCGTTATAAGGGTATTGTCTGCGACCGTTGTGGTGTTGAGGTGACGGAGAAGAAGGTGCGTCGTGAGCGTGCCGGTCATATCGAGCTGGTGGTGCCCGTAGCACACATTTGGTATTTCCGCAGCCTTCCCAATAAGATAGGCTATCTGCTCGGACTGCCTACCAAGAAGCTTGACGCAATCATCTATTATGAGCGCTATGTCGTGATCCAGCCGGGTGTGATGGCTGGCAAGAAAGACAGTGACGGTAACGACGTTCTCGGTTCTAATGTCTATGACCTGCTCTCTGAGGATGAGTACAATGACATCATGGACAACCACGTTTCTCCGGATAATGACTATCTGGATGACAGTGATCCCAATAAGTTTATCGCTAAGATGGGTGCAGAGGCCATCTACGACCTGCTCACACGTCTTGATCTCGACTCTCTGTCATACGAGTTGCGCGACCGTGCCAACAGCGACTCTTCGATGCAGCGTAAGAACGAGGCTTTGAAGCGCCTGCAGGTGGTGGAGGCTTTCCGCTCTAGCGTGGAGAAGGGTATCAACCGTCCCGAGTGGATGATCATGAAGATTATCCCCGTCACTCCGCCAGAGTTGCGTCCGCTCGTTCCACTGGATGGTGGTCGTTTTGCAACCTCAGATCTGAACGACCTCTATCGTCGTGTGATCATTCGTAACAACCGTCTGAAGAGACTGATGGAGATTAAGGCTCCTGAGGTGATTCTCCGTAATGAGAAGCGTATGCTTCAGGAGGCAGTCGATTCACTGTTCGACAACTCACGTAAGTCGAGTGCTGTCAAGAGTGAGTCTAACCGACCGTTGAAGTCACTCTCCGACTCTCTGAAGGGTAAGCAGGGTCGCTTCCGTCAGAACTTGCTCGGTAAGCGTGTTGACTACTCAGCCCGTTCGGTTATTGTGGTAGGTCCTGAGCTGAAGATGGGTGAGTGCGGTCTGCCTAAGCTGATGGCCGCAGAGCTCTATAAGCCGTTCATTATCCGTAAGCTCATCGAGCGCGGTATTGTGAAGACGGTGAAGAGCGCTAAGAAGATTGTGGATCGTCGTGAGCCAGTGATCTGGGACATCCTTGAGAACGTGATGAAGGGTCATCCCGTGCTTCTGAACCGTGCTCCGACACTGCACCGTCTGGGTATCCAGGCCTTCCAGCCCAAACTGATTGAGGGTAAGGCTATCCAGCTGCATCCGTTGGCATGTACGGCATTCAACGCCGACTTCGATGGTGACCAGATGGCTGTCCACCTTCCTCTTTCAAACGAGGCTATCCTGGAGGCTCAGTTGCTGATGCTCCAGAGTCATAATATTCTGAACCCTGCCAATGGTGCACCTATCACCGTGCCTTCACAGGATATGGTGTTGGGTCTGTACTATATCACCAAGATTCGTCCGGGTGCCAAGGGTGAAGGCTTGACCTTCTACGGTCCCGAGGAGGCTATCATTGCCCATAATGAGGGCAAGTGCGACCTGCATGCACAGGTGAAGGTGGTTGTTGACGATATTGTTGATGGCAAAACCGAGCGTCGTATGATTGAGACCTCTGTTGGTCGTGTGATTGTCAATGGCATCATCCCGAAGGAGGTTGGTTATGTCAATAAGGTGATCTCTAAGAAGAGCCTGCGCGATATCATTGCCGACGTGATCAAGAACGTTGGTTTCGCTGAGGCTTGCGAGTTCCTCGATGGTATCAAGAACCTTGGTTACCGCATGGCTTATCTGGCTGGTCTGTCGTTCAACCTCGACGATATTATCATCCCGAAGGAGAAGGCAGAACTGATCAAGAAAGGTAATGACGAGGTACGTCAGATTACCGACAACTATAACATGGGCTTCATCACTGATAATGAGCGTTATAATCAGGTTATTGATACCTGGACACATATTAATAATGATATCGGTAATGTGCTGCTGAAGCAGATGACTGAAGCCGACCAGGGATTCAATGCTGTATTCATGATGCTCGACTCGGGTGCCCGTGGTTCTAAGGATCAGATTAAGCAGCTCTCTGGTATCCGTGGTCTGATGGCTAAGCCTCAGAAGGCTGGTGCCGAGGGACGTGGTACGATTGAGAACCCGATTCTGTCGAACTTCAAGGAGGGTATGTCTGTGTTGGAGTACTTCATCTCTACACACGGTGCCCGTAAGGGTCTTGCCGATACCGCCATGAAGACGGCCGATGCCGGTTACCTGACGCGTCGTCTGGTTGACGTGTCTCACGACGTGATCATCACCGAAGAGGACTGCGGCACTCTGCGTGGTCTGCAGTGCACGGCCCTGAAGAGTGGCGATGAGGTCATCTCTAGTCTGGCAGAGCGTATTCTCGGTCGTGTATCAGTTCACGATGTGGTTAATCCCAAGAACGGTGAGATCATCGTCGAGGCTGGTGAGGAAATTACCGAACCCATTGCCGAGGCTATCGAGGCTTCCGACATTGAGAGCGTTGAGATCCGTTCAGTGCTGACTTGTGAGTCGAAGAAGGGCGTATGTATGAAGTGTTACGGTCGTAACCTCGCTACCCGTCGTATGGTTCAGAAGGGCGAGGCTGTCGGTGTGATTGCCGCTCAGGCTATCGGTGAGCCGGGTACTCAGCTGACACTTCGTACGTTCCACGCCGGTGGTGTGGCTGGTAACGCAGCCGCTAATGCCAGCATTGTTTCCAAGTATGAGCGTGCCATGATCGAGATGGAGGAGGTGCGTACTGTTCCGTTCGATGAGGATGGCCGTGATTGCGAGATGGTAGTCAGCCGTCTGGGCGAACTCCGTTTCGTTGATCCGAATACTAAGATTGTTCTTTCTACCGTGAACGTGCCTTACGGTTCTTCACTCTACTTCCGTCATGGCGACGAGGTGAGCAGGGGCGACAAGATTGCCCAGTGGGATCCGTTCAATGCCGTGATCGTTACCGAATATGCTGGTACACTGAAGTTCAATGATGTCATCGAGGGTGTTACCTTCCGTGCTGAGACCGACGAAACGACCGGTTTGACCGAGAAGATCGTCACTGAGTCGAAGGATAAGTCAAAGGTGCCTACCTGCGATGTGATCGGTGCTGATGGTGAGGTTATCGGAACCTACAACTTCCCGGTAGGTGGACACGTGGTTGCTGAGGATGGTCAGACGGTGAAGACTGGTGAAACCCTTGTGAAGATCCCGCGTGCAGCTGCCAAGGGTGGTGATATCACTGGTGGTCTGCCTCGTGTGACTGAGCTCTTCGAGGCCCGTAACCCGTCTAACCCCGCTATCGTGTCTGAAATCGATGGTGAGGTCACCATGGGTAAGGTGAAGCGCGGTAACCGTGAGATCGTTGTGACCTCTAAGACTGGTGAGCAGCGTCGTTATCTCGTATCGCTGTCTAAGCAGATCCTGGTTCAGGAACATGATGCCGTACGTGCTGGTACACCGCTCTCTGATGGTGTCATCACACCTGCCGACATCTTGGCCATCAAGGGTCCCACCGCCGTTCAGGAGTATATCGTGAATGAGGTACAGGATGTGTATCGTCTGCAGGGTGTGAAGATCAACGATAAACACTTCGAGATTATCGTTCGTCAGATGATGCGTAAGGTTCAGATCAATGAGCCTGGTGATACAGCTTTCCTCGAGCAGGAGATCGTCGATAAGCTCGACTTCGCTGAGGAGAACGACCGTATCTGGGGTAAGAAGGTGGTGACCGATGCCGGTGACTCCGAGAATCTGCAGAAGGGTCAGATCGTTACAGCCCGCAAGCTGCGTGACGAGAATTCTATGCTGAAGCGTCGCGACCTCAAGCTCGTTCAGGTGCGTGATGCCGTGCCTGCCACATCAACCCAGATCCTGCAGGGTATCACCCGTGCAGCTCTCCAGACCAAGTCGTTTATGTCGGCTGCATCGTTCCAGGAGACCACGAAGGTGCTCAACGAGGCTGCTATCCGTGGTAAGGTTGATCACTTGGAGGGTATGAAGGAGAACGTGATCTGCGGTCACCTGATTCCTGCCGGTACTGGTCTGCGCGAGTTTGAGAAGATCATCGTGGGTTCCAAGGAAGAGTATGAGCGCATTCAGGCTAACCGCAAGAACGTGCTCGACTTCGCAGAGGAAACCGTACTTGACGAGAAATAATAATTTTTCTTTTTCTACTATAGAGGGGGGCGTTGCAGTTTATGTGCAGCGCCCCTTTTTTTGTCTGTTACGACAGTCCTTCGATCTCACCGTTCTCGATGGTGATGCGCTCGGCTTGCGGACTCTTGGGTAGGCCCGGCATACGGAGCATGTCGCCGGCGATGGCCACGATCATCTCACTGCCACAGTTGAGGATGACATCACGGATACGAATGGTAAAGCCCTCGGGAGAGCCGTAGCGGGTGGAGTCGGCTGAGAAGGAGAATTGCGTCTTGGCGATGCACACGGGGTAGTGGGCGATGGCGCCATCCTCGTCGGTGAAGGTGGCACGCAGGGCCTCGAGTTTCTTCTTCGCTGTCTTGCTGTACTCCACAGCCGAAGCACCATAGATGCCTTTGCATACCTTCTCGATCTTGTCTTCCAGACAGTCAGCCTCTTTATAGGTAAAGCGGATGGGGAGAGGTTGTTGTTTGTCGATGGTGTCGATGACAGTCTGTGCCAGTTCTATGGCACCCTCGCCGCCCTTGAGGAAGGCCTCGTTGACGGCGAAGCCTACACCGAGGTCCTCACAGTTCTTGCGTACGATATCTATTTCTTCCTCCAGATCTGTGTCGTGGCGGTTCAGCGTTACCACTACAGGCTGTCCGAAGCCCTGCATGTTGCGGATGTGGCGGTTCAGGTTCTTCAGACCTTCTGTCAGTCCCTTGGCGTTAGGCTCATTGATGTGCTCCAGATTCACACCGCCGTGCATCTTCAGTCCCTGGGTGGTGGCTACGATCACCACTAATCGCGGTTGCAGACCAGTCTTACGGCATTTGATGTCGAAGAATTTCTCAGCTCCTAAGTCGGCTCCAAAACCAGCCTCTGTCACCACATAGTCGGCGTAGCTCATTGCCATCTTTGTGGCCACTACGCTTGAGCAGCCGTGGGCGATGTTGGCAAAGGGGCCGCCGTGGATGAATGCCGGTGTGTGTTCCGTCGTCTGTACGAGGTTGGGGTTGAGGGCGTCACAAAGCAGGACAGTGATAGCACCTGCCACACCGAGGTCTTTTACTTTAAACAGTTTGCCGTCGGCAGTAATGCCCAGGACGATGTTCTCGATACGGCGCTGCAAATCCTTCTCACTGGTTGCAAGGCAGAGGATGGCCATCAGTTCTGATGCAGGCGTGATGTCAAAGCCTGTTTCGGATACCACTCCGTCGCCGCGAAGACCCGTCACCACATTGCGCAGGGCGCGGTCGTTCACGTCGAGCACGCGTTTCCAGAAGATCTCCCGCAGGGAGAACCCGTCTTTGCGGTGCTGGTAGAGGTAGTTGTCGAGTAGGGCACTGATGGTATTATGGGCCGAGGTCACGGCATGGAAGTCGCCTGTAAAGTGCAGGTTGATCTTCTCCATGGGCAGCACCTGTGCATAGCCGCCACCCGCTGCACCACCTTTCATGCCGAAGCAAGGGCCGAGTGATGGCTCACGCAGAGCTACCACGGCCTTCTTGCCGATCTTGTTTAAACCTAATGTCAGACCGATGCTGACGGTGGTCTTACCGATACCCGCCTTGGTCGGACTGATGGCTGTCACCAGAATCAGTCGGCTCTTTTTCACATTTTTCTCGTCGATCAGCGACACTGGCACCTTGGCCATATAGCGTCCGTAAGGCTCTATTTTCTCAGGATCGATCCCCAGTTGTTGGGCAATCTCACCGATAGGCCTCAACTCGCATTCTCTCGCAATTTGTATATCTGTCTTCATTGCCATTAAGTTAGTAACGGCTGCAAAGGTAGTGTTTTTTTTCTTTATTTATTTGGAACTTTCGAAATTTTTTCCTATATTTGCACCCATAAAGTAAAAATCTAAAACAATTTAAGTAATGAAGAAGTTAATTACCTTAGTTTTTTGTCTGGTTTATACATTCATTGTATTTGCGGGATCAGTAACAGAAAAACAAGCCTTGGAAAAGGCTCGTCAGTTTATGCCTGGAAAGAGTTTTAGCTTAAGGCGAACTGCCAGTAATGCCAGCAATGTAAAAAGGGAAAAGACAAACGTCAGCACTCCCTATTACGTTTTTAATGCAGACAACAACGGCGGTTTCGTTATCGTCTCAGGCGATGATCGTACCAAGGCAATCCTTGGCTATTCTGAGAAAGGGACTATCGATTTAAACAATCTGCCCGTAAACGTTAAGAGCTGGTTTAATTATTACACCAATGTCATATCCTCGCTGAAGAACAGTTCTGTAGAACCAAGGAGTGGAAGCCAGTCAGTAAGAAGTACAATCGAACCTCTTCTAAAATCGACGTGGGATCAAGATGCTCCCTATTGGGATCAGTGTATATTCAGTGGAACTCAATGCTATACAGGCTGCGTGGCTACTGCAATGGCGCAAGTTGTGAACTATTATCAGTATCCTAATAAGGTAGCAGCATTGCCTGAATATACGACTGATTCTTATGGGTATTCAGTACCAGCTCTGCCTGCTGTAACTCTGGATTGGAAGAATATGTGTCCTTCTTATCCTTATAATGAGACTAGGACCGATGCCCAAAAGAAAGCTGTCGCTACGTTGATGCGTTATTGTGGGCAGGCTATTGAGATGGATTATGGCCCCGATGGTTCAGGTGCGTATATGTATTTGGTAGAAAGAGCTCTAGTACAATATTTTGGATACAGCCAGAGTGCTCGTTCTATATGGCAGCCTGCTTATTCTGCAGAAGATTGGGAGAACATCATCTATCAAGAATTGGCAGAAAGCCGTCCGGTTGTTTACTCTGGTGCTTCTCCTGCCGATGGTGGTGGCCATGCTTTTGTCGTTGATGGCTATAAGAATGGATTATATCATGTAAACTGGGGTTGGGGCGGCTATTGTGATGGCCATTTTGTCTTGACAGTCATGGACTCACATGGCCCAGATGATCCCTATTGGACATTTAGCGATTACCAAGAAGCTATTGTTGGAATCAAACCATTGGTAGGCAAGGTGAAGCTCAGCAAGACGAAGGCTACCCTTGAGAAGGGTAAGACGTTGACGCTGAAGGCTACGGTTTCTCCTGAAGAACTGTTGGACAAGAGTGTGACCTGGAAGAGTTCCAACAAGAAGGTTGCCACGGTGACGAGCAGTGGTAAGGTGAAGGCTGTCGAGGCCGGTACGGCCACCATCACCTGTACCTCTGCCGTGACTGGTGCGAAGGCCACCTGCAAGGTAACCGTTGGCAGCGTTACCCTCAATAAGTCTGAGGCAATCATCAAACAGGGCAAGACATTGACGTTGAAAGCTACGGTACTGCCATCGACAGACAAGGGCGTGACTTGGGAGAGCTCGAATACCAAGTACGTTACGGTGACTGCTGATGGCAAGGTGAAAGGTGTCAAGGTAGGCAGTGCCACCGTTACCTGTACTTCTGTTGCTACGGGCCTGAAGGCTTCCTGCCAGGTGACCGTTGGTCTTGTCTGTCTCGACAAGTACGATATCGTTCTGAAGAAGGGCAAGACGGAAGTGCTGACTCCCACGGTCTATCCCAAGTCATTGGAAGACAAGAGCGTGACGTGGAAGAGTTCTGACACGAAGATAGCTACGGTGACCAGTGAAGGCAAGGTGAAGGGCATCAAATCAGGTACAGCCACCATCACTTGCACCTCCAATGCCACAGGTCTGAGTCGTACCTGCAATGTGACCGTTGCCAATATCACTCTCGACCAGTACGAGGTTACGGTTATGAAGGGTAAGACGGTGACGCTGAAAGCCAATGTTTATCCCTCAACCTTGGATGATCTGAGCGTGATCTGGGAGAGTTCGAATACGAAGATCGCCACCGTGACGAGCGCTGGTAAGGTGAAAGGCGTCAGGGTTGGTACGGCCACCATCACGTGTACCTCAGTTGCCACAGGTCTGAGTCGTACTTGCAAAGTGACGGTAACGTCATCCTCTGGCACACGTTCGCTGGATGGAGATGACGATGACGAGGTGACAGGCATTGAGGATATGGATGAGGCTCCTGCCATCACAGATCCATTCGATGTCTATGACCTAAGCGGTCACAAGGTGCTTGATCAGGTGACTTCACTCGATGGTCTGCCTGATGGTGTTTACATCGTTAACGGCAAGAAGATGCTGAAGAAGAAGTAATTCTCCACATCTCTGCAAATTTAAATCCCGAAACATTTGGAAGTTTCGGGATTTTTGTTTATATTTGCACCCATATAGTAAACAATCTAAAACAATTTAAATATGAAGAAGATATACTTTTTATTCCTTTTGACCCTCCTGCCAATGGTGGCATCGGGACAAGATCGTATAAAGATTAAAGGTGTCTATTATTATATATACTCTGAGTCTAAGACGGCCATAGTGATCAGTCATCCAAATAAGTATTCGGGAGAAGTTGTTATCCCAAAGACAGTTACTTATAACAGTGTCAAATACAGGGTGACTTCCATAGGAGAGAAGTCTGTTGAAGGTTGCACTAGTTTGACCTCTGTGACCATCTCCAATAGCGTGACTTCCATTGGAAATTATGCTTTCCGTTATTGCAGTGGCTTGACCTCTATGACCATCCCCAACAGCGTGACTTCCATTGGAAATAATGTTTTCTATGGCTGCACTAATCTCAAGCTCAAAGATGGTACGGATTGGACTGAAGGTCAAATAACGATTACTGTCAATACGCCCGGCGATTTGAATTATGCGATTGTGGAATCGGATGAAGAGGAAATTACCCGCCTCAAGATAAAGGGACGTATCAATAGTGAAGATCTCAAGTATTTGATAAATCAAAATGGTAAAATTGCAAATCTGGAATCACTAGATCTCAGCGAAGTGACATTCGATTATGATGGTGGATGCTATAAATCTTTCACGTGGTCGGATTATGATCTTTATGGTTATTCTGATGTCAATAATTTCTATTTGACAAAAGACGAAGCAATTACACACCCAAGTGGGGGGGCATTCTCCCATACATATACCACAAATTATTATGGTCCAAATTTGGCTGGTGCTTTTTATGGGTCATCACTCAAACATGTAGTGATGCCAAAAAACGTAAAAAAAGCAGCTGTAAAAACGTTTCAATATAGTAAAGGTCTTTTGAGCGTAAAGTATCCTGGTGGCATTAATAAAGTAGAGGAATTGGCCTTTGCTGATTGTGAAATGTTGATGTCAATCTCTACTTTAAAAGCAGACACTATTGGCAAAAAAGCATTTTATGGATGTGGCTTTTTACAATCGCTAAAAAACATAGATCGTGTGAAGTTTATAGACGTCAGCGCATTCTCAGGGTGTAGCATTTTCACTGGTTATAAAGGTGTTTTGTCACTCCAGAATGTTGATTCAATACCAGAGGGCGCATTCTCACGTTGCTCAATGCTAAGCGATGTACGTCTATCTGACAATCTGGAGGAAATAGGCGCTCGTGCTTTCGCGGATTGTATATCCCTTACATCCATTACGCTTCCCGAAAACTTGTCCGTTCTTGGTGATGGGACTTTTGCGGAATGTGTATCACTTACATCCATTACGCTTCCCCAAAATTTGTCCATTATTGGTGCTGGGGCTTTTGAGGACTGCACTGCACTTCAGGAAGTAAATCTTTTGTCAACCTTGAAGCGAGTGGATAAAACGAGCTTTTATAATACACCATGGATGGCAAAGCTGCCAGTTGAGGCTAGGGTCAGGTATTTAGGAACTATTGCCTTATGCTTGGCGGATGAGACAACCTCGGCATCGTCTTTCACATTGACCTTCCGCGATGGGACCACATATATTGCTGAGAATTTTTTGAGTAATGTGCAGAAAAGCATAACTGCTTTGAAGTTACCAAATAGTTTGCGAAGAATAGGCGAAAAAGCATTTGCTAACATCGCCTATGGTCAATCGATCTCTATAAATTCAGTATCAATCCCTGAGAATGTTGAAGAGATTGGTGCTGGTGCGTTTGGTTCTTGTTATAACTTATCTGTTGTTAATTTCAATGCTATTCATTGTGATGATGCAAATAATGTTTTTAATGCTGGTGCATTAGAAAAAGTCAACATCGGATCGAAGGTTCAGATATTACCCGATGGAGTTTTTCTCAGTAATAGAAATTTGATTATTGTTAAGTTTGCAGAGCGTAATGATAATACGCCCCTAGTTATTGGGAAGGCTGCTTTTAGAGGGTGCGACAAACTGAAATCTTTGTCGCTCCCCAAAGGTGTAACCAGTATCGGTGAAGAGGCTTTTTATAATTGCATTGGTCTTGCTTCTATTACTATTCCCAATGGCGTAACTAGTATTAATGATGGGGTTTTCTATAGTTGCACAGGCCTTACATCCATCACAATTCCAAAAGGTGTAACAAATATTGGTAATAAATCTTTTTCGTACTGTCGTGGTCTTACCTCCATCACGATTCCTAAAGGTATAACCTGTATCGGTGATAGCGCTTTTTATGAATGTAGTGGTCTTACTTCATTCACTATTCCTAGTGGTGTAACCAGTATCGGTAATGGCGCTTTTCAGAATTGCAGCGCTCTTACATCAATCACTATTCCCAAAGGCGTAACAAGTATCGGTGATTATGCTTTTTATAAATGTAGTGCCCTTACCTCGATCAATATTCCAGATGGAGTAACCAGAATCGGTAACATGGCTTTTTATGAATGCAGTGGCCTGACCTCCGTCACAATTCCCAACAGCGTGACGAGCATAGAAGGGGGGGGGTTCTCTGGTTGCAGCGGTCTTACCTCCGTCACAATTCCTAACAGCGTGACGAGCATAGAAAGGTCTGCTTTCAATGGTTGCAGCGGTCTTACCTCCATCACGATTCCCAACAGCGTGACTAGCATAGAAATGTATGCTTTCAATGATTGCAGTGGTCTTACTTCTATCACGATTCCCAATGGCGTAACCAGTATCGGTGAGTCAGCTTTTGACGGATGTATCCGCCTGATCTCCATAACGATTCCTAGTAGTGTTACCTTCATTGGAGATAGAGCTTTTCGTGACTGCCATTATAACCTGGAGGACGTCTATTGCTTTGCAGAAGAAGTACCTACTACAGGCTACTATCCTTTTTTTAAAACATACATAGATGCCACCCTCCATGTGCCTGAAGGTAGCGTTGAGGATTATCAGAATGTTTCGTCTTGGAACGCGTTTAAGGAAGTAGTTGGTATGAAAACACCCACTATCAGCCTCAACAAAACTAAGACTAACCTTGAGAAAGGAAAGACGTTGACGCTGAAAGCTACGGTTTCTCCTTCGTCATTTCCATGCAAAGATGTAACCTGGAAGAGCTCGAATACGAAGGTGGCTACTGTGACGAGCAGTGGTAAGGTGAAGGCTATCAAGGCTGGCACAGCCACCATCACCTGTGCTTCTCTTGTTACAAGCGCAAAAGCCACCTGTAAAGTGACCGTTGTTAATGGAACTGTTACCCTTGACAGGTCTGAGGCTATCATTGAGAAGGGCAAGACGCTGACCCTGAAAGCTACAGTCACTCCCACAACATTGGAAGACATGAGCGTGACATGGAAGAGCTCTAACACCGCGGTTGCCACAGTGACGAGCAAGGGTAAGATCACAGGCGTCAAGGCTGGTACTGCCACTATTACCTGCACCTCCGCAGCTGCAGGTACGAGTGCAACATGCGAAGTAACAGTCGGCTATGTGAAGCTCGACCAGACAGAAGCTATCCTTGAGAAGACTAAGACGATGTCCTTGAAAGCCACGGTTTATCCCTCGAAACTGGAAGATAAGAGTGTAACCTGGAAGAGCTCGAACACGGCAGTTGCCACGGTGTCGAGCAAGGGCAAGGTGACAGGTGTTAAGGCGGGTAAAGCCACCATTACGTGCACATCCAATGCTACAGGACTGAGCACCACTTGTAAAGTGACCGTCGGCTATGTCAAGCTTGATCAGACAGATATTAGTGTGAAGAAGGGCAAAACATTGACGCTGACAGCTACAGTCTATCCATCGACATTGACTGACAAGAGTGTGACGTGGGTGAGCTCTGACAAGAGTGTTGCCACAGTGACGAGTGCTGGTAAGATAAAGGGCATCAAGGCTGGTAAGGCCACGATTACCTGTACCTCTAATGCTACAGGCTTAAGTACGACCTGCAAGGTGACGGTGAAATCCTCCTCAACTTCTCGTTCGTTGGATGGAGATGATGATGACGAAACTACAGGCATCGAGGACATGGAGACCATAGATGAGGCTGTCAACATAGAGCCATTCGACGTCTATGACCTGCGTGGTCAGAAGGTGCGTCATCAAGTAACTTCCCTCGATGGTCTGCCTGATGGCATCTACATCGTCAATGGAAAGAAGATACTGAAGAAGTGACTAGAATCTGGATTTGCGGTAAAGAAAGTCGCTTGGAAAAAAGCATCAACAAATTGGAAAGTCGCTTGGGAAATAGCACATAAAAACCTAAAAGTCGGTAGAAAAACGACAAAACGTTTTGTGGATTCGCCGAAAAGTCTTATCTTTGCATTGTAAAACCGTATGCAGTATGATGTTAAGGAGAAGAATAACGGAAACATTAAGGAAGTGGAAGGCCAAGTCGAACCATCTGCCCTTGGTCATTATGGGTATTCGTCAATGTGGTAAGACGTATATCGCACAACAGTTTGCGAAGGAAAACTATAAGTACGTAGTTTATATCAACTTTTTAAAAGAAGAGGAAAGGAAAACTGCTTTTTACGGTTCTAAAGATACAGACACCATTATCATGCTCCTGTCGGCACAGATGAGAACCGCTAAGTTCGTCCCTGGCGAGACTTGCATTATCTTTGATGAGATACAGGACTGTCCGGAAGCCCGAACCAGCCTGAAATTTTTCAAGGAGGATGGACGATACGACATCATTGCCACAGGGTCGCTTTTGGGCGTTCAGGGATACGGACAAGAAAAAAAGAAGAGGCGCAAAAGGGAAACTGTCAAACAAGAGAAGAGCAGCATTTCTGTTCCTGTAGGCTATGAAGAGATTGTAGAGATGTATCCACTCGATTTTGAGGAGTTCCTTTGGGCGAACAACATGAGCGAGGAAATCATCGATGTACTGAAGCGATGCTTAACAGAAGAAACCCCTGTGCCTGAAGGCATCCACGTGGCTATGAAGACACTGCTGTACCGTTATGTTGCGGTTGGTGGTCTCCCTGCTGCTGTGAATGCCTTACTTGAGACTGGCGACATGAATGCGGTGAAGACTGTGTGGCAGTCTATTCTGAAGGAGTACCGATCGGACATGGTAAAGTATGCTGAAGACAAGGACAAACCCCACATCCGAGCCTGTTTCAATGCCATTCCCAAACAGCTGGCCAAGGAGAACAAGAAATACCAGTGGTCAAAAGTGGAGGAAGGTGGTCGTGGCGTGTTTTACAAAGACTCGCTACAGTGGTTGGAAGATGCCGACATCATCCGTCGATGCTATAATTCCAACATTACGGGTCTGCCGTTGGAGGGCAATGCCATAGACAACGTTTTCAAAGTCTATACTGCTGATATCGGAATTCTGGTGGCCATGCTTGGTGGTGCAACAAGGGCCGATATTCTTCAGGGCAACCTGGGTGGCTACAAAGGTGCTATCTTCGAGAACCTGATGGCTGACACACTTACTAAGAAAGGCCAGAGCCTGTACTACCTCCAAAAAGATTCTGGCATGGAACTCGATTTTCTCATCCGATATAAGGGAGAATGCGTCCCTGTAGAGGTGAAAGCTCGTAACGCACAGGCCAAGAGTATATCCACCGTAAGGAAACATCCTGAGAAATATGGTGTAAAGCATTTCATCAAGTTTGGTGACTACAACATAGGTCGTAACGGCGACCTGCTCACGCTTCCAACTTATATGCAATTCCTGCTCAACCTTGAGCCAGAAGAAGTGGCACTGGAGCCGATAGATACAGATGAACTCACACGATTGGCAAGGGAAATCCTTGGTAAGTAAAAAAATCCCGAAACTTCCAAACGTTTCGGGATTTTTATTTATATTTGCACCCATAAAGATAACAATCTAAAACAATTTGACGATGAAGAAGATATACTTATTATTCCTTTTGGCTGTCCTGCCATTAGTGACAAGTGCACAAGTCGAGATTAATGGGATATATTATAATTTGGAATCTTATAATCATACAGCCACAGTGACGTCCCATTCATATTGTCATTACTCGGGTAGGATTATTATCCCTGCGAACATTACTTATAATGGTGCCACATACAAAGTGACTTCTATTGACAGTAGGGCCTTCTATTTTGAAGATGTCACCTCTGTGTCTATCGGTAGCAACGTGAAATACATTGGCTCTGAGGCATTTTACCTCTGTGAGAGTCTGACCTCCGTGACTATTGGTAACAGCGTGACAGATATTGACTATGGGGCATTTAATCGTTGTACTGGCTTAAAAAAGGTGACTATCCCCAGTAGCGTGAAATATATAGGTGATGAAGCCTTCCGTAATTGTAGCGCTTTGACATCTGTTACTATCGGCAAAAACGTAACTTATATCGGCAGTCGTGCTTTCTATGATTGTCGTGTCTTAGAATCGGTAATAATCCCTGATAGCGTAAAATCCATAGGTGATTATACTTTCTGGAATTGCCGTAACTTGACCTCTGCCACCATCGGTGAGAGTGTGAAGTCAATTGGCTATAGAGCTTTCCAATATTGTAGTAGCTTAGAAACTGTGACTATCCCCAATAGCGTGTATTCCATAGGCGATGAGGCTTTCATTGGATGCAGCAGTTTAACCTCTGTGACCATTGGCAATGGCGTGACTTACATCGGCGATAGTGCTTTCGAGGGCTGTAAAGGAATTGAATCTTTTGTTATAGGCAATGGTGTGAGAAGCTTGGGTAATAGATCTTTTTATCAGTGCAGCAACTTAGAATCATTGACTATCCCCAACAGCGTAGAGTCTATAGGTAAAAGCGCTTTCTATAATTGCAGCAGTATGACCTCTATTTCCATCGGCAATGGCAAGAAGATACTGAAGAAGAAGTAACGTTGAGATAGGCTAACACCCAACCCAATTGCTCAGAATGCCCTTAATCACTGGGTTGGCGAAGGGTTGGGTGTTGGTCGATCACTCCACCAAACACCCAACCCAAGATTGCTGGGTTGGGTGTTAGGTTGAGTGATGGGTTGGGTGTTTGGTGGAGTGTCGAGGCAACACCCAACCTAGCTAAAAGCCTTTATCCATCAGTTTTCCCGTAATTTTCCGCTTTTGAGGGTTGAGTGTTGGTGTATCATTTTGCTACGATTAATAGAAAAAAATATTCCCACACTGGGAATGAAATATTCCCACGCTGGGAACAAAACATTCCCACACTGGGAATATATAGCGAGCCGTAACATCGCTGTGTTGTGTAAGTAACCCACGAGGCTGTTGTCCTTACTACACGTTTTTCCAGTGCTTTAGTAGGCGCATTCAACATGATGAGTAATAAAAATCCTGAAACATTTGGAAGTTTCGGGATTATTTCTTATCTTTGCAAAGTGTTTTATAAGATATGGCCAATGAGATAATAATTAAAAATCAAATAAATATGAAAAAAAGGGTATTACTATCAGTCTTTTGTGCATTATTTGCATTCACGGCCTATGGCTACAGTTTTAAGTCGGGTGATCTCTACTATAATATTACGTCCTCAACGAATATGACAGTAGAAGTAACTTATGGAAAGGATAAATATGTAGATGCGGTTTATTCTATACCAATTCAAGTGACTAATGAAGGGAAAACTTATTATGTAACAGGGATTGGTAGTTCTGCTTTTTCTGGATGTACCGCACTAACCACAATTACCTTTGATGAAGGCACTTATGTCAAAACGATAAAAGACCATGCTTTTTCGGGGTGTAATGCGATGAGTAGAATCACGATCCCCGAAAGTGTTACAAGTATCGGTAATTATGCTTTCTCGGGATGCTTAACTCTAAAATTTGTTACAATTGAAGATGCAACAACAACCTTGTCATTAGGATATGGATCAATGAATGGATCCAATTACGGACTATTTGCTGATGCTGATTTGCGTTCTTTCTATTGGGGACGTCCACTCCAGTACGATTCAAACTATGGTCGTTCTCCAATAGCGAACCAGTCTAAGTTATCAGAGATAACCATCGGTCCTAATGTGACTTCTATTTCTCCCTATATGTTCTCTGGTAACGGGGCTCTTAGTACAGTTGAACTGCCTGCTACAGTCACCAGTCTTGACGATCACGCTTTTCATGGCTTTGCAGGTTTGAAATCATTTACGATACCTAGGCAAATAACTGCAATTAGTAAATACGCTTTTGCGGATTGCACCGGTTTGACATCATTAACTATTCCTGAGTGGGTTACTGAAATAGGTGCAGGAGCTTTCTCTGGTTGTACAGGTTTTAAGTCGTTCGTCATTCCCAATAATGTGAAAAGTATCGGCAACTATGCTTTTAATGGCTGCACGTCGATGACGGGTGTTGTATTCGAGGAGGGTGATGAGACGTTGTCACTAGGTTACAATACAGCAGGTCAATATTCCGACAGACTGGGAAAGGGTATGTTTTGCGACAGTCCCTTGGAATCTGTATTCATCGGAAGACCGTTGAATTATAATACAAATATGCAATACGGATATTCTCCTTTTGCCAATAACGAGACACTTAAAAAGGCACATTTCGGCAACCCTATTACTGCTATACAGTCATATCTGTTCTATGGTTGCAAGTCGCTGAACACGTTCCAATATAACAGCAAGTGTAAGCCAACAGCTATTGAGAGCTACGCCTTTGCTGGTGGCTGCAAGGGATTGACAAGTTATGATATTCCAGTAACAGTGACCAGTATCGGCAATGGCGCGTTCAAAGACTGCGAGAAGATGGCCTATATCGTCATCAAACCTGCAGTCAAATCAATAGGCAACTTTGCCTTTAATGGCTGTACGTCGATGACTGGTGTTACTTTTGAGGAGAGCGATGAGACGTTGTCACTGGGCTACAATACAGCAGGTCAATATTCCGACAGACTGGGAAGGGGTATGTTTTACGACAGTCCCTTGGAATCTGTATTCATCGGAAGACCGTTGAGTTATAATACAAATATGCAATACGGTTATTCTCCTTTTGCCAATAACGAGACACTGAAGAAGGCCCATTTTGGTAATCCTCTGAAAAATATTGGGGATTATTCCTTCTACGGCTGCAAGGCGCTGAAGACACTTCAGTACAATAGCAAATGCAAGCCTACCACTATTGGCGTTTATGCCTTCAGCGGCTGTGCTTCACTGACAGAGGATGATATTGTATTGCCAGAGTCTATCGAGACCATAGGGGATGGTGCTTTTTCAAATTGTACCTCATTGGAAAGCTATACCATTCTCAATCATATTAAGACGGTGGGGAAAAATGCATTCAATGGATGTGAGAAGTTGGCCTATATCGTCATCAAGCCGTCCGTCAAATCCATCGGCAATGGTGCCTTCAACGGCTGCACGTCGATGACTGGTGTGACGATAGAAGAGAGCGATGAGACGTTGTCACTGGGTTACAATACAGCAGGTCAATATTCCGACAGACTGGGAAAGGGCATGTTTTGCGACAGTCCCTTGGAATCTGTATTCATCGGAAGACCGTTGAGTTATAATACAAATAAGCAATACGGCTATTCTCCGTTCGCCAATAATGAAACACTGACTAAGGTTCATCTCGGTAATCCTGTGAAGGCCATCCATGCCTATCTGGTTACCGGCTGTAAAAATCTTACGACAGTTGAGTATGATAAGAATTTTGCTCCGACAATAGTTGAAGACTATGCTTTTTCTGGTTGCGCTGGCCTGACCTCCTTAACTGTTCCTAACAGCGTGACATCTATCAAGGGATATGCATTTGGAAATTGCGCCAATCTAAAGGATTTCTATTGCCTTGCAGAGAATGTTCCCACAACGAGAACTGATGCTTTCTCAGGGACAAGTATCGAGAAAACGACTCTCCATGTTCCTGCAGACTGTGCCGATGCCTATCAGGCCGTTGCGCCTTGGAATGGATTCAAGAAGATCGTGGAGATGGAAAGGCCAATTTCTCTCAACAAGTACAAGGCTACCATAGAGAAGGGCAAGACATTAACGCTGAAAGCTACTGTCAATCCCTCAGACCTGACAGACAAGAGCGTAACCTGGGAGAGCTCAGACACCAAGATTGCCACAGTATCGAGTAGCGGCAAGGTGAAGGGCGTTAAGGCCGGTACGGCCACCATAACTTGCACCGCTAATGCCACGGGTGCAGAGGCTACTTGTGAAGTGACTGTCGGCTATGTGAAGCTCGACAAGACAGAGGCCATCGTTGAGAAGGACAAGACGCTGACGTTGAAGGCTACGGTCTATCCATCGTCGCTGGAAGACAAGAGCGTGACTTGGAAGAGTTCGAACAAGGATGTTGCCACAGTATCGAGTAGCGGCAAGGTGAAGGGTGTCAAATCAGGAACTGCCACTATCACCTGCACCTCCAAGGCAACGGGCCTGAAAACCACTTGTGAAGTAACCGTCGGCTATGTGAAACTCGACCAGACGGAGGCCATTATTCAGAAGGGCAAGACGCTGACGTTGACGGCTACGGTCTATCCCAAGTCATTGGATGACAAGAGCGTAACCTGGAAGAGCTCTGACAAGAGCGTTGCTACGGTGACAAGTAAAGGTAAGATTACAGGTGTTAAGGCTGGTACAGCCACCATCACCTGCACTTCAAAAGCAACGGGTTTGAAAGCCACTTGTAAAGTAACCGTCAGCTATGTGAAGCTCGACCAGACGGAGGCCTTCATTCAGAAGGGCAAGACGCTGACTTTGAAGGCTACGGTCTATCCCTCAAAGTTGGAAGACAAGAGCGTCACTTGGAAGAGCTCGAACAAGGATGTTGCCACAGTATCGAGTAGCGGTAAGGTGAAGGGCGTCAAGGCCGGTACGGCTACCATTACCTGCACCTCCAAGGCAACAGGTTTGAAAGCCACTTGTAAAGTGACTGTCGGCTATGTGAAGCTCGACCAGACAGAGGTTACTGTTAAGAAGGGTAAGACGGTGACACTGACAGCTACGGTCTATCCATCGTCATTGACAGACAAGACCGTGACGTGGGAGAGTTCTGACAAGAGCGTTGCTACAGTGACAAGCGCTGGTAAGGTGAAGGGCATCAAGGCTGGTACAGCTACCATTACCTGTACCTCAAATGCAACAGGCTTGAGCACTACTTGCAAAGTGAAGGTAACAGGAACTTCGAGTACACGTTCGCTGGATGGAGACGATGATGACGAGGTGACTGGCATCGAGAACCTTGATGAGGCTCCTGCAGCCATAGAGCCATTCGATGTATATGACCTGCGTGGTCAGAAGGTGCGTCATCAGGTGAAGTCACTCGACGGCCTGCCTGAGGGCATCTACATTGTGAATGGTAAGAAGATCTTGAAAAAGAGGTGATACTCTATATAAATACTCATTTTGATCCCGAAACATTTGGAAGTTTCGGGATTTTTGTTTATCTTTGCAATCTAATATCAGAAACTTATATTATTTATTAAATGTTTGGTGAGTATGAAGAAACTATTACTTTTTTTGATTTTTGCAGGAGTGCTTAATCTTCAAGTTTTTGCTGCAGACAAGTATCCTCGCAAGGTTGTGATGGAAGAGGCTACTGGTACATGGTGTGGTTATTGTGTCAGAGGTATTGAAACTATGAAACGGATATCAGAAGATTTTCCCAACAACTTCATTGGCATTGCTATCCACAGTAGCGATGAAATGGCAAATGCAGAGAATTATTATTTAAGTAATGTTGGCACTGTTACAGGTTACCCAGGTTGTTTCATTAATCGTAGAACCCAGGAGGATGAAAGTGTTAGTTATTATTATAATAGGTCTGCCGTAGTGAATTTGAAGGATGCTGCTGATGCAAAGATTGAGGCCTCGGCCTATTATATGGATGTGACCAAGACATCGGTATTGGTGAATACCAAGACTACTTTTGGCGATGACATTAATGCCGCAAACTATAAGATCGCTTATGTGGTTTTAGAGGACAATGTTGGTCCATATTATCAGTCAAACTACTATTCAGGGTCGTCTCTTAGTCAGACTGATTATATGTATGACTGGACGCAAAAAGAATCTCGAGTCTCTATAAAATTCAACGATGTGGCCAGAGGCATTTATCCCAACGTATATGGTCAGAGTGGCAGCGTGCCATCCTCGGTAAAGAGAGGTGTCGCTAATGAGTATGCCTATACTCTTACCTTGCCTACAAACATTTCTAACAAGGACAATATCAGTATTGTGACATTGCTCGTCAATAGCAACAATGGTGAGATTGTGAATGCTGATAAGGTTTCGGTGGTAATGATTTCCTCTTCTGTTAAACTCAACAAGACTAATGCTAAGCTACAAAAAGGTAAGACGATGACACTGAAAGCTACTGTGTCCCCCTCGGTATTGCCAGACAAGAGTGTGACGTGGACGAGTTCGAAGCCGGCAGTCGCTACAGTATCGAGTAGTGGAAAAGTGAAAGGTGTCAAGGCCGGTACAGCAATCATTACCTGTACCTCTGTTGCAACGGGTGCGAAGGCCACCTGTAAAGTGACGGTTGGCTATGTCAAGCTCGACGAGTCCGAGGCTTTTGTCAAGAAAGGTAAGACTGTGACCCTGACTGCTACGGTCTATCCATCGACATTAAAGGACCAAAGTGTAACTTGGGAGAGCTCAGATAAGAGTATTGCTACCGTATCAAGCAGCGGCAAGGTGAAGGGCGTGAAAGTAGGTACTGCCACCATTACCTGCACTTCTAATGCGACAGGCCTGAGTACTACCTGTAAGGTGACCGTTGGCAATGTCAGTCTGAATAAGTCTGAAGTTGCTCTTGAGAAAGGAAAGACGGTGACGTTGAAGGCTACGGTAACTCCTTCGTCATTAACGGATAAAAGCGTGACTTGGAAGAGTTCGGACAAGAGTGTTGCTACCGTATCAAGCAGCGGCAAGGTGAAGGGTGTCAAGTATGGCACAGCTACTATCACATGCACTTCCAATGCGACGGGTCTGAAAACCACCTGTAAGGTGACTGTTGGTCATGTTGCGCTTGACAAGACAGAGGCTTCCATTAAGACAGGTAAGACGGTGACGCTGCAGGCTACAGTCTATCCCACATCATTGTCTGACAATAGAGTGACTTGGAAGAGTTCAAATGAGAGGGTTGCTACAGTGACGAGCTCCGGCAAGGTGAAGGGCATTACGGCTGGTACGGTGACAATCACATGTACATCTGTTGCAACGGGTCTGAGCGCAACCTGCGAGGTGACCGTGAAAGCATCTTCGAGCACACGTTCGGTGGATGGAGATGATGACGACGAGGTAACAGGCATCGAAGAAATTGAGGAAAACACAGGTGTCATAGAGCCGTTTGATGTTTATGACCTGAGTGGTCACAAGGTGCTTAATCAGGTGACTTCGCTCGACGGTCTGCCTGATGGTATCTACATCGTCAATGGCAAGAAGGTGCTGAAGAAATAGTAAATCTCACCTTATTATATATTATATATGAACGAAAATGAGAAAAAACAGCAGGGACTGCAGATAGAACTGCCACAGCAGGTGGCGCAGGGAGAGTATGCCAACTTTGCCATTATCACGCATGGATCGAGTGACTTCGTGATTGATTTCGCACGGGTGTTGCCTGGTGTACCTAAGGCGCAGGTGTGCAGTCGGGTAATCCTGGCCCCTGAACATGCCAAACGCTTGCTGGGTGCCCTGCAGGAGAACATCATGCGCTATGAGAAAGAGTTCGGTCCGATAAAGATTCCAAACCAAGAAGCGCGCCCAATTGCCCCATTTGACCTCACAAAAGGCGAGGCTTGAGAGCAATCTGTTATTAATTATTGCAAAAAGTGTTATACTTTGTTAAACAAGCAAAGTTATAACACTTTTTCTTCTTTATATATTAGGTGGAATCGGAAAATAGTTGTACCTTTGCAGCCCGAAACGCCTTTCTGCTTATGGGAGGGCGTGTGTAATGTGCTGAATACAAACAAAATATATATATAAACAAATTAAAAATTAAAGTATTATGCCTACAATTTCACAATTGGTAAGAAAAGGCAGAAAGGTAATTGTTGACAAGTCAAAGTCACCCGCGTTGGACAACTGCCCTCAGCGTCGTGGTGTCTGCGTACGTGTCTATACAACAACCCCGAAGAAGCCTAATTCGGCTATGCGTAAGGTAGCCCGTGTTCGTTTGACCAACCAGAAGGAGGTCAACAGTTACATTCCCGGAGAGGGACACAACCTGCAGGAGCACTCAATCGTGCTGGTGCGTGGTGGTCGTGTAAAGGATCTCCCCGGTGTACGTTATCACATCGTTCGCGGTACACTTGATACCGCCGGTGTAGCAAACCGCCTGCAGCGTCGTTCTAAGTACGGTGCTAAGCGTCCTAAGGCTAAGAAGTAAACTAACCGGAGAAGGTTAGATAGCCGACCTTTCGAAAAGTATAAAATAAGTAGAAAGGTAAGAAAGTAAAAAAACAAATCCGTTTTGCTGGAGATAATGTTATAAGGTTGAGTAAATGTCCGAGCGAAGGACGTTGAAGAACAAGTAAGAACAGCCCTCAAGCAGAATTTAAACATTTAAAACAAAATGAGAAAAGCAAAACCCAAGAAGCGTGTGATCCTGCCGGATCCAGTCTTCAACGACACTAAGGTGTCTAAGTTTGTGAACCACCTGATGTACGACGGCAAGAAGTCAAAGTCGTATGAGATTTTCTACAATGCACTGGACACTGTGAAGGCCAAGATGCAAAACGAGGAGAAGTCTGCCCTGGAGATCTGGAAGCAGGCCCTCGACAACATTACTCCTCAGGTGGAGGTGAAGAGCCGCCGTATCGGTGGTGCTACCTTCCAGGTGCCAACGGAGATCCGTCCTGACCGTAAGGAGAGCGTTTCGATGAAGAATATGATCCAGTTCGCTCGCAAGCGCAGTGGTAAGTCAATGGCTGACAAGCTCGCTGCTGAGATTATGGATGCCTTCAACAACCAGGGTGGTGCCTTCAAGCGTAAGGAGGATATGCACCGCATGGCTGAGGCTAACCGCGCATTTGCACACTTCAGATTCTAAGACAGGTATTTAAGGTAAAGTAAAAGATTTAAAAGGATAAACGTAAAATGGCAAATCGCGATTTACATTTGACGAGAAACATCGGTATTATGGCTCACATCGACGCCGGTAAGACCACGACCTCTGAGCGTATCCTGTTCTACACAGGTAAGACGCACAAGATCGGTGAGGTGCACGACGGAGCTGCAACGATGGACTGGATGGCTCAGGAGCAGGAGCGTGGTATCACCATCACATCTGCTGCTACCACCTGTAATTGGACTTGGGACAACAAGCAATTCAAGATTAACCTGATTGACACTCCGGGACACGTGGACTTCACCGCTGAGGTGGAGCGCTCTTTGCGTGTGCTCGACGGAGCTGTGGCTACTTACTCTGCTGCTGACGGCGTTCAGCCTCAGTCAGAGACCGTGTGGCGTCAGGCTGATAAGTATAATGTGCCTCGTATCGGTTATGTAAACAAGATGGACCGTTCTGGTGCCGACTTCTTTGAAACGGTACAGCAGATGAAGGACATCCTGGGCGCTAACCCCGTTGTGATCCAGGTACCTATCGGTGCTGAGGAGAACTTCAAGGGTCTGGTTGACCTGATCAAGATGAAGGCTATCCTGTGGCACGATGAGACCATGGGTGCTGAGTATGATATTGAGGAGATTCCCGCTGACCTGCAGGCAGAGTGCGATGAGTGGCGTAACAAGCTGCTCGAGGCTGCTGCTGAGTATGATGAGGCTCTGATGGAGAAGTACTTCGATGATCCCGAGTCAATCACTGAGGCTGAGATTATCGCTGCTATCCGTAAGGGTACCATTGCTATGCAGTGCACGCCTATGCTCCTTGGTTCTTCTTATAAGAACAAGGGGGTACAGCCCCTGCTCGACTATGTGTGTGCATTCTTGCCCGCTCCTGTCGATGTAGAGGTGATCAAGGGTACGAACCCCAACTCTGAGGAGGAAGAGGATCGTAAGCCTTCAGAGGATGAGCCCACATCGGCTCTGGCCTTCAAGATCGCTACCGATCCGTATATGGGCCGTCTGGTGTTCTTCCGTGTTTATTCCGGTAAGATTACTGCAGGTAGCTACGTGTACAATCCCCGTTCAGGTAAGAAGGAGCGTATCAGCCGTCTGTTCCAGATGAACTCAAATAAGGAGATTCCCATGGAGTCTATCGATGCCGGTGATATCGGTGCAGGTGTAGGCTTCAAGGATATCCGCACTGGTGATACTCTCTGCGATGAGAATGCCCCCATCGTTCTGGAGTCAATGACCTTCCCCGATACAGTGATCTCTATCGCTGTTGAGCCTAAGTCTCAGGCTGATATCGCTAAGCTCGACAATGGTCTGGCTAAGCTTGCTGAGGAAGACCCGACCTTCACCGTACGTACCGATGAGCAGAGTGGTCAGACCATCATCTCTGGTATGGGTGAGCTCCACCTCGATATCATTATCGACCGTCTGAAGCGCGAGTTCAAGGTTGAATGTAACCAGGGTAAGCCCCAGGTGAACTATAAGGAGGCTATCACGAAGACCGTTGAGATCGACGAGACCTACAAGAAACAGTCGGGTGGTCGCGGTAAGTATGCCAAGATGCTCGTACAGGTAGGTCCTGTTGACGAGGATTATGATGTGAAGACCAACGGCGGTCTGCAGTTCGTGAACGAGGTGAAGGGTGGTAACATCCCCAAGGAATTCATCCCCTCTATCCAGAAGGGCTTCGAGGCTGCCATGAAGAACGGTATCCTCGGTGGTTATCCTGTGGAT
>Ga0265299_10001595_pt1 | contig 25396 bp, 19 predicted proteins | sample AusTroGonzalo_MG_4_FD_193485 | JGI IMG/M metagenome (GOLD analysis project Ga0265299, IMG submission 193485) | Bovine rumen microbial communities from tropical cattle in Woodstock, Queensland, Australia - Gonzalo_02 | ecosystem: Host-associated > Mammals > Digestive system > Stomach > Rumen ... | reverse complement strand
ACCAGAATCTTGTGCTCAATGTGCTTCTGGACGGCGTGTGAGAGCACAATCTTTTCCAGATCCTTACCTTTGTTTACAAGGTCGGACGGCATATCCTTGTGTGATATGCGGACTACATCCTGACAGATGATAGGACCGGCATCCAGTTCAGCAGTTACGTAGTGGCTGGTGGCGCCGATGATCTTTACGCCGCGGTCAAATGCAGCCTGATAAGGCTTGGCACCAACGAATGCCGGCAGGAATGAGTGATGTATATTGATAATCCTGTTGGGGTATGCGGCAATCATACGGTCACCGATTATCTGCATGTAACGGGCCAATACCACGAAATCAATATTGTTCTCCTTAAGCAGATCCATCATTGCAGTCTCCTGCTCCAGCTTGTTCTCCTTTGTAATGGGATATACATAATAGGGAATGCCGAACATATCGGCCACATGCTTCATATCGGGATGGTTGCTGACAATCAGAGGGATGTCAACGTTCCACTCTCCTGCGCTGTAACGGGCAAGCAGGTCAAACAGACAGTGAGACATCTTGCTGACGAATATGGCCATACGGGGCTTGCAGTCACTGTAATACAACTTGAAATTCATGTCATACTTCTTGGCATACAGCGTACCAAAGTAATCGGCAATCTTATCCTTGGGAATAAGGAAATTGTCAATATTCCACTCAATACGCATATTGAACACGTTCTCAACGTGATCCACAAACTGAGCCAGATATACGACGTTACCGCGGTTCTCAGTAATGAAATTGGTTATATCTGCAATGATTCCCGGTCTGTCGGGGCAGTGCAATAATAGTGTTACGGTCATTTCTAATTGTTTTTCAACGCGCGAAATTACACAAAAACGGCACAAATACATCCTTTTATACCACGAAAACGTATTATACGGTATCAAATCATAAAAATTCTTATATCTTTACGGCATATAACACTGTTTCAGATGGACAACAGAAGATATTTTCAGGACAAAGTAGTAATAGTAACAGGAGCCAGCTCAGGAATAGGACTAGCAACGGCAACCTTGCTTGCAAAGTACAAAGCAAAAGTAGTTCTCGCTGCAAGATCAGAAGACAAACTGAATGACCTCTGCAGAGAGTTATCAACATATACAGAGGTACTTAGCATAAAGACCGATGTATCAGTAGAAGAAGACTGCCGCAATCTCATAGAGCAGACCGTAAACAGATTCGGACGCATAGACGTACTCATAAACAACGCAGGCATATCCATGCGTGCCATGTTCAGGGACCTGGATCTGGGCGTAATCAAACGCCTTATGGATGTAAACTTCTGGGGCACAGTCTATTGCACCAAGTATGCACTACCCTATCTGCTTGAATCAAAAGGCTCGGTAGTAGGAGTCATTTCAACCGCAGGATACAAGGGATTGCCCGGCCGCACCGGCTATTCGGCATCCAAGTTCGCCATTAACGGATTTCTTGACACCCTGCGTTCCGAGCACCTCTATGACGGACTGCACGTAATGATCTACGCACCGGGATTTACGGCATCAAACATACGTAAGACAGCCCTTATGGCCGATGGAAGCATGCAGGGTGAAACCCCGCGTGAAGAGGGAAAAATGATGACGTCCGAGAAAGTGGGCCTGATAATGCTGAATCATATACGCCGCCGTTCACGCCGCGCCACGCTCACGTTTACCAGCAAGCTCCTGCTTGTGCTTACGCGTCTGTTCCCCACTATCACGGACCATATGGAATACTGGTACATGGCCCGCGAACCGGATTCTCCGTTCAAGCCCCGCTCAGAAATAATGCGCGAACGCCGCAATCACCAGGCGTAATTAAAGTTTAGAGTAAGGAATTCCTTGAACTGACCGTAGCCCATCAGGTTACCCTCTTTATCTTTTTTCCTTTTCACGCTGTCATCGAACCTCCAATGGCAGAAAAACTGGAGTGACAGATATTTGGAGAGTTTATAGTCAATAGTATTCTCTAAATTGACCTCGGTACTCTCATAGCTGGTATAGAACTGAGCCTTTGATGTCCAGGTAAAGTCTTCAAGGAACTTCCATTTAAGGTTACCGTCAAAACGGGAACCTATGGTGTACTTGAAATTCTTGCCCGGATCTATACCGTAGCTGGTGGCAATACTGTCAACACTTACATATCGGCAGTTATATGAGAACGGAGACAACAACACGGAAAGCGTAATGTTCTTGTTCTTGAATTTGGGCTTGAAATCCATACCCAAAGAGAGGTTTCCGTATGCCGGAGCAAAGAACTTTGATTTGAGTTTTGTGGTAACCTTAGTGTCATAAACCGGCATGAACTGGGTATAGCCCTGGAACTGTGCCGAGTAGTACCAGCTCTCATAGGCCTTGAGACCATACTTTGAGGTGAAACGGATAAGGTCTTCATTTGTACGGAATGTATTCTCTCCGTTGATTTCAGTCGTATAGTAACCAAGTTTCAGTTCCAGCTTGTTGTCAAATGTAGTCTGTTTCTTGGCATAATTGGCCTCCAGATTTATCTGTCCCAGAATGGAGTGGTTGCTTTCACCGCCCTTGTACCAGTTTTCCGAATAGTAACTCTGGGTATATTTGCCCTGGAAATTGCCGAAAGTCTTCCAATATCTGGGTTTGGAGAGCACCAGGTCCGGATCATTCTCGTTAGACGGTTTGCGTCCGTAAGCCCTTGTGTCACCGATTTGTATACCCATAGCCATATCATCCGATATAGGTATTATGCCGGGAACACCCATAAGTTCCTCCTCCGTCATCTTTACCAGTTCAGGATGTTCCAGATAGACCTTGACCAGAGCCTCGTCAATCATCCTGGCAAGTATCATATCTGAACCTTCCTCAATGGGTTCCAGCGGCAACAGGTCATCCTGTCCTTCTGATCGGGAGATATTAGGAGTGATAGCTTCAGACACAGCCGACCCATACAGCACCAATGGCATGAACAGCTTGTAATACAGAGGATTATCCGATATGTCATCAAATGACACATCCATATCATCGGTAAGATCGTCAAATAAAAGGGAAAGGGAATCCAGAGTTGCCCTCAGTTCAGCGGACACAACAGCGCTGTCCCCTGACATACCCTGTTGACTTACAGGTATATCCTGAGCTTGGATCGTAATTGACAGTAGCAGTAATGCGATAGCCGCAAAACGTCTTTTCATAGCCTTCATGTAAGGTACAAGTGCAAAAATACAATAAAATCAGTTCATATATGCGCGCGTACCCGATATATGGTGTGTTTTTTTTGTACCTTCGCAACTCGTAACAAACTATAACAATCTCACACAGTGGACAGAAGAACATTCATCGGAATGATTTTGATCAGTTTTGCGTTGCTGATAGTGCTGTTTTGGTCAAGCAACAGCCAGAAAAAAAACGCTGCCAGTAAAGCACAGTATGAGCAGAAACAGGAGGCACGTAATGCCAAGGCTGATTCCATCGGTCTTGCACAGGAGGCCGCTATGAACCTGGCCGCATCCCAGGACTCCCTGTCACCTCTTTTCCCTGCCATGAACGGCACAGAAAGCACGACAGAACTTGACAACGGTCTGGTAAAAATCGGCATCTCATCAAAAGGCGCAATTCCCTGCTATGCCGTACTCAACAACTACAATGACCAGTCAGGTAACAAAGTAACCCTTTTCTCACAGGATGAGATAAGCCTCAACTTCAAGATTGACGGCAAGAACCAGAACATACAGAGCAAGAACCTCTATTTTGAGACAGTCAGATCCGATGCCTCATCAGTAACCCTGCGTCTCAACACCAACGGTTACGGTTATATGGATTTTGTCTACACCCTGCAGCCCGAGAGCTACATGCTCAACCTGGACATCAAGGCAACAGGCATGGACAATTTCTTCTCTTCAGACCTTAACACCCTTGCCGTTGACTGGATCCAGAATCTCCGCCAGCAGGAGAAAGGCTTTGAGTTTGAACAGCGTTACACCACCCTTACCTACAAGCGTGCCGACAAGGTCAAGGCAAAGGTGATGAATGTTGCTCCCGCATCAAAGAAATCCCCCGGCAGAGCCAGCAGCAAGACCATTGAAGATCAGTTGGACTGGGTGGCTTACAAGAACCAGTTCTTCTCATGCATAATGATCGCTTCCGATACATACGCCGGCGGCACACAGCTCTCAGGCGTATCATATCAGAAAGGACAGGGCTACATGAAGAAACTCATGGCCAAGACCCACACCGGTTTTGACCCCAGCGGCAGCCAGCCTACACAGTTCCAGTTCTACATCGGCCCCAATGACTACAAGATCCTCAAGCAGAACAGCAAGCTGGCCAACGGAGACCAGAAACTGCGTCTTAACCGTGTAATGGACCTTGGATGGCCTGTAGTACGTGAGGTCAACCGTTTCCTCATCATACCTCTGTTCAACCTGCTTTCCAAGTGGAATCTGAGCATGGGTCTGGTAATCCTGCTCATGACTCTGATTGTCAAGGCTCTGGTATTCCCCGCTCAGGTAAAGAGCTACATGTCAACCGCCAAGACACGTGCACTCAAGCCTTATATAGATGAGGTTAACGCCAAATATCCCAAACCTGAGGATGCCATGAAGAAGCAGCAGGAGACAATGGCAGTCTACAGCAAATACGGAGTAAGTCCTATGGGCGGATGTCTGCCTTCACTGGTTCAGATGCCTGTATGGATGGCGTTCTTCTTCTTTGTACCCAACGCCATCGAGTTGCGTCAGCAGAGTTTCCTTTGGGCAACTGACCTTACCGGTTTCGATGAGCTTATCAGATGGGACACATACATTCCGTTTATCGGTAACCACCTCAGCATATTCTGTCTGCTGTTCTGCATTACCAATGTAATAAACACCATCTATATGCAGCAGCAACAGCAGGTAGCTCCCGGACAGGAGGATACCATGAAGATGATGAAGTGGATGTTCTACCTGATGCCTGTAATATTCTTCTTCTCGTTCAACAACTACTCATCAGGTCTGTGCTACTACTACTTCATATCCGGTCTGGTTGGTATCATAACCATGATATGGCTGCGTCGATCAACCGATGAAAAGGCCATTCTCGCCAAACTTGAGGCTGATTATGAGGCAAACCGCAATGATCCGTCCAAACGCAAGCAAGGCGGCAGCAGCATGATGGCTCGCCTGGAAGCTCTCCAGAAAGAGCAGGAACGTCTCCAGAAACAGCAGCGCAAATAAATGGGCTAAGCCAATGAAGCGGGTTTGGGGCGTCGCCGCCCCACCCAGCCGTTAAAACGGCTGGCTACCATAATTGAATGCCTACGGCATTAATTGTGCCGCTAGGCACATGATAGGGGTAGCCAGCCAATTCATTGGCTGGATGTTTACGGATACGTAAACAAAAACGACCGAGCCGCGAAGCGGCGAGCAAAACTCTCTCCTACTTATTCCGCTCAATCCACTGAGTAGGAGTCTCGTTATAAAACAGCTTGAAATATCGGTAGAAAGTCTGAATAGATCCGCACCCGCACTGAACAGCGATATTCTGAACTATTATCTTATCCTTGGGAGTATTCTTCATTATTTTAAGGGCATAGTCCAGCCTGAACCGATTCACGTAATCCGAGAAATTGCACCCCTTGGCATCCTTGATGGCGCGTGACGCATATGTACGGTTCGTACCCACCCTCTCACAAAGAGATATCAGAGAAAGGTCAGACTGAAGGAACAGATTATCAACCGTCATAGCCTCATCTATCTTCTCCATCAATGAAGACGGAGCAGGCTCCGCATCCCTTACCACAGGCTGTATATGCATATCTACCGATGCAGGAATGACCGGACTGACCGCTTTGACAGGAATGACCGGACTAACCGGTCTTACAGGAATTACCGGCTCCTCAATAACCTCACTCATATCCTCGGCCGATAATTCAAGCCTCATGACATAGGATACTATAAGTGAAACCATGATTATCTGCCCCAGCACAGCAACCGTGACAAGCCAAATGTGATCAACGCTCTCATTCATCGGTATAGCGGACATTATCATGCCGGTAACCAGAATAAGAATTGACAAGACATGGATCTCACGCATCTTTAAGGTTTTTCCCGTCTCATTGATTGACTGGTATTTCTTAAGAATCGCTATATATGTATTAAGACGGAATTCTCCGTAGATTATGACCAGGATAGCCTGCGCCGGCATGAACACATCAAAAATGGTTTGCCCGGTAAGTACCATCCATTCATATGCCACAGAGGGGTCCATCTGTATATTCTGTCCCAGAATCTCATTGCATATGTAAGCATGCCTCTCGGCACTGTTCATGAGTATCTGGCCCGTAATGACCAATACCGCATATATGACTGACGGAAGAAAGACCAAGGCATTCACCGTAGGCCTACGCTTGATATCCGTCAGGCAGTTGATGAACAGGTAATAGAGCGGCGCACAGAACGGCGTCAGCAGACAATACAGGAAATCAAAACCCCAGGAATATCTTGATGTCAGATATACATTATAGTATTGGGCATAAAACAACATACTCAGCGCCACCACGACAAGCATTACCGTCATGGAAGCCTTCATCCTGGCGGAGAATCTGGCCTTGAAAATGAGCAGGACAGCTGCAATCAGAATGGTAAGGCCAGGCAGTGAAAACAGTATGTATATTATTGTTTCAGCCATCTGTCTAGCCAGTTGAAGTATGTTCTCTGCCACAGGATGCCGTTCTGAGGTTTAAGAACCCAGTGGTTCTCATCAGGGAACAGCAACAACTCGGCAGGAACACCTCTAAGACGGGCCGCCTGGAATGCCGATACGGCTTGAGAGTAAAGTATACGGAAATCCTTCTCACCGTGTATGCATAGTATCGGAGTATCCCACTTGTCTGCAAACAGATGCGGTGATGTAGCATACGTACTCTTTGTCACAGCATTCTTCTCCCAGTAAGGTCCGCCCAGATCCCACTGCGGGAACCACATCTCCTCAGTCTCAACAAACTGCTGTTCAAGATTGAATATACCGTCATGGGCAATAAAGCATTTGAAACGACCATCGTGATGACCGGCCAGCCAGTAGACCGAATAACCTCCAAAGCTGGCACCCACACATCCCAGACGGTCCTTGTCAACGTAGGGTTCCTTGCAGATGTCATCGATGGCGGAGAGCAGGTCATTCATGCATTGGCCACCGTAGTCACCGCTTATATCCTCCAGCCATTTCTTGCCGAATCCCGGCAGTCCGCGGCGGTTGGGAGCGACCACGATATAACCTTGAGCCGCCATGATACGGAAATTCCATCTGTAACTCCAGAACTGCGACACCATGCTCTGCGGACCACCCTCACAGAAGAGTATGGTAGGATACTTCTTGGTCTCGTCAAAATTTGGCGGGAACACCACCCAAGTGAGCATATCCTTGCCGTCAGTAGTCTTGACTGCACGCGCCTCAACCTTGACGTTGGGCATCTGACTGAATATGCGGTCATTCTCATGAGATATCTTCTCGGCCATACCGCGACGGGTATCGACAGAGTATATCTCAGTAGCGAACCTCATTGACTGACGTGTCACGATAAGACGGTTATTACTACCCCAAGCCATTGAGTTGTAGTCACATGCATCCTGATTGATATGAAGGATGTTTCCGTCAAAATCCACATTGAACAGAGACATACAACCCTGCCATGAACCTATAAAATAGAGGTAGTTACGTCCGTTAGCCCAGATGTAGTCATCCACATTACTGTCAAAGTTCTTGGTAACCCACCATTTACGGTTACTCTCCAGATCCATGACATAGAGACGGTTAATGTCACTCTCGTAACCGTCACGCTCCATGCTCTGCCATGCGATATAACGGCCGTCATCACTGAACTTGGGATTAGTGTCATAACCCATATTCAAGTCAGTCTCACCCTCAATCTTGCACAGGTTCCGGGTCTCACGGCTCTCTATATTATAAAGGTATATGTCCGAATCCGTACTTTTGGCATAATCAGCACCGGCTTTCTTGCGGCATGTATAAGCCAGATTCTTGCCGTCCGGACTCCATGAGAACTGTTCTATGCCGCCAAACGGAAGCATCGGACTCTCATACGGTTCCCCCTCAAGAATGTCATATTTGCTCTCGGAAATCTTTTTTCCGTCAAATTCTGCAATGAATGGATGCGGCAGAGCAGTTACCCATGTATCCCAATGACGGAACATAAGGTCATCGGCTATCATGCCCGATGCCTTGGGCAGGTCCTCATACTGTCTCTCCTTTACAAGCGGATTGGGAACGCTCATGACCATAAGCACATTACTCTTGTCAGGAGAGAAAAGGAATCCCTCCACATCCTTGTCCATGAATGAGAGCTGGCGGCGATGCTTGCCGTCGGCATCCATCTGCCACACCTGCTGAACTCCGTCCTTTACTGACAGGAACGCGATATGATCATCATCCAACCATGCAGGGCTATGGTCTGAAGATGCACTCTTTGTAAGCAGTTTTACATTGCTTCCGTCATCATTCATCACATAGATCACGGTATGGCTCGCATTTTCCTCAACACTATAGTAAGACACCTGATAAGCCACCTTGGAACCATCGGGAGACGTTGTCACACCCCCTATCCTACCAAGAGACCACAGAACCTCCGGGGTCATCATGCCATCCTCTATCCGGATATCACTCCTACCGATGTTTACCTTGCTATCCTCTTTATTTGTCTTCATAATTACGAACACGGCTACAACGACTGCTGCAATCAGCACTTTAAGTGCAGTAAATAGTTTTCTGTCCATATCAGTCCTGACAATTAATCAACTTTTAAGATGCGAATATATTAAATAAATGTTAGAATCAACCGGCATTTTTGACCTGAACGCAGCTGCTGCCTGTTTTTTGGATATCTTTTTTGTTTATCTTCGCACAAAACAATCGGTATGACGCTACTCATCTGCTTTTTATCCATACTGCTCACACTACCTACGGGTTTGGGACTTCAGCCCGTCACCTCATCACACACCGTACAGGCAGTTTCATCCGATACGATCCGTCTTGTGTTTAACCTGAACATATCAGACGGCTGGCACGTCTATTCCACAGACCTTCCCAAGGGAGGTCCCACAAGCGCACTCATAGAATTTGATTCCATCTCAGGAGCTGAGCCGGTAAACGGTATCAGATTCACCGGCACAGAGATATCACAGCAGGATCCTGTATTCGGTATGAATGTGAGGTTCTTTAAGAACAAGGTCACATTCACTCAGGATATACATATACTATCACCTTATTATATATTGGAGGGATCATTCATATACGGAGCATGCGATGACGAGAGCTGCCTTCCTCCCCAACATATAGAATTCAGTCATTCCGGATCGGCAGTGAAAGCCCAGTCAAACAATCAGGCAGAGTCTGACCTGTCCGGCATTGAAGGTTATGACGCTGAACTCTGGGCACCGGTGTCATACTCATCGGCTCAAGACATCCATAACGGCGGCAGCCTTTGGGGGCTGTTCCTTACCAGTTTCCTGGGCGGTCTTATTGCACTGCTCACTCCATGTGTCTGGCCCGTCATACCAATGACCGTCAGTTACTTCCTGAAACGTTCATCCACCCGCAGCAGAGCCGTGACAGACGCCATAATATACGGACTGTCCATCATAGCCGTATATGTCGCACTTGGACTGGTCATAACCCTGGCCTTTGGAGCCAATGCGCTTAATGCACTATCCACCAACGCGATAGTGAATATCATCTTCTTCATTATGCTGGTGGTTTTTGCCCTCTCGTTCTTTGGACTGTTTGAAATAACGTTACCTTCAGGATGGAGCACAGGAACAGACCGTAAATCTGTCACATCAGGACTGGGCGGCATATTCTTCATGGCGCTCACACTTACCATCGTCTCATTCTCATGTACCGGTCCCATCATCGGATTCCTTTTGGTCGATGCCGCTTCAACCGGTAACATCCTGGCGCCCACGATAGGTATGCTGGGGTTCTCAGTTGCCATGGCCATACCGTTCACCCTGTTCGCACTGTTTCCCGGCTGGCTCCACTCACTACCCAAATCAGGCGGCTGGATGGATCACGTCAAGGTAACCCTGGGATTCATTGAGTTGGCATTCTCACTCAAATTCCTCTCTGTTGCCGACATGGCATACGGATGGGGAATACTTCCGCGTGACCTGTTCATCCTGTTATGGATACTTATGGCTTTGCTTCTGGGTATCTATCTTATACGCAAACATTCACGCGTAACCGGCCTCATTACCGGAATTGCATCTCTGGCCTTTGCGGCATCACTTATACCGGGTCTTTGGGGTGCACCGCTCAAAGCCATCAGCGCATTCACCCCTCCCATGAGCACTCAGATATTCGGCCGGAACAACGAGACTGTGGAACCTCAGTTCACCGATTACAATGAAGCCATCCAGGCCTCAGGCAAGACCGGCAAGCCCATTCTGATAGACTTTACAGGTTACGGTTGTGTTAATTGCCGCAAGATGGAGGCATCGGTCTGGACCGATCCGCGCGTATCGGAAGTGATAAGGGAAAAATATATCCTGGTATCCCTGTTTGTGGATGACAAGACACCGCTTGGCAATACCGTAACCATCGATGAAAACGGGACAAATGTCAGGATCCGCACTATCGGAGACAAATGGAGTCTGTTGCAGCGCCACAAGTTCGGCGCCAACGCCCAACCTTTCTACGTAATAATTGATTCCCAAGGCCGACTGATCAAAGGTCCGTACACCTTTGATCCGGACGCAGACCACTTCGTTAGCTTTTTGCTTTCTCGCGTTTGATTACCTTCTTTTTACGGACGGACCATCCGAAAAAGCCTTTGGGATTGGAGACATCAAAGTACTCCCCGTGAGTATATGCAATCAGATTCATGGCAGCCATATCCAGCTTGTCATTCTCATCCATGTATTTCTCATCAACCAGAACGTTCACGACCTCGGCCAGAAACATGTCATGAGAACCCAGCGGACGGATATCAACTACCCTGCACTCAATGGAAACAGGTGATTCCTCCACTGTAGGAGCTGCCACGATTTCAGCCTTACCGGGAGTGATACCGGCCTCCTTGAACTTGTCGCAGTCACGACCCGAACGTACTCCGCAAAAATCCGTAGCACGGGCCAGAGCCTTATTTGTAAGGTTAATGACAAAACAACCGTTACGCTTGATAATACCGTATGAATGACGTGACGGACGTATTGAAACGTAACACATGGGAGGATCGCTGCATACTGTTCCGGTCCATGAGGCCGTAAATACATTATACTCATCCGGTGTAGCGCCGCAACTTACAAGCACTGCGGGCAACGGATATATCATTGTTCCTGGCTTAAAACTCTTTTTCATCGGTCTGTAGCAGTTAGTTTCCTGAATACCGGAGGCATGGGAAGTGAGAATCTCATCAATTCACCGGTAACCGGATGGATAAATGACAAACGGTAGTTATGAAGCATAAGTCTGCGGGCAGGATTGGTCTCTGCGCCATATTTCATATCACCCGCAATGGGGCAACCCATTTCTGACATATGAACCCTTATCTGATTCTTCTTTCCGGTAAAAATCTCAACATCTACCAGGGCATATCTGCCACGGGACTGGATAACCTTATAATGGGTGACGGCAAGACGACCCTTCTCTTCATCATTAGTAGAGAATACCTGCATATGGTCATTCTGGGTAAGAAGACTCTCAATCGTATCCTCCATCTTAGGAGGAACATTCTCCGTTACGCAGACATACCGGCGTTCCTTGACATAAAAATCCCAGTTGGAACGCATCTCCAGCATCATCTCCTGATCCTTGGAAAAGATAAGTATGCCCGATGTATACTGGTCAAGACGGTGACAAACATACAACTCTGCCTCGGGATTGTCATGACGGACATAATCACGCATTATATGGAAGGCGTTCTTTTCACGTGCATTGTCATTAGCCACAGACAGCAGTCCGGAAGCCTTGGCAATGACAACCATGTATTTATCCTCATAAAGAACCTTGAGCTGAGGATTATTGAACTTGTAAAAAGAACGTCCGTAATTTATCTCAACTTCATCGCCGGGAAGCAGAGGATGGTTAAACTGCGTAACGGCAGCCCCCTTGATTGCAATATGTTTGTATTTAAGCATGGCTTTGACCTCTGTCCTGCTCAGATTAGGCATAGAAGATATAAGAAAAGGAAGGAGTGTCGTCTCTTCCTGAACCTTATAGGATTTAATGTTGTCGGCGGTATAAAGCTTTCTGTTTCCTTTTTTACTGTTAATCATACTTCTATATGATTTGAATGCCGCAAAATTACTAAAAAAACTCCACAACTCTTGGAAATAACAAAACGGACACTTATCTTTGCTACGTGTTTTTCATGGTATTAGATTTTATTTCAAGGGAAGCGGAACTGTGAAGTCCCGCTTCCCTGCTTTTAAAACAGAACCGATATCAACAAAAAAGGCCGGATATAATTAGACTTTCCTATCGGCAATACACCCCATTCATTAATAATCGTGTCATAAATTTTTAGAAAAATGCCGTTTTTGGTGTCAAATATGCAAAAATGGTTCCCATTTCGTAAAAATTGTGATATCCATATCACTTTTAAGATTAAACATGATGCAAATAGCGAAATGTGCCCTTATATTTGTAGTGCAAACAAGGAGAGAGAAGATTGGTTGTGAAACCGGTTCATCTAAATTTCAATTATTGGAAAAGGACTATTGAGAACGAGAGACCCGCTGGACAGCGAGTCTCTTGTTTTTTATATAAAGCCTTGATTAGCCTATTTTTGAGTCAGCCTCCTGGGCAAGAATCAACTCAAACTGCTTTGAGATGCAATCATAGAAACTATCCATAGTCAATGGCTTGGTCAGAAACTCGTCTGCGCCAAGATTAAGAGCCTTGACTATGCTCGCCTTTGAGTTCAGGGCCGACATAACCACAATTCTCACCGAAGCATAATCAGGATTTGACCTCACGCTGCTGATAAGTTCAAAACCATCCATCACAGGCATCATAAGATCTACCAGAATCAATGCAGGCTTAAACTCTTCCATTCTATAAAGAGCTTCCTGACCGTTGGATGCAGTAATTATCCTGAAATTATACAAGTCAAGCATCTTGCTGACCATTGTCAAATTCAAGGAGATATCATCTGCAACAAGGACTGTATACGCCGAAAGATCGGCGTCCAAAATATTGTAGGACATAAGGTTATATTGAGTAATCAGGTCGTTTTCTTACGTTTTGACATTTCGGCATATCTGTCTTTCCAGATCTTTGGTGTAACACCTGTAATCTTGCTGAAAGTGGTATTGAAAGCCGACGCCCCTGAAAAACCGCACGCATTTGCTATATCTCTCTGCGTGGCATCGTCGTGATCCAGGATATACTGCTCGGCAAAATCAATCCTAAGCATATTCACATAATTGGAGAATGAAAGACCATAGGTAGCCTCCATATAATCAGAGAGCTCATCCTTAGATATTCCAAGCGTATCAGCTACGGACGTCAAAGTGATGTCACGCTGCAGGAAATGCTTGCCACCTATCATCAGTTTCTCAAAATCAGTATCAAAGACATTACGGAGCAAAGCCTTACGGTCATATGAAGTAAGGTCGTTTCCATCCGATTTGGAATGAGATTCATCAGGTTTTTCATCTATGCCGCCAGCCGAATCCGTATCACCCAGAAAACCGCCAGCCATTGAATATTCATCAAATTCAGATATACCGGAACCGAAACGGGTCATACTCAGCAGGCCGCCGATTGACTCTACACCAACCTTTCCGGCACTTCCTATCAGAGCCACGAGAGATATGACTAATGCAAGGAATATGCATGCCACAGTAGTAATAAAAGCATTACCAACATAGAATCCCTTTCCTATGATAAGAACCGGAACGACGGTTAGAAGAATAAGGAGGATAAGGACATAAAGGACAGGAATAAGTTCACACTTTCTACCTGCAAAAAGGAATCTTACTATATGTCTGACCTTAAAGTTTCCTTTGAGCGCACTTGCCATGAAGCTGATGGCGAAAAGGAGAAAATTAAGGAACATATTTGTCTGGAACACGTAAGTGTAGCAAGCATAGAAGGAACGCTGGCCATTATCGTCAAGATACGGGAACAAAGGTCCATGAGTGGAGAAAGAGTCCTGAAGTATCCTGACGGAATTATCATATCCGGCAATATAAACGGACTCAACACCGATTATAAAATGAAGAAGAGGTATAATGCAACAGATTCTGAAAAAGACACCCGTTATCTCCTTATTTCTATAAGCAGCTATATAAGAAAGGAAAGAAGGAACAATAGACAACGCGCACACCTGCTCAAAAAGAGTAAAGTGAAGCATCATGAACTGGTCCGGTTTTGAAGAAAGATATGCGAACAGGAAAAAAAGCGACAAAACGGCGATAAAACGTTTTGACTTCCTGAAGAAATCATTTCTGGGAGCAAAAATAATGTAGGCGAACAGCCAGAAAAAGCCGGCTATACAGGGCAGTAATAAGGGAAGAGACTGAAACTGCATCAGTAATTGATTTTGTATAACGATACAAAGATAATAAAACCCGTTTTGACAAGAAAAATTTTTAAAAAATAATTTTAAGAAACATCCTAAAACAGTTCAAAAATATTCAGAACTTTATACATCAGACGTTTAAACAACAACCGGAAGGGTTTTATTACGCAGCCATTCACTTTCATTAGCCATTAGAAAAGGCGAAAGTATACAGTAGACCGTATCATTGAAATTATTCAGCCAATCAATTTCTGTCTGATCAAAATAGTTCAAAAGCAAAGGTGAAGTATCCAGATATGTCATGGTCAGAGTCTCAAAACCCAGCCAGTTTCCAAATTCATTCTCTCCTTTATTCACACAAAGAATCATGTTTTCATGACGTATTCCGTGAAAATTCTCACGATAGATTCCGGGCTCATCGGATGTAATCATACCCGGAACCAAAGGCTGACCACTAAGATTCTGACGGATTGACTGAGGTCCTTCATGAACAGAGAGCAGATTCCCCACCCCGTGACCTGTTCCGTGTCCGAAATTACGCATAGTCTGCCATAGGGGACGACGCGCAACAGCATCCAGTCGGCAACCGGGAGTACCTTCAGGGAATATAGCCATAGCCAGGTCTATCATCGCTTTCATGTCTATGGTATAATCCTCACGTTCCAGATCGGTAAGAGGACCAAGCGGAACCGTACGGGTAATATCTGTCGTACCGTATTTATAATGAGCACCGCTGTCATTCAGATAGAGACCGTGGCGTTCCAGCACCGCATCCTGCCCGCGAACGGTAGAATAATGAGGCAGAGCGGCATTTTTTCCGTATGCGGATATGGTTTCAAAACTCTCATCCAGAAAATCAGGCATAGAGGCGCGCAGTTCATGCAGTTTGTCAGCCGCATCGGATTCGGTTATCCGCAGCCCTGACGCCAATGAATTCTCCAGCCACATAAAGAATCGGGTCTGGACAATTCCATCCTGAATATAAGCCTTGCGGAACCCCTCAATCTCCACCTGATTCTTTATTGATTTTGCCAAAACGACAGGAGATACGCCAGCCACCGTATTTTCATCGCCAAAAGAACCATATATAGCCTTTCCCGTCTCATAATTAAGGGAATCCTTATCAATAAGGACCTTACCGTCAGCCTTCATGGAACTGATAAAGGCACCAACGGTTCCGTACTCATGGACGCTGACATTTGATTTTTCAAGTTCAGAGAGCACGTCGGCACTGAATTTTGAAGTATCGGCAAAAAGATCCACACCATCCGGGCCCACAAGAGCGAACGAAATCACAAACGGACAGTACTCCACATCATTTGACCTTATGTTAAGAAGCCATGATATCTGGTCAAGGCAGTTGAGGAACAGATACCTACAACCCATGCCCGCCAACTCGCCACGCAGCAACTCCAACTTCTCTCTACGTGATTGACCGGCATACCGGTCTTGATGAATCCACACTTCAGCATCGGGAAGCGCAGGACGGTCAGGCCATAGTTCTTCAAGATAATCAGGTCTGGAAATAACCTTTGCACCCTTGCAACTGACAGCATCACTCAGCCTAATTGCCTCATTCATGCACATGCACAGTCCGTCTATACCTACATTACCGCCTTCGGGCAACACATCGGCAATCCACTTTATCCACTCCTTATCCTCTACCGATACCATCCGGTGCAGTTCAATACCGCTTCCCTCAAGTTCCTTTGCAGCCTGAATCCAATACCTGGAGTCAGTCCAAAGGCCTGCATAATCCATGGTAACCACAACTACGCCGGCTGATCCTGTAAAACCGGATATAAAACGGCGCTGGCACCATCTCAACGGGGTATACTCACTGTTGTGAGGATCCTCTCCCACCGTAACTGCGGCATCCCATCCCCACAGGGCCATTAAACGGCGCAAAGCGTCAATCCTTTCCTTGATAATCATAATACACAAAGGTAGCAAATCCGTTCATTATTGACTATTTTTGCAAAAAAACAGCAAGAACATGAAGAAAAGAATCCTTTTCGTATGCCACGGAAACATCTGCCGCTCACCTATGGCAGAATTCATTTTCAAGTATCTTATCAGCCAGAAAGGACTTCAGGATAGGTATTATGTGGAATCGGCAGCAGTATCGACCGAAGAGATAGGCAACTCCATCTACCCGCCCGCCAAGCGCTGTCTGAACGCTCACGGCATACCGTTTGACACAGCCAAGACGGCACGTCAGATAACCCGCTCCGACTACAGCCGTTTTGACCTTATCATATGCATGGACCGCATGAATCTGAGATGGCTTAAATACATCATACCCGATGATCCGGACAACAAAGTGCATCTGATGATGTCATTCGCCGGGAGTGACAGGGACGTAGCTGATCCATGGTATACAGGCGACTTTGAAGTGACGTACCGAGACATTCTTTCAGCATCGGAAGCAATGCTCGATATTTAAAATCGCTCATTATTATGGCTTTTGGTATTGCAATTAAAAAATAATGTTGTATTTTTGTCTTTGCAAACAAGGATAGAAGATGCTGATTGGTTGTGAGATAGTTTTTTCGCACTTACAGTATTTTCGGGGAGCAGAGCGGCTGTGACAGTTGCTCTACTTTTTTTATACACCTAATGTTGGAATAATCCTTGGGTTCGAATCCCGGCGAAGGCATGAATACGAAAAATCCCGAAATCCGAGGATTCCGGGATTTTTTGGCTTTGTGACTTCGTTGGGATTCGAACCCAAGACCCACAGCTTAGAAGGCTGTTGCTCTATCCAGCTGAGCTACGAAGCCAACCTTTTAGCTTTTATTGCTTTGTTAAGCGGGTGCAAAATTAGCGCATTATTTCAACATTTCAAACCGTTTCTCCCTTTTTTGATTAAGAAACAGAATTATAGGCAGTGGCACCCAATAAACCAGGAATGAAATCACCCGCATGGAGCGAGAATCCAATCCCAACAACATATCCATACGGGTGTACTCCAGAGTCTGAATCAATTGAGCCGCTATCAGCATGGTTACCAGGAACTGGGCGAACGGACTGATGATGCTACAGAATGCGTTCACACAGTCATAAGCGGTACGGAACGTCTCTGTTGATAGTCCGAATAGCAGTGACGGCAGACATACAGCCAGCATCATTAGAAACATGAAACCGTCATAAAGGGGACTGCCTGCAAGTTTTCCTGTTATGCCCAGCAACAAATGGCTACCGGTAAATACTCCCAATACTATCAGACTGATATAGACTATAAGAACCGCCGCACTGACAAACAGGGCATAGCGCTCCTTAGGCGACAGTTTGCCCAGCCTGGATACAGCACGGAAAAGTCCGCTTCCTCGTCCGGCACCGATGGCAATGAACAACATCAGGGCATTGCCTACCGGAGCGTTACTCATGCAGTCTGCAGCAGTCCGTACTGCCCATCTGATACCGCTCTCACCCAACACGCTGCGCAACAGGAGTTCGCCGTTACCGCCCGCCCTGCGAATCTCCATAATACTGCCTATCCATGATGTCAGGATCACCAGCATCAGGAGGATAAGATATATTACGGCAGGATGCAGCCAGCCTGTGTAGCGCCTATTCATCGGCCTCAAGATTAGACGGATCAATTATATGCAGTTCTATGGCACGGACCACCAGACGAGTCACATTCACGCCGCGCTGCTCACCCTCGGGGAACAGGCGCTGTACAAGGTCTGCCTGGCGTTTCTCAAGTGACTTGCTGCTGAAAGGCATGGTACGCAGTTCACTTATCATATCCTTGGTATAACCAAGCGCCAGATGACGAAGGAACCGCTCGTCATACTCATCTATCTCATATTCAATTGCGGCACTGCGCTGGAGTCCCTCATCTGTCACCGCCTTACGGAAACGCTCCACCAGTTTCTCCAGGACAGGCTGATTGAACACGAACATCTTGCCGCTCATCACATCCATTATCTCATTACGGGTAAGCAGTTCACCGGTCTTGAGCACTATTCCGTGCGCTCCGGCATCCAGGACATCGGCCCAGAGTTTCTCATTGAGGAGTTCACCGGTAAATACCAGGACCTTTATTCCTCCCTTCTTGGTGAGCTTGCGGCATATGTCCACGCCCACGGTTGTAGAACCGCCAAGTCCCAGGTCCAGCAACACCAGATCCGGTTGGGCGCCGCCATCCATCAGCGCCCAGAACTCCCGTTCAGTCTGAGCGGTTCCAATCACCTCAACCTCAGGTATGTCATTTCTGATAATGGAGAGTGTACCCTTGAGTTCAAGTGATACGTCCTCAACCACGATTGTCTTGAATTTCTCCATATAATTATGTTATTTATTTCATTCTTGCCGATGGTACGGTAAACCAGATAACCATACCACCCTGTTCTGTCTCGGCATTGATGCGACAACCGGGATGACCGAACGCCTCATCATGCTCCCTTATTATCTGACGGCATATTACGTATGACATGTCATCCTTATTCATAAGCGGAGTAAACAAACCGTCCAGAGCCACGGCGTCCGGAACAGTACATTCCCTGTGCAGGGCGAACCTTACAAAACCGCCGTTGGCAGTCATCTCCAGCCTCATGTCTCCGCCGTCTGTCATACCCCGTGAAAGCAGGCTGTCCAGCAGATACTCAATCATCACACGATCCGCTGAGACCGTCACATCCTCACATTCCACGCTCAACTTACCGCCATAACCTGCCTTGCCTCCCGTCTTACGGACAAACTGCTCCGCATGATCCGCAAGTTCACGTGCGGCAAACACATCCCTGTGCATCAGCTGGCCCGATATCTGAGACAAGGCATACTGACTCAGTATACCAAAAATCTCACGGTAGAAATCAACCAGTTCCTGCATATCCTGAACCTGAGCAGCAGTTCGTTCTCCCGCTGCCGTTCCTTCTATATCGGTAACCATCTGAACAATCCTGTTGGGATACCACACCGTCTCATGCTTGAGTGTGGAGAGACAGTTGTCAAGTATCAGATTGCTCACATGCAGGCGGTTCTCCTCATAACGGATACGGTCTGATTCCTCCTTTATCTGTTCTATGTCACGGAATCCTGACTCAAAACGTATCACGCAACTGTATAGCGCCGTTGCCATGTAACCGGCTATCATACCCTTGATGACCTGCCAAGTCTGGTCAGGCTCATGTTCCAGACGCACGCCCAGAACTCCTATCAGGCGCTCATCGCCGTCCAGAGTAAGCACAAGAGGTAACGCACGGCATAGGCCATCGGCAGAACTCTGCTCCTGTCCCTGTACCATACAAGCACTCACGCGATCATCCAGACGCTCATCGACCGGACCTTCACTGTGTACGGCTGTGATCATACGCCCATCGTCATTGAGCCTTATCATCAGGCTGTGAATATCAATCAGATGATCCATCTCCGGATATATGCCATCAGCCAGGCGACTGACTACATCATCAGCGTTGAAATTATCCATATCAAGCGAGGATGTAACTTTCGATATGCTGTTAATTACACGTACAGCCTGCTGCAGGTCACTGCGGAACTTCAACCAATGCCGTGAATGAACCACATATCTTACCAGAATGACCGATAGGAATATGAGTACGAACACTATAACCGCAATATACAGGTTACTGTTGGTACGTTGCAGTTCACGGCAGTCATCCTCAATCTTCCACTCTCCGAAATAGAGTTTGAACAGTTTCAGATAGGCATCATCATTATACCTGTAAACGCTCCAGTCACGCAATGCCAAGGCAGATACCGCAATCTCATTCCTGAGCCACAGCACTGTCTCATAATCAGTTGCATAACCATCCTCGAGCCAGTACGTCTCTGCCGGGACAAGCGTATCCGCCACAGTCAGAAGCATATCCCTGTATCCGCCGTTAAGCAAATAGTCGGCATTCAATGCCCCGAATGCGGAATCAGCATACAGCAAAGCCTCATCAAAACGTCCCTCCAGATTGCACATGTAAGTCTGGTTGGCATAATCGAATGCCTTGACCAGCAGGCTGTCGCCCATGCTTTCAGTATCCTGTGAATTTGCCGTCAGGCCCGGACACAGCATAAGCAGGACCATAAGGGCTCGTTTGACACCCTTGGGCAAGCGGAATGAGAAACGGCTCCCCTTACCCGGATTGCTCTCCACATCAAAGCGGCAGACATTGAACATGTCATCGCTCTTGCGGTATTTCTCAATGATACCCTTGCAATTCATGAGACCGAATCCGCTGCCTTTTCCCTCGCTCTGTCCGTTTCCAATCTTTTCAGGGTCAAAAACCTTACTGTCAAGTATTCTGTGGACATCATCGGCACTGAGTCCCACACCGGTATCGGATACTGAAATCTCAACATAATCGTCACCCTGTACCGCCTCGACAGTTACCTTTCCGCCTGCAGGTGTGAACTTACGGGCATTATCGGCCAAGGTGTTTATCATAAAGAGCGTGAGAACACGGTCGGCACGCACCACAGCATCAGTGGAGAGCACCTCCAGCTCCACACCCTTCTGGCCGAAACTACGGCTGCCATGGCTTACTATATCAAACAGGTTCTGAACCCTGAAACTCTCCACATTGAGATTTACCACCCCTTGACGGATACGGATCCACTGTGAGAGAAGGTCGTTATACTGATTGATACGTTCTGCCAGTTCACGTACATACTGAAGGCTCTGTTCATACTGCACACTGTCTGCCGGAACATCGGCCAGATGACGAATCTCTGAACGCATACGGTCTATATAGGGCAGGCATTCCGCAACTACCTGACAGCAGGTCTTGCGAGCCAGATTCTCCCTCTTGTTGACCGCAGCATGCAGACTGTACAGATAATGCTGTTTCTCAGCCTGTTTAAGCCTGTCTTCCTGCCCCACCAGCTCATCGGCATTACGTAATGCAGCTTTCAGATATGGAGCGACAGTATTCAGCACCGTCTTGCTGTCACGGCTTATTCGCTTGCCTTTCCATGTCGCCCTGATTTCAGCATTTTCATCAATCAGGACAGACTGTGCTCCGGTGAGTTCAATCAGGACAGGACTTACCGTAGAGTTGAGCCATTCAATTATATCGGCATCAGCAGGTGCGGGTCTCAGTATGTTCTCACACAAGCCCACCGTCTTCTGCATCATCTCCACATACCTGCGGTTGGCTGTGTTTATCTTTTTATTGAACAGGACGATAAAGAGTATAAGCAGGACTATCGCACCTGCAACGGCGTAAAGCATGATCATCAGACTGCGGTTGGAACGTTCAAGCAGGATTGTACGTGCCTCAAAACGACGGTCCAGACGAATGGTTTTCTGGATTTCCAGATAGACCGTCCTGTTATAGTCCGATGCCACCTTGTTGTCCAATCCCGAATAAGCAAGGCTCATCTGCTCCCTGAGCGACGCCATACACTCCGGCACGACGGCATGGGGCATCGCCGCCATCCACTGCTGCTCAACAATCACGCCATCGGTCCTGTAAGGCTCCAGCCGGTCAAACACACCCTGCCCCGCACTGTTAAGACGGAAATTGTCATTCAGCATATCCAGTGCGGTAGTCAAAGCGCCGATAGCCTCCCTGTACAGCCCACGTTCAATGTAACATGATGCCAGCAGACGCTCGCACTCAATTATCTCATATTGTCCTCCGTATGATGCTGACAGTTGTAAAGCCTTGAGTGCCAGCTGCGTAGGCAGAAGTTCCGGCTGCACGCCCGATGCATTCAGACGCGCCAGCATATCCTCACTTACACCACTCAGCACATTATCCGTCCCGTATTCCAGCAAAAGAGAGCAGATGGCGCTTATGCTCAAGGCCTGCATCCTTAAGTTGTTGTAGCGTACAGCGCTGCGCTGGCAGTTATCCAGACTGCGCAACCTCTGCAAAGCCTGATCCTGCAATCCATATGCGTCAAGTCCTATACCCAGGCCGCGCATATAAGTATAGGTAAGATAACGGTCATGGTCATTACGCAACAGATTGTCAGCCACCACATAAGACATCTCACGTCCGGCCTGTCCCAGTTGTTCCAACTCAAACCAGTAACGTGCTGATTCCATCCTGAATGACCGCTCCAGTGACTGCAGACGCTCGGTCTGTGCTTCATTCAAGGCCGCACTCTCTTCATGCAGAGCCCTCAGGTGCAACAGAATGTTGTTACGGAACTCATAGAACTGTACATTGTCCGATGTCCGCTGGCATATTCGCATCAGGCCAATCTCAGCACCTACCACCTCCAACATGTTGTTGGTGATACCCTGAACGGAACTGTAAAGCTGCCATGCCTGGGTATAATCCATGCGGATAGTCGCTATCCTGGCCAAAGTATTGACAGCCTTGGCACGTTCATCAGAGTGACGTCCTGAGACCTCTTCCGCGAACCGCGCATACTGCTCGGCCGAGTCAAGATCGTTCCAAAGATATGATATGGCCTTTTCATTCAGGTCAAAAGCGGTCAGTCCCGCCTCCTGAGCAGACGTCTGTACCGATAATGACATCAGCACAGCCACAAGAACCATTTTCAGAACATCTCTCAGCCTCATTTCTTCTTTTTACGTGACTTCTTGTCCTCCTTGATTGTTTTACCGCAGTCCAGCTTGATGACGCAAGCCGCCTCCAGTCCGTATTCCGTGTAGGCCGATACCAGGACGGAACTGTTCTCTGTAATACTTTCCGGTGCCGTTACCCGGCACACCATAGGCTCGCCCACCTGAATACTGACCAGACTGTCAGCGTGCCACCCCAGAAACATTCCGTCATCCAGGCCATGCACGCAGAGGACAGCTGTTTCACCTGCCTTTAGCGTATTCTTATCGGTAGTCATTACCAGAATGACAGGCTCTGTAAGTTCTCCTCTCACGCAGTTGTCAAGTTCCAGACCGTCTATCTCTATTATGCTCTCCTGATCATCCAGAACCGCACATTCATGACCGTTCATCCTTACCCCGGTCACATAGTTCCTGTCTGTTACCGATGCATTCCTGCTGAACCTGATTTCCTTACAACCGTTCACCTCACAATCCACCAGAATCAGGCCATTGCCGCTTCCGGCCATGTAGAGTGTTCCTGTACCGCTTTCGATAGTGCAGTTACGGAATACAGCCCCATTTGAACGCTTCAGCACGATACTGTCCGTTTTGAAAGTGCAGTTTTCAAACAGGACGGGCCATGGCATATCAACAGTCCCTGTAAACGTACTGTCCTTAAAACCGCCCATAAGAGGCAGCATACGGGCCTGTGTGCCGTTAATCGGCATCAGACATGCCAGCAGCATCACAGCTGCCCTATGTAACCGTCTTGACATAACCATAGATTACAAAAATATTCCTTTTTTTCCGTACCTTCGCAACTAATAATTGAAAAATGCAGATGCAGTCTGTCACTCCCATAGCAACCATACGCACAGGATTCCCCACCAAATTCGGAATCCCGCGTCAGAGCGGACTGGTACCGGAACTCCGGGGAACGATAGTATTCAATCCTGAATTCCGCAATGCAGATGCTCTTAGGGGGCTGGAGGGATTCAGCCACATCTGGCTCATATGGCAGTTCTCTGAGGCTGTACGTGAAGACTGGTCTCCTACCGTAAGACCCCCACGTCTGGGAGGCAATACGCGTCTGGGGGTGTTCGCTACACGTTCGCCGTTCCGTCCCAATCCCATAGGCTTATCCTGTGTCCGACTTGAATCCATCGAGCTGAGTTCACCCGACGGTCCGCTGCTGCACGTAAGCGGAGCTGACCTCATGGATGGAACCCCCATTTATGACATCAAGCCCTACATACCCTATACAGACTGTCAGCCGCAGGCAACCGCCGGATTTACAGGCACCGTAAGCATGCACCGTCTCAATGTGGTGATACCACCGGAACTGACATCAAAAATAAACCCCCAAACGCTCAATGCGCTCAGGGGTATTCTGGCTCAGGATCCCAGGCCCCGCTATCAGGATGACCCGGATCGTGAATATGGTTTTGATTTTGAAGGGTATGCTGTAAAGTTCAAGGTCCCTGACCCTGATACCCTGACGGTTACTTCTCTTCTTCAGGTTTAACCCTGTCGGCGACAAGCTCCTCTACCATCTCGCCCGTGATATAGATATATGCGGAATTAACCTTACAGTTTGTGGTAAGGACCACCACTCTTTTCAGTTTACCTACCCTACGGGTTGAACCCTTGTATGTAACCTTTATTGAATCCTGCATTCCGGGCTTGATGGGATTCTTGGGTGCCTCAGCCTCAGTGCATCCGCAGGTAGAATTTGCAGACAGTATCAGAAGATCCTTTTCTCCAGTATTCTTGAACCTGAACCAGCACACTTTATCTCCATGCTCCCTGTCAAACAGGCCAAAGTCAATCGTAGTCTCCTGAAAAGTAATTTCGGGGTATTTCTCTTCATCTTCACCTTCATTCGCACCCCACAACGGCATAGCGGTTGCAAAAGCAATCAGAAGGGTAAAAAACATTGATTTTTTCATAATAACAAACTGTTTTCTGGCTGCTAAGTTATTAAAAATATCAGTTCACATACATAGAATCCTTTTTATTTGCCAAATCCAAAAAACAAAGCTACATTTGGACTCAGCTTAATTAAGGACTTAAATACTGCATTTTTATGTTTGACTCTAAAGATCTGGAACAGTTTAAAAAGAAGGGAACCAATGCTGAGAATGTAAAAGCACAGCTGGAACTGATAAAGAGAGGATTTCCCTTTCTTGAATTGGAAGCAGCAGCGTCCATAGGCAATGGCATAATAGCTGTTGACGACAACAAGTGTGAGGCTTATATAAAGACTTGGGACGACTATTGCAGCAAAGGCCGCAAGATAATGAAATTCGTGCCTGCATCGGGAGCTGCCAGCCGCATGTTCAAGGATCTTTTCAGTTTTCTGGATGCGGAATACAACGTCCCCACAACAGGTTTTGAGAAGGTTTTTTTTGACGGCATAGCTAA
>Ga0265299_10001584_pt1 | contig 25526 bp, 10 predicted proteins | sample AusTroGonzalo_MG_4_FD_193485 | JGI IMG/M metagenome (GOLD analysis project Ga0265299, IMG submission 193485) | Bovine rumen microbial communities from tropical cattle in Woodstock, Queensland, Australia - Gonzalo_02 | ecosystem: Host-associated > Mammals > Digestive system > Stomach > Rumen ... | reverse complement strand
GCCCAAGGACGTACACAACGGCATGAAATTCGGCAAAAAGCAGTCCCTGCTCCGGCACACGACCTCCATTGCCGAGGCCGCCACGCGCATCCCCGCCAGCGTACGCGTTATCCGCAGGCGACTCACCGCGCTCGCCATATCGCTGTTCCCGCTGATAATCCTCTTGATGGTGCTTTTGATGCTCACGTACAAGCCCGAAAGCACTCTCCGCGAAATTGAGTGGGACGATGTTCTGGGTAATTTTGAGCAGTCCGCCATAGAGGCCGACATTTCAGGCGGCTACCCCATCGACAACCTCATCGACGGTGACCTCACTACGGCATGGCTCAACGCGATGCCCGCAAAGCCGCAGAACCCGGTACTCACGCTGTTCTTCGACAAGAAGACGCTCATCACGCACATCGGTTTTGCCGTCGGTTACCAGAAGTCCGTCGACGACCCGTTCGGCGACCGCTTCCGCATTTTCAAGAAGCCCAAGACGCTCACGCTCGAAACTAAGGAAGGGTTCAAGCAGAAGATTAAGCTCGAGAACGTGAAGGGAATGCAGTACCCGGTACTCCAGGCAATGGAGACCAGCGAAATCAAAATTTACCTGGACGAAGTTTACGATGCCGACAACAAGGATTTTGCCATTTCCGAAATCCGGATGCTAGGCATGGAACTTCCGTAGCCTCGGCTTGACATAGCCCCGCAAGGGCGACCTTTTTAGAACATGCGAATGGATCGCGTGTTCTTTTTTTTAAAGGAGATGAAAAAATGAAGAAACGACAAGAGAACCGCCCCAAGGGGAACTTCGTAGAGACGCAAGCCGCGGCATTCTTGAGCCGCGAAGGGTACGAGGTCATTGCCCGCAATTACGCGTACCAGGGCGGGGAGCTCGACATCGTGGCGAAGGAAGGCGAAACAATAGTCTTCGTGGAAGTCAAGTCGGTGTGGAATGCTGGCGAAGGGAACCCTGCCGCCCGCGTAAACGCCGCCAAGCAGAAAAAGATCTGGAAGACGGCATGCCATTTTCTGCACACGCACCGCGACGACGCGCCCAAAGGTTTTGACCAGCCGTGCCGTTTCGACGTGCTCACGGCGCGCATGTACCTAAAGCCCGTGCAGTTTGAGCACTTCAAGAACGCCTTCGAGGGCACGCAGGTCGTGCCACAGTGCTAGAAGATAATCTATATTATCGCCATGCGTTTTGAAGTTCATCCCGATAATCCGCAGGCGAGGATAGTAAAACTCGCAGCCGCCGCCCTCGAAGACGACGCCCTGGTACTCTACCCCACCGAATCCGGCTATGCCATCGGCTGCAACGCCGAGTCCCCGAAGGCAATCCACAAGCTTTACGCCCTCAAGAAGCCCATGAAAAAGTTCTTCATGGCGCTCATCGTGCCCGACATCCGCTCGGCGACCGACTACGCACGGGTGGACAACTTTGCATTCAACATAATGAAGCCCCGCGTGCCTGGCCCCTACACGTTCATCTTGCCCGCCGACCCGCATATCGCCCGCAGGCTCGACGTAAAGCGCCCCGAAATCGGCATCCGCATGCCCACGCACCCGTTCTTCAAGGAACTGTTCCAGCATTTCGACAAGCCCATCCTGAGCACCGCGGCGAAACTCTCGGAAGAAGACCTATACGACCCCGATGAAATCTGGAAGACATTCGAGCATTCCGTCGAGATGATGGTAGACTGCGGCCCCATCGAGATCAACCCGACGAACATCATAAGCCTTATCGGCGACAGCGTGGAAGTGCTCCGCGGTGAACTGCTCGACCCGTAAGGCCCATTTTTACATTCCATTTATACACAAAATCGCCGGCTCGCGTATGAGTCGGCGGTTTGATTTTGTTTAAAGAAGGTTGTTACTCGGCGTTGCTATCGGAACGCAGCCTTAACTTAGTCCTGGACACAGCGGACACTTAATGCAGCCCGATCGCTAAACTCCATCGCCTTGAAACTCTCGTCGCTAGATGCACCGGTTAAAATCAAATGGCTCGCTTTCGACGTATTCCCTGTAGAAGTCCAAAAGCGGGCTTCGCTACCCAAACCGGTGTATGTCTTGGTACTAGCATAATAATAGCCTCCAGGCAACGCGCCAAAGCCAACAGCATCTTGACCATTCCATGAATAAAGGCTTTTTAAGGCGACCCCCCCCCTAAAGCCACTTCTCTCAGCCTCTTCAATCATAATCATATATTCTGATTGTGTCGGCAGATGCCAACCTTTAGGGCAAGCATTCTTTGCAGCATTAAAGGTGTAAAGGCGTCCGTACTTGGCGCAAGTATCAGCATTTGCATTATAACAATAACTACTATCTGTGACATAGTTAAGGTTCTTTATCATCCATTGCTGTGTTCCGATTATTTCAGTTCTATACATGGTACCGGCAGCATCCTTCACGTATGCGAACGTCCTGTCTTCAGCACGGACCCATCCAGAATTTGTGCATTTGCGGAATACTCCGTTCACTCTATAAATATAGAGATCTTTGATATAACTTACACAAGCTCTGTTATAGCTTATTTCATCACTAAGAGCAGGTCTAAATTGTCCATTATCACACACGTACATTCTTTCCGTATTCACACGTCCAACTAAAATCGTGCCATCTCCATACAAGCCATTTTCTTTACACTGCGAACGCGCTTCCTTGGTGTCATTATAGATAGCGGGAGCAACCACCCATTTGCGCACGGTATCCGGCGTCGATTGCGGCTTACACACATAATACACGTTGTCGTACTTGACTGTCGATGTATCATTGTTTGTAATGCAGGCCTTGCCTCCAGCATTCTTAAGTAGCATATCCAAAGAAGTCCCATGCCGCCAAGTAAGATTTTGACGAACATAGACCAAGTTCGTGTTTATTTCTCCATATTTTACATCTCCCGTAGAATAAGAAAACTTACCCCAACCGACAGTATCCTTTTCGATGTCGGTCGCCTTGCGCCATGTATAGGGCGCCTTGTATCCATCAACCGTGGTACCGACTTCGTTTGTACACTTGTACCAACTATCCTTAGTTCCGGCACTAGTCACTTTGACACTGTCTTTCTGCACATTAGTACAAGCCTTAAGCCCTGCGTTTTCCAGGTCTGTTGCAGGTCTCCATCCAGTCGAATCCTTTACGTAGTGCAGGTTCGTGTTCACTTTGCCTGCAGAATAGGTTCCCGTTGCCGTTGTTGACGAAAGGGGATATGTATCCATTTCGTAATTGGTCGCTTTTCTCCAAGACGTGGGAACGCTGACTCCATCTATAATTACTACGTCACTAACGCAGATATACTGTCCGGCCGCACCCGTCACATTCTTTTTTTGCCCCAGTTGGTTTAATTTCTTTGTCAAGCAAGGGCCAAGGCCTTCATCGCTGTCTAATGATGTGCCTAGTCGCCACGCACTGTTTTCAAATACATAGTAATGGGATGGGTCAACATTCCCTCTTTTAACAGAATCGGCCTTACTAGACGGATTCGACCAGCCATAGGTGTCTGCTTCAAAAGCCTTGGAGAGCCGCCAAGTATTGTTTACTATGTCGTCAGTGTATTCCACAGCCTCCGCCGTACAGGTATAGTATTTATTCGAAACCTTGAGAATTGTCCCCACCTTGCTGGCAAGGCAGCCTTGTCCCAGAGCCCAGTCCAGAGAGGTACCGCGACGCCACCTACCCTCGTATACATATATGCGTGTAGTGTCCATATCGCCACGCTTCACCTGTCCCGCAGTCCCGTTTCCGGTAAAGTAGTTGTCGGCCTCGTTGGGGGTAGACACGCGCCAGGTGTTATCAACCGTAGCGCCATTCTCAAGAACAGATTCCGTGGTGCATGTATAATACTTGTTGCCCTGCATCTTGACGGTTCCTTCCTTGACAGCAAGGCAGCCTTCTTTAAGCGTCAAATCAAGGTTCGTACCACGGCGCCACTTCGTGTTTTCATAGACATACACGCGAGAATCATCAATGTTTCCTATCCTTACGGAGTCTGCCGATTTCGTAGGCACAGGCCAGCCGACAGTATCCGCCTCCTCGGGAGTGGATGCACGCCAGGTATTGTTGACCGTAGCGCCATTTTCAAGAGCGGATTCCGTGGTGCAGGTGTAATAATTGTTGCCCAGTTTCTTGATGGATCCTTCCTTGTTTGCAAGGCAGCCATCTCCAAGCATCAGGTCCAGGTTCGTGCCGCGACGCCATCCGCCTTCGTAAACATAGATGCGGGTAGAGTCCATGTCGCCACGCTTCACGATGCCGTCTTGGTTAGGAGTTGCGGTAAAGTAGTTGTCGGCCTCGTCGGGGGTAGATTCACGCCAGGTGTTGTCGACAAGAACTCCATCGACTGTTTGCCTTTCTGCCGTGCAGGTGTAATACTTCTTGTTGTCCGCGGTCTTGAAAACGGTTCCCTCATTAGCGTCAAGGCAACCAATGCCAAGCATCAAATCAAGTGCAGTACCGCGACGCCATTCACCATTCTCAAATACATAGATTCGGGCCTTGTCCATGTCTCCCTGCTTCACGGCGCCATCCTGTTCAGGATTTTCAGTAAAGTAGTTGTCGGCCTCATCGGCAGTAGAAACACGCCATGTAGTCAAGACCTCAAATCCATCGGGCTGAATCTTCTTCTCATCGGTACAGGTATAGAACTGGTTCTTTATCCGATAAACATTGCCCACCATCTTGGCAAGGCACGCCTTCTCGAGCAGGCGGTCATTCTCTGTGCCGCGGCGCCAACCATCGTTTTCATAGACAAAGTAACGGCCCCTATTAATATGCCCCACCTTGATGGAGTCTTCCGCCATCTTAGGTACACCAAATTGAGCCGTATCCGCTTCCGTTTCGGTCGCCCTGCGCCAGGCGGTGGGCACTGTGTAGCCGTCCAACTTGCTACCATCATCCACGCAGATGTACCACGTGGTATCTGTACTCATGGCGCTGAACGTAGTGTGTTTCTTGATGTCTGCAACGCAGCTGGCATCAAGTTCAATGTCGAGTTGCGTGCCGCGACGCCATGTGCCATTCTCCTTCACATAGACGCGACCAGTATTGATGCTGCCGGTTGTCGCCGAGCCCTCGCCCGCGTCGGCAGAGAGTGCTGCGGTATCCTTTTCGATGTCGGTTGCGAAACGCCATGTGGGATTATCGCCGGAGGCATCGCAAATCAGACGTACCAGGCTGCTGTCGCCTTCTGAGTAAGCGGAATCGTTCTTCGCGTAGTAGGCGGAGTTCTTGTTCTTCACGGCGAAAAGCGCTCCGTCGTTGCCGGAGCCGCATTCGTCCACGCCGAGTTCGGTCGTCCAGAAATTGCGGAAGGGCGCTTCGAACGCGGGAGCCTTGCTATCACTAAGCTTCCAGCCTTCCACGTTCGCACGGATAGAGGCGAGTCGTCCATCAATGTCGGCCTTCATCGCCCAGTCGGCGACCTGTGCGCGGCGCAGGGAATCGTCCCACACGCCGTTATCGCCCATGTCCACACTGAGGGATGCGAGCAAAGCGGTAAGTTCAGCCTCGCTGCGGTCTCCCTGGAGCATTGCAGAAATAGCGAGCAAGGCCGCGTTGCCGTCGCCTTCCTTGAAAATGTTGAGGTCTTCAGCAAAGCCCTTGAACCCGGTGTTGTCGATGTTGAACGCGGCGAAGAGCGACTTTTCCGCAGCGCGCTTCGCCTCGATTACGGACTTGCTCTCCTTGGTAACGAGGCGCAGAACGCGGTCGTATTCCAGGTGCGTCACCAGGTTGATGTTCGCAGTACTGCGACCATCCAGGTTCGTGAGCGCACGCAACTTGATGGTTGTAGCGCTGGTCTTGCCCGTCACCTCGTTGCGGTAGAAACCATCTGCCACAAGGTACGCAAACGAACTCTTCAGTTTTACCGTTCTTATATTGAAGGAGCCGTCCTTGTTCTCGATCTTGCCACCGAACGTCTTGCCAGTCTGCCTGAGTGACTTGCCGTTCTCGAGTTCGTACGCCGTGACATCCGTGCCCGAGACAAACGGGCCCTTCTGGCTCACGCCGCCAAGTTCCACGTCGTCCATCTCGACCGCACAGCCTTCGTCACTGGGGTCACACTCTTCGGGCACATCGACGTAGCCCGTGAGATCCATCGTGAATGTTTCCGAACCGCAGGCGATTGTCGCGGTGAGTTCAGTCGATTCCTGAATCTTACAGCCGGCGCCGTCCTTGCCGTTCGTACCGTTAGTGCCATTTGTGCCGTTAGTGCCGTTGGTACCTGGAGCGCCGTCATCGCCCTTGTCACCCTTTGCACCGGTGTCACCCTTGTCGCCTTTCTCGCCAGGGGCACCGTCCTTGCCCGCTGCACCAGGTTCGCCGTCCTTGCCGTTAGCTCCGTCCACGCCGTCTTTACCGTTCCTCACGGTACCGATAGACTCGCCGTTACAGAAAATCTCGAACCCCGTGCCGTCGGAGAGGCTCGTCGACGTACACACGTTGTCGCCCACGCTTACCGTGTTCGCGCTCAGGGTCTGCCACTCCTTGCCGTCGCAGCCCAGGAACTCGTGGGTTTCAGAAACGAACGCCGTCTGGCCCGCGATGTCCTTGGTGCATTCAGGCAGGTCATTGCTGGTTTCCACCGCGCCCACGTTGGCGTTGATCTGCTCGGTGACGGTGTCGCCACAGGCGGCGAGGAGGAGAAGCGGGATTGTGATTGCCGCGATGCGGGTAAGAAGGTTTTTCATAGACGGCTCCTTTTTTTGCAAGATAAATGTAATATAAAAAGCCTCCCATGGGGAGGCTTCATTCTTTTTATGCTCGTGGATGCGCTGCTTGAGACGGCGTTATTCGTCCTTTATGCAACGGACAGAATGATAAGTACCTTGAGCTACACCACTATTACTTGTATAAGTGTAAAAATATTTGTTGGCGAAAGCTACACGTTTGTTTCCATCCGCCCAGAATATCGCAGCAGGATGATCATAACTATAATTACGATGTATTTGCGAGCAACCGCTGTTGTCACAATAGCCGGCCGGTATAGCGGAGAAGCGCATGGCATTCGTTGTTGTAGAAGCCGATTCATTTCGCACTGACCAACCATTGTATGAAGAAAGTTTTTCCCAAGCAGTTTGATAAAGTATATATTCTTTCTGAAACACATCCAAATATTCACTAAACGTCAAATTACTATATCTATCACCTCCACCCGCAGACATTACTAAATTTTGCCAATCATTTAGCGTGGGCAAGCGCCAGCCACTGGGGCAAGCATTCTTGGCAGCCTCGTATGTATACAAGCGACCTCCGGCCCGGCAATTCGTTTCTATATCATTAAAGCACCTGCTACCTGTTGCCGTTTTGTAATTCAGGTTCTGGACCATCCAGGTCTGATTTACTTTCTCAGTCACATATACATCCCCAGACGCATCCGTCGAATTCCAGTCATTAATCTGGTAGTATCGCGTAGTGAAATAAACCTGCGGTTCAGAACCGCGATTATCTGTAACCATGTCATAATCGTTTCCATGGCCAAAATAGCTACTGGTCCATGTGCAGCTCCTTGCGTTGTAATTGCCGCCAAAAGCCTTACAATATTCATAGGGAACTAGGCTATCTACAACCCATACATTGGCAGATGCGCGCCAATCCCAGTATTTTACATTAATCCACAATCCACTTGCAACACATGCGTATATATCCTTTGGATCGCTTGCGTTTATACCGAACCTTTTTCCAATGCGAGAAATCGTGCAACTGGAATCCAGGGCCTTTTCGCTTTCCGTCATGGGGCGCCAGAAATAATCCTCAGAATTATCGCTCTCTCTTTTCTTAGAATCGCAGACATACCTGTTTGAAAAATCCGCTCGGCCAAAAATCATTTTTCCTTCGTTTGTATACCATATTGGTATGTCAAACTCGCTATAGAGACCGAATTCACCATCGCAAGACTGGCCATATGTATCATTTACAAGTTGCGACGCGATAACCCAATGGTAAGCCGTATCGGCAAGTTTTGCATTTGCGTCATAAAGGCATTCGTAATACAGGCCTTCAAGCGTGGCTTTGCTTACATCGCCAGCAACTGCGATTTGAGAACTGGCTTGGCTCCTTTTTTCGGCGCAGGCATAAGCGCCCTTATCCTTCATCAAGGAATCCACGGCTGTTCCGCGGCGCCAGCTTGTTCCATTATAAACATACGTGTATGTTTTATTCTGAGTTCCATTGTGGATATCGCCTTCCTTTGCCGTCGCGAATTTGGAACCCCATCCCAAGGTATCCTTTTCGATATCCGTAGCTTCGCGCCAAACGCGGTTTTCGCAGGTATACCACTTCGTGCCTGACTTTCTGATTGCATTGCCTGCTGCCACGATATCGGTACAGCCATCAAGGCTAAGCGTGAGGTCCAATAATGTACCCTTACGCCAAGCGCCGTCCTCAAATACGTACACAATGCAACCTTTCCCTTGTGAGCAATCGTTTACCTGACCGACTGCGACATCGGCATCATTGTAGCCATCAAGCCCCCAGTCCACAGTATCTTTCTCGATATCGGTCGCATCACGCCATAGGGCACCGTCACACGTGAACCAATTAACACCCTCGCCTTTGACAAGGTTCTGCTGCGCCTCGGTGCATCCCTGCCGCAGGTATTCCTCCCTCTCGGTAGCACGGCGCCAACCATTTATTTTTTCATCGAAAACATAATAGAAAGTCGTATCCACCAGGCCTTTCCGCGTGGTACCGTTCGACACGCCCGACGTTTCCCACCCGTACGTATCCTTTTCGAAATCCGATGCTGCATCCCAGCCGGAGGTGCGGCAAATGTACCAACTCCCGTTCGTACTCTTTGCAACCTCGCCCGCCTGTGCGCGTGCCTTGGTGCAGCCACCGATTCCATAGGTACTATCGGTCTCGGAACCCCTGCGCCATGCATCGCCATCGAACACATACACATAGGCGTCATTCACATGGCCGTTGCGCACGTCGCCGTCTTCACCAGCGGACCAATTGTACGTATCCATCTCGAGGGTCGTCGCCGCGCGCCATCTGGGGGCAGCGCAGGTGTAGTAGTCCTTGCCAATGCTCGCGACTTCGCCATTGCGGTTACTGTTGCACGCACCGAGTTCGACTTCGGCGCCCTCGGCGGCACGCCACCACTTACCATCTTCAAATACGTAGAAAATGTCCTTATTCACGTTGCCTGCGCGGCGCACCTGGTCAGCAGCATCGGGCCAGCCGTAAGTATCCTTCTCAAAGTCTGTGGCAAAGCGCCATGCAGGAGCCGTGCCGGAGGCATCGCAAATCAGGCGGACCAAGCTACTGTCACCCGCAGTAAACGCGGAATCATTCGCAGCGTAGAACGAAGAGTACGTGTTCTCCGTAGCGAAAAGCGCACCATCATTTTGGTCATTACATTCGCCCACACCCAGTTCCTTCATCCAGTAGTTCGTCACGTAGCCTTCGAACGCGGGAGCATTGCTTTCACTAAGCTTCCAGCCTTCCACGTTCGCGCGGATAGTAGCGAGTCGCCCATCAATGTCGGCCTTCATCGCCCAGTCGGCAATCTGTGCGCGGCGCAAGGAATCGTCCCACACGCCGTTGTCGCCCAGATCCACGCTGAATGCAGCAAGGAGCGCCGTGAGTTCGGACTCGTTGCGGTCGCCCTGGAGCATTGCGGAAACGGCAAGCAAGGCTGCATTGCCGTCGCCTTCCTTGAATATGTTGAGATCCTCGGCAAAGCCCTTGAAACCGGTATTGTCGATGTTGAATGCGGCAAAAAGCGACTTTTCCGCAGCACGCTTCGCTTCGATGACGGACTTGTTATCCTTAGTGACCAAACGCTGTACGCGGTCGTATTCCAAGTGGGTCACCAGGTTGATGTTTGCGGTGCTGCGACCGTCTAAGTTCGTGAGGGCACGAAGCTTGATGGTTGCCGAGCTGTTCCTGCCCGTAACCTCGTTGCGGTAGAAGCCGTCCGCCACAAGGTAGGCATAGGAACTCTTGAGCTTGACAGTCCGGATGTTGAAGGAGCCGTCCTTGTTCTCGATCTTGCCGCCGAACGTCTTGCCGGTCTGCTTGAGGGAACGACCATTTTCCAATTCATACGCTGTAACGTCCGTGCCAGAAACAAACGGGCCCTTCTGGCTCACGCCGCTCAGTTCCACGTCGTCCATCTCGACCGCACAGCTGGTATCGCTGGCGTCGCATTCCACAGGGACATCCACGTAGCCCGTGAGGTCCATCGTGAAGGTCTCGGAACCGCAGGCGATTGTCGCGGTAAGTGCCGTAGATTCCTGAATCTTACAGCCGGCGCCGTTCGCACCCGGCGCGCCATCCTTGCCGTTCGTACCATTCGTTCCATTCGTGCCGTTAGTACCCGGGGCGCCGTCATCGCCCTTGTCACCCTTTGCACCGGTGTCGCCCTTGTCACCTTTTTCGCCAGGAGCGCCGTCCTTACCCGCTGCACCAGGTTCGCCGTCGGAACCGTCCTTGCCGTTCTTCACAGTGCCAATGGACTGCCCGTTACAAAAAATCTCGAAGCCCGTGCCGTCGGAGAGGCTCGTGGAGGTACACACGTTGTCGCCCACGCTCACGGTGTTCGCGCTTAAAGTCTGCCATTCCTTGCCGTCGCATCCCAAGAACTCGTGGGTTTCCTTGATAAAGGCCGTCTGCCCGGCGATATCTTCTGTACATTCCGGCAAGTCGTCGCTGGTCGCGACCGCACCGACGTTAACTTGCTCATTAATAGTGTCGCCACAGGCGGCGAGGAGGAGAAGCGGGATAGTGATTGCTGCGATGCGGGAAAGAGATTGCTTCGCCCTTTCAGGGCTCGCAATGACGTTGCAAGACGAGCGAGCGATTCTGGAGAACTTGTTCATAGACGGCTCCTTATTTACATTGCGAAATGTAACAAAAATTTCATATTACGCCCTCATGGAACCCTTGAAAAGGTTCTTTATGGAGGCAAAGCGGTAATCGGTTACTTATTGGGGTTCTTGGGGGCTACAGGGATATCTACATTCCCTATGCAACGGGCCGATTTATAAGTCACCGTTCCCGACTGGCAATAAGTTGTAGTACTATAATCATTTCGATCATACGAAAGCGATACACAACCATCTGACGCCCATAACTCAGCCGTCGCTCCGGCTGGAGAAGCATTATAGGGTTGCCTATCCGATTGATAAGCCGAACCGGCAGGAACTATTCCAAACAGGTATGTATCGTTCCCTCCTCTCTTAGTCCAATAATCAATAGATTTAAAATACGTACCAACATTATACATCCCATCGGCCCATTCAAACAGGGTTTCCCAATCAGCCAATGACGGCATCCTGAAATAGAAAGCCGCAGCGCAGCCTCCGGTGAAGCACTGGTCAGTAAACCGAGTCGACTCACAAATCTGCTCAGCAACAGACTTTACAAGAATCGAACCATACTGGGAAAGAATCTTGGCGGTATCTTGCCCCAGCTCTGTTGAAGAAGGCAACTGCCATGCAGAATAATTAGTATACACCTTTTCGGTTGGTTTTGACGACAGATTGTATGCCAGCCAAGCCTGTGTTCCGATAAACAAAGCGTACGTTCCTGTTTTACCATATCCGGTATCCGCCTTAAGAACGGCCTGTTTATTCCACTCATAATATCCATCCGTGCAAATCCAAGTTGTCGGCATATAAGCACCTATACTGGCCGATTTACCTTCATCCGCCTTACCACATCTTACTAGATCATATCGCTTATTACTCTGGGATAAGCCATAATTCCGAGCATCCATAAACCAAGCCTCCGATTCATTCAGAGTTCTAAACGTATCCACTTCAAACACATAATAATTACCATCGTTACCCTGGATAGCATCTCTCTCATAAGAAGTATTTAGGCGAATTCCTAGTCCGTAGGTATTAATCCTCGCCTCGCTAGCCCTTCTCCAACGATTGTCCACGCAAAGGTAAATGTTCTTATCCGTCGCTTCGGCAAGACTACCCACAGCATAGGTAACTTCACTAACATTTCCAGAAAAAATCTGATTTGAATTTATCTCTATATGTTCACTTCGAGCCCTCGTACACCCCATAAGCATCTTGTCGTGATCGTACTCCGATGTTTCTGGACGCCAGCGTCCTTCAACCATGTCGAACACATAGAAATTCTTTAAAATAGAGCCCGTCCTGACATCAGCATCACCGCTTTTCCCCCAGGGCTTATAAGCCGAATGGTCATAGGTATCTATTTCGAGAGTATCCGCCCTGCGCCACTTGCCAGATTCATAAATGTAATAGTTCATTAAATCCTTAGTCAAATTTCCCTTGAGAATTATACCAGTGTAGTTATCGCTACCAGCAATCTTTCTCGCCCGCATATTTATTTCCGCAGTGTCCGCTTCTTGTGCTGTCGCCGTACGCCAGGTATGCGAAACCGGGAAGCCGTCAATAGAGGTCGGCTGTTCATCGGTACATCTATACCAGCTTTCATCAGTTTTACCTGATTGGCGAACAATTCCGGCATAAGCGTCAACACAAGGACCAAGACCCGTCTTCTTTTCAGCCTCAAGGAGTTGACGCCAGCCCTTTCCGTCATAAACATAACGCGTCGTCGAATAGGAACTTGTCCGAACAGTTCCATTCGAAGCGGACTTCCAACCCAGTGTATCCCTTTCGTAATCTGTTGCCTCGCGCCACACATAGGGCACCTGCTCACCATTCACAAACACAGCCTTGTTGGAGACGCACTTGAACCAGCCCTCGGCGGATTCTGCCGTAGACATATGCCGGATGGCATTCAATTTTCCCTTGACACAGGCTCCCAAGCCATCTACCCTATCCAAGTCCGTTCCGTATCGCCATTTTTCATTTTCATAAACATATGTGATGGATTTATCGACATTTCCTATTCTGACAGAATCCTTTGACGTTTTAGGCACACCGAAACCAGCCGTATCCGCTTCATCGGTTGTCGCCTCGCGCCAGGCTGTCGGGATGAGTTCTGCGCCGAGAACTTCACTGCTTTCGTCGCAGATATACCACGTGACAACGCTCTTAACCGTATCGCTGGCGGTTATTCCCTTGTTGGCAGAAACGCAACTGGCCCTGAGGCGGTAATCCAACGCAGTGCCACGGCGCCATGTCCCTTCCTTCACGTAGACAAAGTCTGTGTTTATTTTGCCAGCAACAGCAGTGTCGGCAGGAAGGTCGGCAGCAAGCGCAGCAGTGTCCTTTTCAATGTCAGTAGCGAAACGCCATGCGGGAATTTCGCCGGAAGCGTCGCAAATCAGGCGTGCGAGGCTGCTGTCGCCTACAGTAAACGCGGAATCGTTCGCGGCATAGTATGAGGAATAGGTGTTCTTCGTGGCGAAGAGCTTGCCATCATTATTGCCGTCGCATTCGCCCACGCCGAGTTCGGTTGTCCAAAAGTGCGTCACGTGCTTTTCGAATGCGGGAGCCTTACTTTCACTCAGCTTCCAGCCTTCGACATTCGCGCGGATTGTAGCGAGCCTGCCTTCGATGTCGGCCTTCATCGCCCAGTCGGCAATCTGCGCACGGCGCAGGGAGTCATCCCACACGCCGTTATCGCCTAGGTCCACGCTCAATGCGGCAAGGAGAGCGGTGAGTTCGGACTCGTCGCGGTCGCCCTGGAGCATTGCCGAAACCGCGAGCAAGGCCGCGTTGCCGTCGCCTTCCTTGAAGATGTTGAGATCCTCAGCAAAGCCCTTGAAACCGGTATTGTCGATGTTGAACGCGGCAAAGAGAGACTTTTCCGCGGCACGCTTCGCCTCGATTACAGACTTATTGTCCTTAGTGACCAAGCGCTGGACGCGGTCGTATTCCAGATGCGTCACCAAGTTGATGTTCGCTGTAGAACGGCCATCCAGGTTCGTGAGGGCGCGGAGCTTGATAGTTGCCGCACTGTTCCTGCCAGTCACTTCGTTGCGGTAGAAGCCATCGGCCACGAGGTAAGCGTAGGAACTCTTGAGTTTGACCGTCCTGATGTTGAAGGAACCATCCTGGTTCTCGATCTTGCCGCCAAACGTCTTGCCGGTCTGCTTGAGGGAACGACCATTTTCCAATTCATACGCTGTAACGTCCGTGCCCGAGACGAACGGGCCCTTCTGCGAAACACCGCCGAGTTCCACATCGTCCATAGGCACAGCACAGCTGGTATCGCTGGAGTCGCAAGCCTCGGGAACGTCTACATAGCCTGTGAGGTCCATCGTGAAAGTCTCGGAGCCGCAGGCGATAGTCGCGGTGAGTGCCGTGGATTCCTGAATCTTACAGCCGGAGCCGTTCGCACCCGGTTCTCCATCCTTACCGTTTGTTCCATTTGTGCCCGGGGCACCATCTTTACCATCAGCGCCTTTTTCACCCGGGGCGCCGTCATCGCCCTTATCACCCTTTGCACCGGTATCGCCTTTCTCGCCAGCATCGCCCTTCTCGCCCTTTTCACCAGCGTCGCCTTTTTCACCGTCCTTGCCGTTCTTCACCATGCCGATAGATTCCCCGTTACAGAAAATCTCAAAGCCTGTGCCGTCGGAGAGGCTCGTGGAGGTACACACGTTGTCGCCCACGCTTACGGTGTTGGCGCTCAGCGTCTGCCATTCCTTGCCGTCGCATCCCAGGAACTCGTGGGTTTCCGAGACAAACGCCGTCTGGCCCGCAATTTCCTTGGTGCACTCGGGCAGGTCATTGCTGGTTTCCACCGCGCCCACGTTGGCGTTGATTTCGGTGATGTCGTCACCGCACGCCGCGAGGAGGAGGGCAGCAGGGAAAGCAATTCGGGTTAAGGACTTCATAATGGGCTCCCTTTTTTACATTTAAGAAAAAAGTAATAAATCCCGGCGAAAAAGGCATTCGTCGGGATTAAATTTATTGGAATTTTCAGAAACTATACTTGTCTGGATTCCTTGGAGGGGCAGGCAAACTAATATCAGCAATACAACGAACAGAAAGTTTGTGTGAAAAAGTAACTTGATATTGCGCAAGTCCTTCTGTACCAAGGTACACAGGAAATTTTTGAGGAATGTTCATGCCTATAATCACACCTCTATCTGCATATGCATCAGATGACGTCGATGTCCAAAAATATGCCGATTCATGAGTTTCAGTTGCATTAAGGCCAGCAGCCATAACACCAAACATATATTTATCTTCACCAGCAAAACGACCCCACGACACTTTAGATTTAAACGTGCTAGCGACCTCATTATCACTGGTTCCATTACTAAAATTCAGCAAACTCTTCCATTCTTCCAACGTCGGTAAATGAAATTTTGCAGATATTCTCGGATAATACAAATCTTTACAAGCTTGAACCGCAGCATCGTATGTATACAATCTGCCATAGTACCGCAGGGAATCCGAACTAATCCCTGAAGGAGCAGTGGATCCTTCAATATCAGCACGATAATTAGATGCAGTCCACATTTGGGTTCCAATAATAATCAGTTCATATTTATTGCTTTTTCCATCTAAAGGAACAGTACTAGCATTGTTGATACTATCTCTATAACTAGCAGCACCATCCCATTCGTAATAACCATTCCAACATGTAAAACCCTGTAGCGTATTTTTTTGTACTGTCATTTTTTTCCCATTATCCGTAGGTCCACAACGTAACGGATAATAACTGTATGATACACTCAACGCCCATTTTTCTGTTTCAGTAAGAGTTCTAAACGTATCCGCTTCGCATGTATAATAAACACTACCTTCTTTCCCCTGGACAAACTCTCTCGATTCGGTATTACACCTAAATCCTTCCGTATTCCATCTAGCAGAATCTGCTTCTCTCCACTTATTATCAAGGCAAACATAATGACGAGCAATGCCTTCCAAATTTTTATGAACAAGTTTTCCTGGAACTGCACCATATTTGTCGCATCCATTCGCTTTGTATAGCATTTCACACTCTTCTAAAGAGTGACAACCAATGGGATTGTCCGGATCATAATTATTGGGATTATAGCGATCACACACATCATGAACTTCTGCGCGATAAACACTACGCTTATAGGTACACCCACCCAAATCTGGGTCATGTTCCAAGTGTGAATTTTCTATACGCCAGCTTTTAACGGAATCATCATAAACATAAAATTGTTTAGTCGCAAGCCCTTGCCTGAAAGCACCATCCACAGTATCATTCCACACCTTATGAGCAGTTGTGTCATAAGTGTCCATTTCAAATGTTTCGGCCTTTCGCCACTTATTATTCCCCTGATAAACATAGTAGTTCAACGAATCACTAGTCAGGTTTCCCTTGATGATTACTTTCTCATAATTCCCAATAAGATTAGAAGCCCTAGTATTTATTTCTGCTGTATCTGTTTCCTGGCTTGTAGCCTCACGCCAAGCATAAGGAAGGAGGTCCCCCTTCACAAACACAGTCTTGTTCAAAACGCACTTGTACCAATTCCCGCTCAAATCCGTATCAGTTACATGTCTAATGACATTTGAATCCGTATGTATACAGGGGCCCAAGCCTTCGACCCTATCCAAGTCCGTTCCATAACGCCATTTTCCATCTTCATAAACATAAGTAATAGATTTATCGACATTTCCAATTCTGGCAGAATCCTTCATCGTTTTAGGCAAGCCGAACAGCGCCGTATCTGCTTCTGCAGTAGTCGCCTCGCGCCAAGCAAAGGGAATCGCAGCATCACCCTTATCACAGATATACCATGTGACAACACCCTTAACCGTATCGCTGTCGGTTATGCCCCAGTTAGCAGATGTGCAACTGGCCCTCAAAGCCGTATCCAAGTCCGTGCCACGGCGCCACTTGCCTTTTTCTTTCACGTAAACAAAGCCTGTGTTGACCTTGCCCGTTGTTGCCGTACGTTCGGGCACATCGCCTGCAAGCGCTGCAGTGTCCTTTTCAATGTCAGTCGCGAAGCGCCATGCAAACGAATCACCGGAGGCATCGCAAATCAGGCGCACTAGACTGCTGTCGCCTGCTGTATAAGCAGAATCGTTCGCAGCGTAGTATGCGGAGTACGTGTTCTTCGTTGAGAAAATGCGGCCAACGCTATCCCCGGTACAGGCGGGCACGCCCAGTTCGGTCATCCAGAAGTTACGGAAAGGGGCTTCAAATGCGGGAGCCTTGCTTTCGCTCAGTTTCCAGCCTTCCACGTTCGCTCGGATAGTAGCGAGTCGGCCTTCAATGTCCGCCTTCATCGCCCAGTCGGCAATCTGCGCGCGGCGCAGGGAATCGTCCCACATACCGTTGTCGCCCAAGTCCACACTGAACGCCGCCAGGAGCGCCGTGAGTTCGGACTCGTTGCGGTCGCCCTGAAGAAGCACAGAAACAGCAAGCAAAGCCGCGTTGCCGTCGCCTTCCTTGAATATGTTGAGATCCTCGGCAAGCTTATTGAAACCGGCATTGTCGATATTAAACGCGGCAAAGAGCGATTTTTCCGCGGCGCGCTTCGCCTCAATCACAGACTTGTTGTCCTTAGTGACCAAGCGCTGTACGCGGTCGTATTCCAGGTGGGTCACCAGGTTGATGTTCGCAGTGCTGCGACCGTCCAGGTTCGTGAGGGCGCGGAGCTTGATGGTTGCCGCGCTGTTTCTGCCCGTCACCTCGTTGCGGTAGAAGCCGTCTGCCACAAGGTACGCGAAAGAGCTTTTGAGCTTGACTGTACGGATATTGAAGGAACCATCCTGATTTTCAATCTTACCACCGAACGTCTTGCCGGTCTGCTTGAGAGAACTCTCGTTCTGCAACTCGTACGCTGTGACATCCGTACCGGAAACAAACGGGCCTTTCTGAGAAACGCCGCTGAGTTCCACATCACCCATGGGCGTAGCGCAACCGGAGTCAGTGGAGTCGCAAGCCTCGGGAACGTCCACGTAACCCGTGAGGTCCATCGTGAAAGTCTCGGAGCCGCAGGCGATTGTCGCAGTGAGCGCCGTTGATTCCTGAATCTTACAGCCGGAGCCGTTCGTGCCATTAGTACCCGGGGCACCATCTTTACCATCAGCGCCTTTTTCACCTGGGGCGCCGTCATCACCCTTGTCACCCTTTGCGCCGGCATCGCCCTTCTCGCCCTTTGCGCCGGTATCGCCCTTGTCGCCTTTTTCACCAGCGTCGCCCTTTTCACCGTCCTTGCCGTTCTTCACCATGCCGATAGATTCCCCGTTACAGAAAATCTCGAAGCCCGTGCCGTCGGAGAGGCTCGTGGAGGTACACACGTTGTCGCCCACGCTTACGGTGTTGGCGCTCAGCGTCTGCCATTCCTTGCCGTCGCAACCCAGGAATTCGTGCGTTTCAGAAACGAACGCCGTCTGGCCCGCAATGTCCTTGGTACATTCCGGCAAGTCGTCATTGGTTTCCACCGCGCCGACATTGGCGTTGACATTGATTTGTTCGGTGACAGTGTCACCACAGGCCGCGAGGAAGAGAAGCGGGACTGTGATTGCCGCGGATGCTACGCATCCTCGCAATGACGATGAAAGGGAGGACCCCGACCAAATCGGGGTAATCAATCGGGTCAAGGACTTCATCGTGGGCCTCCTATAGGATAGGCTTAAGGAACAATTTTGTCAGCAGGTTTCTTTATGCAGCGAACCGAAGCACCCAAATGCTTAGAGGCAAGATCAATGGGGGCAAGCGCTTCACCATCAATGAGTTCAAAAAGCAATGCCTTGTCCGTGTCTTCGTCATTGACGAATGTCCACATGCTAAAGGAGTTGCCCGCACCGGAATAAGAACCATCTACCGCACGGCGGCCAGAAGGTATTGCAGAGAAACCAATCGCATTGTCGGCTGACTTCCAAACCTTTGCAAGCGACGTCTTGATATTGGATTCAGTGAGAGACTCATCGTCGACACCGGATGCAAGTAGTTTATTAGGAAGAACCCAACCATCAGGACAAATTCCCTGATGATACCACAGGTTATCGACCACGGCTTCGTCACCGACCCCAGTTTCTACAGGATCTTCGTAATACATGAGTATTTCGTATTTTGCCGTCACTTCCTTATTAAGATATTCGGCATCAAGATTCATCGCGCCTGTCCAGCTATAGAGCCTACCCGCAATCTCGCAGTTGTAATCCAAATCGCCGTAGCACCAAGACTGATTGTAAGCCTTATCCGTAGGCTTGGGCTCGTAGTTCAGGTTTTCGGCCATCCAAACGAGCGTGTCATAATCGCCCAGATAGGTGTTAAAGTATCTCATTCCGACAGTCCTATACACATGGCCGTCTCTAGAGTCAATCATGGTATCGTTCACAACATCAGTTATAGTGGAATTCAGGAAGGCCAGCTTATCATCCGGAGTGAACTTCGCAAAGTAGGAATTCAGCTTGTGGGTTTCAATCCACTTGACGCTGTCCATATCGCAAAGGTACCACTTGCTATCCACATCGCTCTTCTTGAGGGCGCGATTGCTCTTGGTATAGCAGGCACCGATTTCCAGTTCGCTATCGAGCACGTTGCCCTTGCGCCAAACGTTATCGAACACGTAGACGGAATCCGTATTGACGTTGCCTTTCTTGACCTCGCCGTCACTTCCGGAGGTCCAGCCTTCGGTATCCTTTTCCAAGTCGGAAGCGAGTTCCCATTTACCTTCCTTGCAAATGAAGCGTGCCAGGGATTCCTTCTTGTTCTTGCTGTACTTGTTCTCGGTCCAGGTAATCTTGCCATCGTTAGTGCTGGTGCAAGGATCCATTTCATACATGGTAAGCCAGAAGTTGGTCAGGAACTTCTCGAAGTTACCCGGCGTACCCAGGCCCCAGTCTTCGACGTTCTTGCGAATGCTCGCGAAGTGGTCCTTGAATTCCGTATCCGCCACCCAGTCGGCAAGGACAGTCTTGAGAGAATCGTTCTTCCACTCACCCTTTTCCTGGTCCTTGATTTCGTTGTTGAACGTATTGATGACTTCGGTCAGCTGCGCTTCCGTAAAGCCACCCTGGAAAATCACGGAAAGGGCGAGCAATGCGGCATCTTCGTCGGAAGAACCCACAACGGAAAGCTTTTCTGCGGCCTTGAATTCGGTGGCGTCGATAAAGAAATTCTTGAAGATTTCCTTATCGGCCTGGATCTTGGCCTTGCTCACACGGAGACCCTTGTTCATCACCAGGTATTCAGCGCGGTAGAATTCCAGGTGAGTCAGGAGGTTCACGTTGATAGTCTTCATCTTGGTCAGGTCGGACACCGCCCTGAGCGTAATGGGAGCAACGCTACCCTTGCCCGTAACTTCGTTGCGGTAATAACCTTCCGCCACAAGGTACACGAACTGGGACTTCAGCTTGAGGTTAGAGAGCTTGAACTTGCCGTCGTCAGAAGTTATCTCCGTGGGGAAAGCGGTCCCCTTGGGGCTCAGGTTACGGCCGTTTTCGAGTTCGTAAACGCTCACCGTAGCGCCCTTGATAAACGGTCCCTTCTGGGACACACCGTCGATGTCGACATTGTCCTGGGGATGAATGACATCTTCCGGGTCAACTTCCTCGGAAGAAGAAGATGTTGCTGTAGAAGACGAACTTCCGTTATCGGAGCCCTCGGAACTGGAAGAGGCATCGCCGCCACCTTCGCCGGAGCTCGAGGAATCGTCGCCCGGGTTGGTAGTGGTCGTATCGATGGAGTGGTTGGAATTCAGCACGCAGCGGACGGAGAGGCCGATTCCTTCGGAGTTGTAGGCGTCGATGGTCCTGAACTCGTACAGGTTGTCGTCGGCAGACATCCTCACGTACTTGTAGGAATCCTTGGAGTACACCCACCAGTGGCCATCGTTGTGGAATTCCTCGGTGTATTCTTCTTCGTCGTCATCGTAGAAGCCACCGGGCAGGGCGCTGAAGCCGTACTTGTTCGTGGCCTTGGAAGCGGTACCGCCGGCAATCCATTCCTCGGCATCCTTCAGCACGTACGAGGAGTTCTCGTCGGGGTCAGCAACCTTGAGCAGGTGTTCCCAGTCTTCCATGGTAGAAACGCGCGTACCTTCGGGGCACACGCCCTTCTTGATGGCAGAGCCCAGATACAGGCGGCCGTACACCTTGCAATTCTTCTTGTCGTCGTCGAGGCAGCGGGAATCGTCCTTCGCATCGTACTTCAGGTTCTGCTTGAACCAGCAACGCGCCTTCTCTTCGACGGTAGCATCGTAGATACGGACAATGTCGTAAACGTTCTCGTCGCGGGTATCCGTGAAGGTCTCGGGGCAGGTCGCATCGTCAATCTTCCTGATGGAATCCTTCCTGTCCTGTTCAACCTGCTTTATGGAGTCCTTGCGGTCCTGTTCGGCCTGGGCAACGGAATCCTTCTCGTCCTGCACAGCCTGTTCGTACCTGTCGACCAGTTCCTGGTCGTATTCATCAACAATAGAGCATGCAGTAAATGCTATGGAAGCAACACCGCCGGCAATGAGCAATTTCTTAAAATTCTTCATCTTGCCCTCCATTACATTTCAAAGAAGACGGACACGTAGCCGCCCTGGCCGAAGTTAGTGATAAGGTCGTAGCCCGCTTCAACACCGATGAAGCCGAATCTGTAGAACAGGCCGCTGCGGAACTGCATCCATTCCTTGGAATCTTCCTCGGGAATGGCAATCACAGCGGTTTCACGGAAGCCAAAGCTCTTGTAGCCCAGTTCCAGCTGTGCGAGAGGCGCCACGTACAGGCGGAGAAGCCCGCTCTTGATCGCCGCCCCGATATAGCCACCGGCACCCACGGCCACATAGCCATCGCCGGTCTCGCCAAAGTTCAGGCGGACACGCGCAGCGGCGGCACCGTCTGCCATAATAACCAAGTCATCCTTCTTGAGATCCTTGAAGCCGCGGTAGCTCTTGTCGGTATAAGGAGCGAACACGCCCGACACGCCAACCCACGGAGAGAAATGTGTACCGCGGCGTTTCTCGACAGCCTTCGCTTCTTCGGCGGCCTTTTCCTCGGCAGCCTTCTGCTCGGCGGCCTTCTGTTCGGCCTGCGCCGTCGCCAGGGAGTCGGCATCGTAAATCGGTCCGAAGTCCACGCCCTCGGTATTGCCCTGGTTTTCCCAAATCCAGCGGCCGTTCATCATCGCGGCCTTCTCGGCAAACTGCACGGCACCCTTGAACTGCTGGAGCTTGCCCTGCTGCACCACAGATTCAGCACCGTCGACGGTCACCGCGCTCTTCTCGAACTTGATGCGGACGTTACTCTCTTCTGCGGTACTTGCAGCAATGCGGCTGTGGAACAGCTTGACGCCGTTCAGGTAGTAGGCGCTGCGGACCGGCTTAGCGATATCCATATATACCGTGGGAGCGGAGGAGGAGTCCACCTTGTAGACAGCCAATGAGCCATCCCTTGCAAGGTCCTTGTTCAGCTTTTCCAAACGCTCGATAAAGTAGGGAGCAAAGCCTTCCCCATCCGGGCGCACCACCATCTCGTGACAGGTCTCGCCCCACTTCTGGGCAATCTTGAAGGCATTCTTGCGGTGGTTGGGCTCGTACTGCAGGGTGAAGTCGTAGTGAGCCTCGAATCCCTTGGCCAGCGGTTCCAGGTAGACACCGCCCTTCAAGTTCAGGAACTGGTCCTTGGATGCAGCGAAGCTGTAGAGGGCGTCGACGCAGGCGTTAATCTGCAACTTGCGGTCTTCAAGCCCGCGGGCGGTTTCCATGTGGCCCAGTCGGACCTCGCCGGTAACCTGCATGTACTTCTCTTCAAAGGCGGGCAACTCAACCTGATAGAAGGTCCAGCACTCATCGCCCATCACGTCGTTGATGCTGACCGCGGCACACTGGTCGTTCATCTTGGCGATGTGGCTCGCGCTAGCCAGCAAGGAATCGAGCCCCTCGTTCACGTTCTCGAGACTCCCCTTCAACTTTTCCAAATCAGCCTGACGCTGGTGAAAAATGGCGGGGTCCTGCACGAAGATGGAGGCCGTCTGGGCTTCTCCACCCTGTTCTGCGGCAGGAGCGGCGGGCGCCGCAGCAGGTTCAGCTGCGGGGGCTGCCTCGGCCGGGGCAGCCGGTGCGGCGGCCTCGGCGGCGGGAGCGGTTTCAGGCGCGGCAGGTGCCGTTGCAGCGGGCGCAGTTTCGGGCGCGGCCGGTGCAGCAGGCGCTTGTGCAAAAGCTATTGCGGATGTGGCAAGGGTGAGCAGAGCAGCCCTGCCAAACAAAGAAGTCTTAGAATTCTTATTCATAGGATCTCTCGATTAAAATTCTCTAATAAATGTAAAAAACACGTTATCTACGTCAACAGGTTCTGCTTGGGAGGCCACTTTTAGGGGTGAGTATTGCGGTAGCCGCACTTTGGTCGCCACGCAGTGTAAACTTTTAATTACAATTAGTTTTTAGAAGAACACCCAGACGGCAATCCAGTACGCCATCAAGGCGAATTCCATGCCCTGCGAAATTCGCGAGAGGAAGGTAGAACCGAAAACCGAGACGCAAATGGCGAGTATGCGGGTCCACGGCATATCTACACCATGGTAGTACAGCGAAATTCCGCCGAAGAATTCAATCCAGAGCCACATGACCTGCGCCATGAGCAGGTAACGGCGACGCTTGTTCGGGAGGGCCGTTGTCGAGAAGCACAGGCAGAGCGCGAGCATGCGGAACGGATAGGATTCCATATCGGGCTGGGAAATATCGCCGGCAAAGAAAGCGTAGAAGCCGAATACGACAAGAGCCAAGAGCAGGAAGAAGGCTTCCTTGAAAAGGCGGATGGGCTTGTGCCACAGGAACTGCGCCATGGCAAGCGAGAGGAGGCAGGCGAAAGCGTTCATGAGAGGGATCATGGAGCAACCTCCGCTGAATCGTTTGTTTCAGGGGCGAGCGAGCGCATGTAGCGAACAAGGGCTCGGGCATCCGCTTCGGTGAGGCGACCTTCATACGGGTTCATATTAGCTCGCCCATTCAGAATCACGTGTACAAGGGAATCTTCGCCGATGGAGTCGAGCCGAGCCGCAGTCAGCTTTTGCGGAACCGGATAGAATTCGCGGATAAACTTTTCGTTGAACTTTCCGTCGGTCCCGTGGCAGCTGCTACAACGCGCATTCCAGAGTGCGCGGGCATGGAGCGAATCGGGAACGGTTCCGTCAAAAATCGCTTCAGACGGGATATCGGCCCCCGCTTCCCGGACAGCCTTTTGCGACGAACCGCCGGCATAGAACATGCCCGCTAGGAATGCAGCAACAACCATTACCGCCGCAGATGCAAGGACGGTGAACCGCGAACGCGGCACAATTGTCCAGAATGGCCTTATGCAAAGCACAAACGCAGCCACGAGCGCCACAGTCGGGAAGAACATTGCAGCCACGTGCGGGACACCAAGAGCAACAGAATCAAACGCAGGCCTAGACACCGCCCAGAGCGTATAGACAAGCGCCACGAGCACGCCCACCAACAGCGGGAAGCGCAGTACGATGAACTCACGGCTAGTAAGCGGCTCTGTGTGGTGTTCCACAACAGGGACTGGTTTTTCGTCCAGTTCACCAAACAGGAGTACATCGCCTTCGATGGGCTTACGCAATTTTATACGTAAAAACACAAGCAACGTTATAAAAAATCCAAGCGAGAAGGCGATTAAGCCCATATCGGTCCATCCGAAGCCCTGCGGTTCGGAGGGCATCACGAGGTAGAAACGTTCTAGCCACAGCCCAAACAGCACCGAAGCCGAAACGAGCAGGCGGCCAACCGCACTTTCGCGGAAAGAAGAAACCCACCAGAGCTGCGGCAACAGCGCCCCGAACGCGAAAACGGAGAAGTTCCAGTCTCCCTTCAGCGCGAAATTCCAGCCCCAGAAGGCCAGCATCACAAACGATCCCGCCACCATGAGCTTTTCGAGCATGCGGACGCGGCAACCCTCGGCAACAAGCAGCACATTTACCATCGCAAGGCCCGAATAGATGGCTCCCGCGATGAAGTACAGCGGGAAGAACGCCCCGCGCCACTCCGGCACGAACGTTACCGCAAAATCAAGGCTCACGATGGTGTGGACCCAGAGCACCAGCGGGAAAAGCAGCCACGCCATAGGGCGGCGCAAATCCTCGAGCGCCTGGAAGCGGTCCGAAAGGAGGTGTATGATGAAGAATACCAGCGAGAGGACTGCATAAATGGCGATGCAACAGAAGTCCCAGACCAGCGGGGATGCGACATTCGCGAAGTTCCCGCGGGCATCGATAAAGGGCACGACCATGTAGAAATTTTCGATGACACCCAGGTGCATCAACGGGAAGACGGCGGCAACGACAAGCGCGCAGAGCGTCGTGAGTTCGGCCAGCATCGAAGTGCGGCGGTCCAGCGGCACACCGAGCGCGAGGAGAATGGCCGAAATGAGCGTACCTGCGTGCGCAAGGCCAATCCAGAACACGAACAGACTGATCGGAGTCCCCCAGAAGGTACGTGCGTCCAACGACCAGGCGGCAGGACCTTCCCAGAGGGAATATCCGAGCGCAGCAAGGCCGGGCAACAGGAGAGCGAGTCCCGCGTATAGGAGAATCCTGAAAATCAACGGTACCCCCGCATATAAACGATAGACGGGTTGAGCGCGGCCACTTCCCTAGGGGCGTAGAGCACGCGGTTCTTCGCGGCGATGACCAGCGGCGAACCTTCGTCGAGCCAGTTGCCAAATATGATGGCGTTCTTCGGGCAGGCGACGGCACACGCCGTCGTGACCCCG
>Ga0265299_10001583_pt1 | contig 25526 bp, 10 predicted proteins | sample AusTroGonzalo_MG_4_FD_193485 | JGI IMG/M metagenome (GOLD analysis project Ga0265299, IMG submission 193485) | Bovine rumen microbial communities from tropical cattle in Woodstock, Queensland, Australia - Gonzalo_02 | ecosystem: Host-associated > Mammals > Digestive system > Stomach > Rumen ... | reverse complement strand
CCGACCACGTGCGGGGTTGGCTCAGCAGCTACGAAAAACAGATTGAAGCGGTGGTGAAACAAGGTGCAACGCCGACCGCAGAGACCTCCACCAAATGGTCGCGCCTTCGGGCAGGACAGTCCATGAGCACGAGGAGCGGCGGAAGTGTGGGGCCGCTGCTGACGACGCAGTGGGATCAGTGGTATCCCTATAACTCCCTTTGTCCTGAAGGTGCCCCTACCGGTTGCGTTGCAACAGCCACGGCACAAATCGTGAATTATTGGCAGTATCCTGTAAAGGGGGTAGGATATCGTGACTACTCTTCACCTGGAAACGGTATCGGCCACCATCAGGTTGCATATAACGAAACATATTATCAATGGGATTCAATGGATGTGAATCATCCAGATGCTATTGGCACGCTGATGTATCACGTTGGAACATCATGTGGAACACATTATAATTATGGAGAATCTGGCAGTTCCATCGAATCAGCAATGATTGGTTTGCAAACCTATTTCGATTATACTGAAACCATGCAGTATTACAGAAAGACTAACTCTTCGTTTACGGATGCACAATGGATACAGCTCGTCAAGGACAATCTTGACGAAGATAAACCTGTGTTATATGCTGGCGGTGGTCACGCATGGGTGATAGACGGTTACGATGCAAATGACATGTTTCACATGAACTTTGGCTGGTCAGGCAACGCCGATGGCTATTATTTCTTAGATGTAATCTTTGCATCCATGTACAATCTGTCGAACGACCCGGAAATGGTAGTCGGAGTGATGCCTGCTTATTCAAATCTGAATTGCGAATTTATATATCAGGTGGACGAGTATGATGAAATGTCCTACACTTTCCATGATTTCACCACAGGCACTTACGAACACTTGCTTTGGGATTTTGGTGATGGCGACTTCGACACCACCTATAATCCCTCGCACACCTATACTAATGACGGTCTTTATACAATCACCTTACTCACACAACAGGGCACACAAGTGGACAGCATTACCAAGATGATAGACATCCGCCATAATCAATTCTTCAGACGAGTACCCCCTTACACAGGAGATCCTGCCTATAATCCCGTGGGATTAATCCATCCTGTAGATTATGACATGGACGGAAGGCAAGACATCGTGGTGTATGGCATGTCTGGTATTTCTTTGAGTCATAATACCGAAAATGGTTTTGTCAGTAACGAAACAACGCTTTATACATTTGATGCTTACGATTTGCAAGTGGTTGACTTTTACAACACGAATACCCCTTCTTTATATTCAGCGAAAAATGCTTCTTTTTGGAAAAATATCAGCGGCAATTACATTTTGGATAGTATAATTGGTGAAAATATGAAGGGTGAATTGATTGACTATAATAATGATGGGCTTGTAGATATCATTGGATTGAACGACTGGGGGCACAATGGCATTATATACAGAAACATTGGCAAGGGAAAATTTTTGAAAGTCGATTATGAAATTTCAAGTGGTAATTGGTTTGATGTTGACAATGATGGGGATTTAGACTTGATTTCACCGTATGCGGGCTCCTTCTTTAATGATATAGAACAATACAACATGTTCAATGATGGGCATGGGATTTTTCATATGGATGATTTCCCTTCTGGCATATTTGCCGATTTCAACAATGATGGTTTGCCTGATGTATTAAGCAATATTAGTGGCGATATAAATTCTCCCAACAGAACGTTACTCATCAACAATGGCGACCATACTTTTGACACTATCTATGATGCTACTTTCGATGGATATAAGTCACATGCCGACATCGACAATGATGGATATATCGAGATATTTGATGGTGACAGCATAACAAAAATAATGGGTGATAGTGCGATAACCTTCCCGAACGACTACCACATTCCCTGGTTTTCATGGGGCGACCCAAACGGGAACAATTCTATTGATGTGTTGTCGGATGTCGAGTGGCCATGGTCAGACAACCACATGGGTACCTATTTGAATATTGCCACGACACAGAATCTTCCACCAGCAGCACCCACGGGATTGTATGCAGACACAAATGGAAATGAGGTGGTGCTGCACTGGTCGGCTCCCATGGATGACCACACGCCTTCTTCTGCTTTGACATATAACATTGCAGTGGGCTCTTCTCCAAACACCTGTGACATATATTCGCCTTTAAGTGACTTGACCACAGGACACCGTTATTACATGAACCGTGGTAACGCCGGTCTCGCTACGCTTTGGAATGTTAACGAATTGCCTAACGGAACTTACTATTGGCGCGTGCAAGCCATTGATCAGGCTATGGCTGCATCCGCTTTCTCGGCTGTGGACAGTTTTACTATCACAGGCCACAACATTCCGCCTGCTATGGCAGAAATGAAATCGGGGTTTGCTTTTGGTAAACATAGCAACATTGACAAAAATATTTTCCTCGAAGCGTATGTTGACAGGGATAACGATGATTTAGAGGGCATCATCATAGAATCCTTGCCCCTTTATGGAACATTGTCATTGTATGGCAACGCAGTAGAAGCCGGGCAAAGCGTAACTTACAATGAATTGGACAGTTTGTGCTATTTCAACACTAATTATTTGAATGCACAAGATATTTTCTATGTAAAGGCATTTGACGGTTCCGATTACAGCGATTTCCGGTCTCCTTTGTACCTTTCAGGAATGTTGTTTGAGTCTGTTGAAGTCGTTTTACCAGGAGGCAAAGCCATTTGGGGCGACTTGGACAATGACGGCGACCTGGACTTGGCCACCTCCGAGGGCATCTACCAAAACACGCAATGCTCTTTCACCCTAATTCATCCATTCTCGGAAAACAAAACGCCCATCGTTTGGGTCGATTATAACAGCGACAATCGTTTGGATTGTTTGTTTGCCGACTCGCTTTTGGTCAATGATGGGAACGGAGGCTTTATTGCACAGGAAATGAATGTAAGTGATTGGGCTGAGAAAACAGATTTTAACGACCTCAACAATAACAACAATATTGATTTCATATTTGCAAGAAATGATTCCCTTTTTGCGAAATACGATTGGTCAGAAGACCTCTATCTGAATATGCAAGCCATGCGTGATGGAATCCCCGCTATTGGGGACTGGGACAACGATGGTCGACAGGATTTGGCCAACTCAGGGTTTGATTGGGGAAATCATAGAGACATGATGGTTTACCACGATAGCGCTGACTTGTTTGTTCCAATAAAGAAACTTGAGGGGGTTGCTGGTCATTTGCAGTGGGGAGATTACGACAAAGACGGTGATTTGGATCTGCTTGCAACAGGCTCCGACAACAATTCCATTCCTCGCGCCATACTCTATAAAAATGTTAGCGGCAATCTCATCTCACAAGAAGTTTCTTTGGAGGGTGTTTTCGGGAATTCCTATTGGCTAGATTTCGACAACGATGGATGGCTTGATGTCCTATTATCCGGCTATTACGTGGGCACTCGACTCTACCGAAACAACCAAGACGGCTCCTTCGCGGAGATTCCGCCCGAAGTGTCACAAATTCCGACAGAAATCCATTCTATAGCCATTGGGGATTACGATAATGATGGATACATGGATGTGCTACTGTCTGGAACCTATCTCATGAGGAATTTGTTAGGTACGGCAAGCGATACACCTTACTCGACACCGACACCACCTGTCCAATTACAATCCGATGTTCAGGGTTCTCATGTGACTTTATCATGGGTTACGGCAGATCCTACCAAACACGTCTCTTATAATGTTTATGTCCGCAAAGAAGGGGAAACCGGTTACGTGGTTTCGCCATTGGCAGACACCGCTTCTGGGTTTAGAAAACTTAAACGATTAGGGAATTCCGAATACAAGACGTTTTTTAACCTTAATTCATTGGACGAAGGAACATACTGGTGGAGTGTGCAGGCCGTGGACAACGCCTACAATGGAGGTGTATTCGCCGCGGAACAAAGCTTTACGGTGACATGTTCGGTGAGCGAGCCAGCACATGTTTACGACACGGCATGCCACGTCTTTTGCCATGGAAACGACTTGATGACTGAAGACGGTATGTATATGTTGCAATTCGAATCCCATGATGGTTGCGATAGCCTGGTCTATTTGCACCTTAGCGTTCGTGATGACTGTTCCGCCATCGTCTATGTCAAACCTAATGGCTCCGATGACAATAACGGATATAGTTGGCAAACGGCAAAGGCAAGCATTAATGCTGCAATAGAGGTGGCACAACAGAACGGAGATAGTATTATTTGGGTGGCGGCAGGAACTTATGAATCTCCCTCTCCCATTTATGTGACAGGAGTCTATGATTTTTCCACCACTTTTTATATTCCTAATGGAATCCATATTTATGGAGGACTTTCCGGTAATGAATCCGAGACATTTGACATGTCTAACCGTAAGCTCGTTTCCAATGCAACCGTATTGAATGGGATGAACGTTTGTATGGTTGCATATATGGAAGAGAACACCCTATTGGACGGATTTATAGTTCAGAACGGCAATGGAGGTGGTGTCCAGGCAAACAGTTCGTCAATCGTTAGGAACTGTGTTGTCCGAAATAACAGCTCGATTTGGAGTGCTGGGGTTTCGGGGGGAACGGTGATTAATTGTTTGATTTACGGGAACACATCCACCTACGCAGGAACAGTAGAATCTTGTAACGTGTATTCCTCAACCATTGCCAACAACTATGGAGATAAACAGTATTATGAACACATTCCCGTTGCTGGTGCGGCCAATTCACAGCTGACTAACTGTATCCTTTGGAACAATCAGTATTCCACAGCAGAAAACTGCACGATGTCCTATTGTGCTACAGATGCTGATTATATGGAAGGGACAGGCAACATTCTTCTTGCCAAAAAGAATGACAGCACCTCTTCTGATTCATTATACGTACGTTTTATTGATCCAGGAAATGGCGATTACCACTTTATGTCCGGCTCCGCTTGCATCAACGCAGGCACGCCCGACATAAGTGCACTGGAGCTGCCATCTGTGGATTTGCAAGGCTTGCCGCGTGTGTTGGATGGGCGTGTTGATATAGGTGTGTATGAGTATTATCCTGTTCCTGTTGTGGAGACATACGATACGATTTGTGAAGGCAATTCAGTGGTTTTCTTCGATTCGGTTTGTCTTGCGGCAGGAAATTATGTTCACCATGCTAATGCGGTGAATGTGACTTTGGATACTGTGCACGTGCTGCATCTATCCGTAAACCAATCCACCTTTGGTGACACCACGGCTGTTGCTTGCGAGAGTTTCACCTGGCAGGGGAGCGAGTTCACCACCTCGGGCACCTACACCTACGAATACACCAACGAGAACGGTTGCGCCAGCGTTGACACGCTGCACTTGACCGTCAACCATTCTACCGCCAGCGACACCACGGCGGTTGCTTGTGACAGTTTCACGTGGGAAGGTGAAACCCACACGACATCAGGAAACTATACTTCCTATAAGACCAATGCGGCGGGCTGCGATTCTGTGATAACCTTGCACTTGACAATAACGAACACAGATTACACAGAGTTCTCAGATGTGGCGTGCGATAGTTATATCTGGAATGGTGAAACCTACACCCAATCGGGTGACTACACGCAAACATTCACCTCTGCCGCTGGCTGCGACTCGGTCGTCACTCTCCACCTCACTGTCAACAACTCAGCTGCCACAGACGAATATCTCACCATCTGCGAAAATGAACTGCCTTACCACTACCTCAACGGACAAATCGACACCATTTTCGAGGTCGGCACCCCGGAACTATTATCTCTTAACTATAATCTCTTAACTGAAACCGGCTGCGACTCTGTCGTGACGCTGCACCTCACCATCAACTACTCCACTCCACCCACTGTTACGACCAATACCGTGAGCGACATCACGGCCACCTCCGCCACCTGCGGCGGCAATGTCACCGCTGATGGTGGCGCAACCGTTACGGCACGCGGCGTCTGCTGGAGCACCTCTGAAAACCCGACCGTTGCCGATGCATACACAACAGACGGCAGCGGGGCCGGCGCATTCACCAGCCAGCTCACCAATCTGGAACCGGCTACCATTTACTATGTGAGAGCATACGCCACCAACAGCAAGGGCACAGCCTACGGTGAGAGCGTAAGTTTCACCACTCCGCTCTGCAATCCTCTGACAGTCAACATTCTTTCAGCCAACACTTCCATCTTGCTGGGCGAAAGCGTGACCCTTTCCGCATCCGGTGCCGAAAGCTACAGTTGGAACACGGGAGATACCAGCTCAAGTATTACTGTATTCCCCACCACCACGTCCACTTACACTGTGACTGGCACGGCCCCGTTTGGCTGCGAAGATGTCGATTCCATCACCATTACCGTAAATGTCGTACCCGAAACACCTGTTGTGACGGTGGACCACGACACGGTTTGCGCAGGTGCCCAAGTCACGTTGACTGTCACCAATCCAATTGCCAACATATCCTACATCTGGTATGTGAACGGAATGGAAATCGCTGGTGTGAGCCAAGCTAACATGACCGTTTTCCCCGACCAATCCGGCTCTAACACATACTCCGTCATGGCTGTCGATAATCAAGGATACACCTCGGCACTCGCTTCCGTCTCCGTTTTTGTGAGACCGACCCCGACTGTTCAAATCACGGGCAACCAGCACGTTTGCGAGACCGAACCCGTCACGATGACGGCCAATGTCGGAACGGACGGGATGATTTCCGACAATTTGCATTACGTCTGGTTCGTTGATGGGCAAATGCACGACAATATGGCTTACAATCTTGGCGACACCAATCTCTTTGTTGAGTATTTGTTCCCTCGCAGTGAGCCTTACCATTTCTCTGTACAAGTCTCCATTGGGGATGATGCCTCTTGCACTTCCCAATCCGAAGAATACCTCGTTTATGTGCATACACAGCCCAATGTGTATGTTGTCGCCACCGAAACCTCCATCTGCGTCGGCGGATCCACGACCATCATGGCTGTAGTAAATGATTTTTACGATGAAAGCATATCCTACAACTGGTCTGACGGTAACTCCAGCCCAATTTACACCTTCTCTCCCTCTTCCTACGGTCCCTATACGTTCACGGTAACCGTCACCTCCGGTCTCTCGGGTTGCTCTTCTGAAGATGAAATCACCATTCAGGTGAACGAAATTCCCGAAGCGCCTGTCGTGACGGCGGACAATGTACTAATTTTCGACGGCAATCAGGTCACCCTGTCGGTCACCAACCCCATCGCCGATGCGGTTTACACGTGGTACAGAAACGGTTTTCTCGTCCCGGAGGCTTCTCAACCCTCTCTTATTGAATCCCTCTACACTTTTGACGATGAACCCGCCATCTATAACTATACTGTTGTCGCTACATTATACAACAGCGGCTGCGTCTCGGGCTTTTCCGACAACACGGTCGTGACAGTCAACCCGACACCGGTGGCCGTTGTCTCCGTGGAAGGGGACACTGTGCTTTGCGAAGGAGCTTCCACAACATTGCATGTGGATGTCACCCCTCCCTATTCTTCTTATACCTACCAATGGTATATGGACGATGTACTGATTCCCGGCGCCACTTCAGCCGACTACGTTGTGGAGGAATCCGCTCGACAGACCCCTTACAGCATCTATGTGATGGTTTCGGCAAATGGCAGTTATACCGCCATCGCTTACGCCCCAGAAATCCTGTTTGTCTTGGCTCCTTCCGTCACCATCCAAGGTGCAGACAACATCTCCTACGGTCAGAGCACCACGCTTACCGCTTCTGGCGCAGACACTTACGCATGGAGTACGGGCGACCACACCGCCAGCATGACCGTCAGCCCGACGACGACCACCACCTACACGGTGACGGGCTCAAGCATTTACGGATGTACGGGCACGGCAGACGTGACCGTGACCGTGAACCCCATTGTCCCGACGGTCACTACCGACAATGTCACCGATGTCACTGTCAACGCGGCAATCTGCGGCGGCAATGTCACGAGCGACGGCGGTGCGGACGTAACGGCGCGCGGCATCTGCTGGAGCACCTCAGAGAACCCGACTGTGACTGACGCGCACACCATCGACGGTTCCGGTATAGGCTCGTTTGCGAGTAGTGTTACCGAACTTGCGACAAACACGACTTACCACGTCAGAGCTTACGCGACAAACAGTGTCGGAACGGCATACGGCGAGGATATTGTTTTCACAACAATCTGCGACACTGCCGTTTCCGAATTCAACATTGTCACTTGTGACAGTTATGCATGGAACGACAGCACCTACACAACAAGCGGCGAATATCAGCAGACGTTCACGAGAGCCAACGGCTGCGATTCCATTGTCACGCTTTATCTCACCATCAACCACGCCACCACCGGCGACACCACCGCTGTGGCCAACGACCGTTTCGACTGGTACGAGCACACCTACCTCACCATGAGCGGCGACTACACGCATGTCTTCACCAACCAGAGCGGCTGCGACTCCGTGGTCACATTGCACCTCACCGTCAACAACCCGTCCATCTCCGTACAAGACACCGTGATGGCGAACGGCTTCTTCTTCTGGAACGGCATGGTGTTCACTTCCGACACCGTGCTGACCGAAACGATCCTCGTCCCCGGCGGCTACGACAGTGTCTTGGTTTACCATGTGTTTATCACCCCCGCCCCGCTCACCGTGCTCAATGTCGATACTTGTGTCAGCTACACCTTGAACGGCCAGACCTACGCTGAGTCCGGCAATTACGTGCAGACCTTCCCCATTTCGGGCGGCATGGATTCCATTGTTGTCCTCTACCTCACCGTCAACCAACCAACTGCCAGCGACACTTTCGTCGTAGCTTGCGAGAACTTTATCTGGGAAGGCGAAACCTACATGCAATCCGGTGACTACACGTCCTATAAGACCAATGCAGCCGGCTGCGACTCTGTGGTGACTCTCCACCTGACCATTAACCAGCCCACTACGGGAGATACCGCGGCTATTGCTTGTGACAGTTTCACGTGGGGAGGCGATACCTATACACAATCCGGTGACTACACGTCCTATAAGACCAATGCAGCCGGCTGCGACTCCGTGGTGACATTGCACCTGACGATAACGAACACAGATTACACAGATTACACAGATGTGGCGTGCGATAGTTATTTGTGGAACGGCGAAACTTACACCCAATCGGGCAGCTACACGCAAACGTTCTCTAACTCGGTTGGCTGCGATTCCGTGGTGACTCTCCACCTGACCATTAACCAGCCCACTACGGGAGATACCACGGCTATTGCTTGTGACAGTTTCACGTGGGAAGGCGATACCTATACACAATCCGGTGACTATACGTCCTATAAGACCAATGCAGCTGGATGCGACTCCGTGGTGACATTGCACCTGACGATAACGAACACAGATCACACAGATTACACAGATGTGGCGTGCGACAGTTATACTTGGAATGGCGAAACCTACACCCAATCGGGTGACTACACGCAAACATTCACCTCTGCCGCTGGTTGCGATTCTGTTGTCACTCTCCACCTCACCGTCAACAACTCAGCTGCCACAGACGAATATCTCACCATCTGCGAAAATGAACTGCCTTACCACTACATCAACGGACAAATCGACACCATTTTCGAGGTCGGCACCCCGGAACTCTTAACTATTAACTATTATCTCTTAACTGAAGCCGGCTGCGACTCGGTCGTCACCCTGCACCTCACCGTCTCCGTCGGCATCGAAGACCGCAACCTCAGCGCGTCAATGACGGTGTATCCCAACCCGACGAACGGCATTGTCAACGTACAATGTACCCTGAACAACGAGCAAGTGGGAACGCTGGAATACCACGTGTTTGATGCGTACGGGAAATTGGTGGACGTGGTAGAGGCGAATAATGATTCGCCCCTACAGACCGCACAAATCGACCTGTCCGGATTTGCAAACGGCGTCTATTTCGTGAAGGCCGTGGCAGACGGAAACGTCGTGGCGGTACGGAAGGTGGTGAAACGGTAATCGCCGTTAGAACCGCACCGACACCTTCGCCGCAAGCGTGTGGCCGGGCTTCTGGTAGGCGGCGCGGCAGCGGAGCGTGTAGTCGAGGTGGACGCGGACATGCTCCTCGGGCCACCATTCGAGGTCGAAGGAGAAGTAATGCGCGGTGGTCAAAGGTTCCTGACGGTCGCGGACGTAGTAGTCATAACGGAAGAGCGGACGGATGCGCTGCTTCACCTTGCTCTTTTCACCCCAACCCATATAGAACCAGTAACCTACGAAAGCGTAAAGGCCCTGCGTTTTTACCAAATAGACTGAATCCACGGTAAACGGGTCATCCTCGGCAATGCCGGTGGTACCCTGCAAAAATTCCGTACGGGCGGTCCAGTGTTTGCCAAGATACTCCGCACCCGCCGACCAACGATTACGCGGCGCGTTGCGGTCTGCATAGAGCGGATAATTGCCTAAATAGACCGACCCCGACAGCCGGAAATTCTTCACGAAGGGGTAGAAATCCAACCGCGCAGAGAAATCCTTGCTCAGGTTGTCCTTCTTGATGTTGATGCCTGCGCCACCGAAGATACCTGCGTAATAGTTCAGGATGGGTATACGTTCGCCGTTTTTCTCGAAGTCCACCAACGTGCCCGACAACATCGCGCCGATTTCCAAACCGTTGGCGTATGCGGAGATGCCTGAAATATCGTTAAAACCCGCCAAGGCCGCTACCGACTGTGACAGCTCCACAAACTCCAAATCCAAGGGCGACAGGAAGTTGTCCATCGTGTAGGGGGTCTTAATCTGCCCAATCCAGAGATGGGCGTACTTGCAGAACTTCACGCGCAGCCACGCATCAAGCAGGCGCGGCGTGAAAGCCATGTCGGCCTGCAAGCGGAAGTCAAGCATTGGGTGGAGCTTGCCGGTGAACTCAAAGCGGGCGCGCCGCAGCATAATGACACTGTTTTTCGTCATCATGCCGTTGTCCTCCGGCTGAAGGGTATAATCGTACTGCGCATCGACGAAGCCATGGACTTGCAAATAGTCGCTGAGTTTCCAGTCCCGCACGCGCTTGGCCTTGGCGGGGACAGTGTCTGTTTTCGTAGCTGGCAGCGTGTCAGTCTGCGCAAAAGCCGACAACGACAGGGCAAAAAGGAATACCACAACGAGAGGAAACGCACCGTGACAAAACCGAAAGTTCCACATATTTCTCATAATCAGGGTTATAAATTATACTTCAAAAAACCAAAAATACTTTGCAAAAATAGCAATTTCCTGTTTTTTTGTACCTTTGCAGCGTCAAAAAAAGTATCATAGACATTGAGAAAAGCCTTCATAACATTTATGTTCACAGCGGTTTCGCTCCTGTCGGGCGTCTTTGCCCAGACCTCCGTGAACATCGGCACCGTGCCCTCGGTGACCGGTTGCGGCTTCACAATCTATGACGACGGTGGCGCCACGGGCAGCTACGGACCATCGCACAACTACACCCTTACCATCTATCCGACCGCTGGACAGGGACGCGTATCCATCCAAGTTATCAGTCTCGACATCCACCAATACGATACCTTATATGTATATGATGGTGCTTCGGCCACCGGCACCCCCATGGCCATGCTCAACAACAGCACCTTCAACATCGCGCTGAACACGCTGACCCTGATGGCCTCGCAAGGCAACACGACCGGTGCACTTACCCTGCGGTTTAAGAGCACGTATTTCACCACCTCATTCGGCAATAATCACGGTGCGGGTTTCGAGCTGCTGACCTCCTGCGTGCCGTCGTGCCAGCCGTTCCAGCTCGTCCTCGACACCGCCCGCTGCTCGCACCTGCCAATCGTCAATCCTGCCGACGGCTACCCCTACCTCGACCTCTGTCCCGGCACGGAAGTCCATCTCGCGGTGAAGGGGATATACAGCGGGAGCACCTACAGCCAGAGCAACCTCACGAGTCTTTTCAACTGGAGTCTGGCGGCCGCCAACACGAGCGGTACGGGTCTCGATTCCGTGACACACACCTTCCCGGCGGGCGGCGGCGGCGAAGTCAAGGTCACCGCCACCGACACGCTGGGGTGTCCGGCGCAGCAGACCGTACGATTCCGTGTGCGGGTTTCCGGCAACCCAATTGCCACCATCAACGCGCCATCGCTCTGTGCGGGGCAAACCCTCACGCCAGGCGTCGGAACTGCGCTCAACAGCACGATCCTCATCGACCCAGTGGAATACACACAGCCGGCGTCGCTGTCCGTCCACGACACCATCTTCCTGCCCGACGGCGAGAGCTGTCCGCCCTACGGTCTCTACTACCGTTCCACCGTCACCTTCTCCGAGTTCGCCCCGGGCGCGACGCTCACCTCCGCCAACGACATCCTCTACGTGCGCCTGAAAATGGAACATTCGGCTATCGAAGATATCAAAATCCAGATTTTCTGCCCGAACGGCAATTCCGCCACCATACTCCCCTACCCCAACTTCGAATCCACCTACGACGAATCCACGACGCCCTACACGCCGCTCTATTTCCGCGTGAACCTCGGCAGCGCCTATCGTCCCGACGGAGGAGGCTGCTCCGCCGCCCTCAACCCCATCGGCGAACCGTGGAACTACGTCTGGTCGAACAACACCACCCTCGGCTACCAATACGCCTCCGACAACGGCAACCTATTCAGTCCCAGCAACTTCAGCGGGCATTACAACCCCCACTGGGACACCCAGCTGTCGCCCTTTTTCGACACCTTCCACTCCTACAGCGTCGATTCCACTAACGTGGCTCAGATGACGCAAGTTTATCATCCCTACGAGAATTTCAGCTCGCTGGTCGGATGTCCGCTCAACGGCAACTGGTACATCCAGGTGCAGGACATGCTGCAATATGACAACGGCTACATCGTGGACTGGGAGCTGGCGCTGAACCCACAGCTGATGCCCAGCGCGTGGGGTTATGACATCGACGTGGACACGTTCTATTTCAGCGGGAACGGCGTCGTGAACGGCCACGACATCGCGTTGGAGAATCCCGGCTCGCACAACGTCAACTTCACAATCATCGACGACTTCGGATGCCAATACGACACCACCGTACACATCACCGTACTGGCCATACCGGAAGTGAATCTCGGAAGCGACATCATTGTTTGCCCAGGAACGAGCGTCTATCTCCACCCCACCCCGACAAACATCAGCTATCAATACGCCTGGAACACGGGGTTCACCGCTTCGGGATTCTACACTTCCGAACCGGGCACCTATTCGGTCACGGTTAGTATCGTCGGCGATGGGGTGACCTGTTCCGGCAGCGACACCGTCGAGCTCCAGAACTATGTCCTTCCTGACACAACCTTTTTGAGGGACACCATCTGCCAAGGGTACGACTACGAGAACTACGGTTTCACCATGAGCGCGGAATTTCTGGCCCATCAGTTCAGCCAACCGGCATACGCAAGCTGGCCGCAGAGCTGGGTCACCGGCATCCAAACCAACGACGACCAGCACGGCTGCGACAGCATGGTGATCCTATATCTGGTCGTCTATCGCCACTGGTATAAAGAAGAGACGGTTTTCGCTTGCGAGCAATACATCTGGGAGGGCGACACGCTGACGGAAAGCGGCGACTACGTGAAGGATCTCATTTCCTCGCACGGATGCGACAGCACCGTCACGCTGCACCTCAACATCGGTCATCCTGCGGAAGAGGAGTTCTGGGAAACCTCCTGCGGCTCGTACGTATGGAACGGCGAGACATTCTATGAGTCAGGTGATTACATTCGATATTTCACCTCCATTCACGAGTGCGACAGTGCGGTGACGCTGCATCTGACCGTGGTGGACACGTTCCTGCGCACGTCCGTCTCCAACCCCGATTTCTGCACCACGCACGAGACGGAGCTCTCGGTGGAGGGCAACTTCGACGACTACCTTTGGAGCACCGGCGAGGTGGGCATGTCCATCCTTGTCACCGAGAGCGGCCTCTACACGCTTACGGCCTCCAACGCCGCGTGCCAGCAGGTAGAGCGATTCGACATCCCTTATTGTCCGCTCAACATCCTGCTGCCCAACGCGATAACGCCGAGCAAAAGCGACGGCCTCAACGATGCGCTCAGCATTTCCGAATACGAAAAGAGCCAGATCGGGGAGTTCAGCATCATGATTTACAACCGGTGGGGCGAACTCGTGTTCTGGTCCGACGACAAGAACTTCCGCTGGGACGGCCGCAGGGACGGCAAGCTGGCGGTGGGCACGGTCTATAACTACCTCATCCGCTGCACCGACCGCAAGGGGAAGGCGTATGTGTATCGGGGGAGTGTGACGGTGCTGTGAGGAGTTAGCAGTTAGTAGTTTTCCTTGAGCGGCCCCGTTAGGGGCAAGAGCTTGGTAGAGGAGATGGATGACGAATGATAAATAGCAACATGGAGAATTTTTACCATTGTCACCTTTTCTCGTTTTCTCGTCATAATATAATAGTGAACAGTGAGCAGTGAACAGTGGATAGTGAATAGGTTATAGGTATCAAATGGACAAGGTGAAATTTTTGGAGAGGCAGTACAAGCGCAATCACAGCCGGATTGTGGGGCTGTGTTACCGCTATGTGAACGATTTCACGGTGGCGGAAGACTTGGCTCAGGATGTTTTCCTGAAGGCAATGGAGAATCTCACCGCCCCTCGGGCCATCTTCAATTTCGACCATTGGTTGACGCGCATCGCTGTGAACCATTGCATTGACTACCTGCGCCAACAGCCTGATTTTGTTCTGTTACCATTGGAATCCGTGGCTGATAGTGTGAGTGTGGAGAGTAGAGACGCACGGCCGTGCGTCTCTACAGTCGATTTTACCGAAAAAGAGATCCTGGAAACTATCCAGCAACTGCCTGAGCTTCAACGCACCGTGTTCAATCTTTACGCCATCGAGCGTTACTCGCACCGGCGCATTGCAGGAGTGTTGGGTATTTCCGTCGATAACTCCAAGCAGCTGCACCACCGCGCCCGAGTGCGCTTGGCCAAGATGCTCACCGACAAACAGAAAGAAAAAGATGATAAGAAAAAAGGATTGATTATGGCCTTATTATTTTTCTCGTGGATACGCACCTACGCGAATGGTCGCCGCATTGACCGGTTGTACCGTTCCAAATTGTCGGGGTTGCGGATAGATCCCACCGTTGTAGGGGCGAATCATTATTCGCCCTTACGGAACACCGTAAAAATCACACAAACCGCGACATCGTCCTCCGGCAAAATCGGGATGGTTCTCGCGGCGCACAAGACCGCCGTCCTCGTTGTCGCCGCCACCGGCATTGCGGGCGGCGCGGTGGCGTGGCAGGCGGTGCGGGAGGAAACCACACCTACACAGGAGGTGATTGTTTCACCCCCCGTTGTAGGGGCGAATAATTATTCGCCCCTACGGGAGGAACCCGCACCATTGCAGGAAGAAATTGCGTTAATCCCCGTTGTAAGGGCGAATGATTATTCGCCCCTACAGACCGAACCCACCAACGTTCCCGTTTCCGATACCCTTCCCGAACCGCCCTTAGTCACGAAAACCATCGTCATTCGCGACACGGTAACCGTCCACGACACCATCTTGAAGATGCAGGATTATGATTAGGTCACGCATTTTGGTTTTGGCGGTGTTGTGCGTGTTGACGAACATGTTGCACGCGCAGACCCCCGACACACAACCGCACGATGAGAGGGTGGTGTACGACACGCTCTACGTTCACGACACGCTGCATGTGCGCGACACCATCAACATCGGGGAATACATCCGCAGCCAAACATTCGAGCAACTTTTCGGCGATTCGGAATACACTGATATACAATCTCTTCCGGATTCTTTGAAAACTAAATTCGAAGAAGCTGTCACCTTTTCCGAAAAGCTCGTCTTAAACAATAGAGACCAAAACGATTTGAGTATGGACAGTATCAAGAAAATCATATCCGCCGGACTGATCGTGCTGGGAATGAGCGGTGTGGCTCCGGCGCAGACGGACAGTACAGGATTTTATAAGTTCAGTGCTGGGTTATGCCTCAATACATTCGGAGGAGGACCCTCCATCAAATACGGCATCTCAAAGAATTGTGTTTTCCAAACCGATTTTTCGGGGAGACTTTTTATTAACAAATACTCTCCGGAGAATAGTTTTATACTGTATGTATATGAACTCTCTCAAAACTTTTTGTATCAACGTCAATTTGCTGAGAAAAATGGGGTGCTCTATTACTATTTGGTCGGAGCTGGTGTGTCAGGAGGCGTTTCAATACTTCGACCAACGCTATGGAAACTTGGGGCTTATCCTTTATTTGGAATGGAGTTTGTCTTGAAGAAGCCTAAACTCTCTTTTCAAATAGATCTCAGGGCAGGATATTGTTCACTTCTGAAATCGGCAAATGCCAAACCACCCCGCACCAGTTTGGATAATAATCCGTTATGGTTGTTCTGTTATACGGGAATGCCAAAGGAATATCCTTATCACGGATACGATGTTTCGCTGAATTTCGCGGTCAGGTTTTGCAAGATAAAATAAGACTATTGACCAAAAGCAGTCCGCATCGAAGCAAACATTTTGAGGATTTTGCGTTTTTCGGCGAAAAAAATTTTGAGGATTTTGTGTTTTTCGGCGGAAAAATTGTAACCTTTTTTGATTTTTGCATCTCCATTGCAAAGTCAGTTATCAACAAAATCAAAAAAAATGAAAAAGTTATTGTTTTTAATCATCTGTGCCATAATGGCTTCAGGATGCGCAACGGGAAGCTTCGTTTCAAGTAATCCGAAATCCAAGAAGGACACGTCCTCAACCGTCATTCAGTGTTATTATTCCTCCGAAAAGCCGGACAAAGAGTACGAGGTAGTCGGTCATGTGGAAGCGAGCGGCTTTGTCTTTGCCCCCAACAAGCATTTGGTACACACCTTGCAAAAGCAAGCGCGGCAGCAGCAGGCCGACGCCATCATCAACGTCAAGTTCTCCTATATCCCCGCCCTGCTCATCGGAATCCCCTACGCAGAAGGCGATCTGATTCGGTATAAATGAACGCTATTTTTTCATGAAGGAAGTAGCGCAATAACGAACGCAACTCAGGTGCGGAAACTACACACAAATACACGGTTTCCGCACCTGAGTTTGATATTCATCAACCGTTCAGCAACACATCCTCAATAATTAGCATCCACTATTACATAAATCCCCACTTTTGGGTATATCCGAGGTGAAGCGGGTTTCGCACTTTTGCATCATAAAATCAGTTTTATGAGAAAAAAGATTTTACTCGCTTCCGTAAGCATTTTATTGTTTGGTTTGCAGACCGTTATGGCGCAAGAGGACGCGGTTCCCACTGCGCGTGACACGGTTCAGAAAAAGGGCAAATCATTGGGCACGCTCACCATCGGCGGTTACGGCGAGGCCGTTTATAAATACAACTTCTTCAGTGACAACGTATTCCGCTATTCGCATGCGGCCAACTATACCGACTCGAAAGGCCACGGGCGCGTGGATTTGCCGCACGCTGTCATCATGTTGGGCTATGATTTCGGGCACGGCTGGAGCTTCAACACGGAGATCGAGTTCGAGCACGGCGGCACTGAGTCGGCAGTAGAGGTTGAAGAGGAGGAAACCGGCGAATTCGAGAAGGAGATCGAGCGCGGGGGCGAGGTCGCGTTGGAACAGTTCTGGCTGCAGAAGGCTTTCTGGGGCGGCAAGATGAACATCCGCGCTGGACACATCGTCGTGCCGGTCGGGGGCACCAACAACGCCCACCTTCCCACCCAGTTCTTCGGTGTCTATCGTCCTGAGGGTGAGAATACTATCATACCTTGTACTTGGCATGAGACGGGTATTGAGGTCTGGGGTCGCATCCAAGACTGGCGTTACGACGTGATGTTGATTCCGTCGCTTAACTCCAGCATGTTCAGCGTCTCGGGCTGGGCGCACGACGGTTCCGCTTCGCCTTACGAGTTCCGTGTTGCCAACAAGCTGGCCGTGGCCGCCCGCGTCGATAACTACAGCGTCAAAGGGCTGCACATCGGCATCAGCGGCTTTGTGGGCAACACCTTCCGCAACGACATCATCACCGACGAAAGCTCGTCGCGCTACGCCAACGTGCGCGGCACTGCTGTCATCGGCGCGTTGGACTTCAGCTACAAAGTCGATGGTCTTGTGCTGCGCGGCAGCGGTCTCTACGGCCACCTCTCCGACTGTGAGCTGATCTCGGTCTACAACTCCACCCTGCCCCACAGCTCGCAGGCACCCTATCCGCAGACCCTCGTGGGACAAGCGGCTTGGAGCGCTGGCGGCGAAATCGGATACGATGTCTTCCACCACCATAAGAACCCGAAAATGGACCGCCACAAGCTCTACCTTTTCGCCCGCTACGAATACTACGACTCCTACATCCCAGGGCACAACATGACCGACTACGCCTGGACCGACCGACATTGTGTGAGCGGCGGCCTCAACTACAGCCCCATCAAGGAGATCGTCATCAAAGCCGAAGGCGGCATCCGCCTGCTGAAGTCGCAATATAACCCTGAGCCATGGTGCGCAATGGGCATCACCTGGGCGGGTTTCTTCCATCATGATTTCTATAAATCCAAAAAAATATGAAAAGAACATTCATCGCCACGATAGTGGCAATCGCATTCCTGGCCGTGGGATGCAATCACAGCAACGGCGAGCTTGTGAACGAAAAGCAGGCTCAGGTCATCGAGCAGTACGTGAACCACACGATTGCCCCGACCTATTCGAATTTGGCACTCTACACCGACAAGTTGGTGAACGATCTGGAGGCTTTCCGCGACAGTCGTTCACAGAGCGACTTGAACAATGTGTGCGAAACCTTCCTGACCGCCCGCGCATGGTGGGAGAAGAGCGAGGCCTTCCTCTTCGGTGCCGCCTCCGACTTCGGCATCGACCCGCACATCGACTCCTGGCCGTTGGACGTGGACGCCTTCAACAACCTGATGAACAGTCCGAGCATGCTGGCCGCGCTGGCCGGTGAAGACGGCGACGTGGTGGCCGGCGAGCAGCTCGGCAACGCCCTGCTCGGATTCCACGGCATCGAGTACATCCTCTTCAACAATGGGCAACCGAAGAGCGCCAGTGAGATTACAACCTCGCAGCTGGGTTATGCCATCGCGGTGGCCGGCGACCTGCGCAACCGCTGCTTCCAGTTGGAGGTGAGCTGGATTGGCGATGCCGCCCCGAAAGAGCACCGCGACAAAGTGGAGGAGTTAGAGCTTAACACCACCGTCAACAGCGGTAGCTACAACTATGGCGACAACCTCAAGAAGGCAGGCAATCCGGGCAGCACCTACGCCAGCAGCGTGAGCGGCCTCATGGCCATTGTCGATGGTTGCAAGACCATTGCCGACGAGGTGGGAACCTCCAAGATCGGCAAGCCCTACAACGGCGAAGACCCCAACTACATCGAGTCACCCTACAGCCAGAAATCCATCGAGGACTTCTACAACAACATCCTCAGCATCCAGAACGCCTACTACGGCGGCATTGAAGGACAGCGCACCGACAAACTCTCCCTGCACGCTTACGTCAAGAAAATCAACGCCAATCTCGACAACGAGGTGGAAAACGCCATCCAGAACGCCTTGGACAAGATCAACGCCATGCCGCGCCCCTTCGTGAGCAACTACACCAACCCCAAGAACGCCGAAGCCATCGAGGCCTGCCAAAACCTTGACGACGTGCTCTCGAAAGTCAATGAGGCGTTGAGGACGTACGAGGAGTAAGTTTGTAGTTAGCAGTTAGTAGTTAGTAGTTAGCAGTTAATAGAAACAGTTATGAAAAGTAGAATCATATTATTTGCAATAGTTGCCATGGGGGTTTTCGCGGGATGTAACAGACCTGAGAACACTGAATTGTCCTGGATTGAGGAGGAAACCTACGCGGGTGGAAAGTTGGGGACGACCTTCAACAGTTCTTCTTCAGCGTATGAAGACCCGGCGCCTGCCGTCACCGACATCGCAGCGTTCAAGTACGGCGAGTACCTGTTCGAGCGCGACTTCACCCAGAACACGCCGCCGTTCAACGGTCTGGGTCCGCTTTACATCCGCAGTTCCTGTATCGCCTGCCACCCGGGCTATGGACACGGCAAGCGGATGGACCGCTACGCCGCCGGAGACTGGGGCAACGGCTACCTGCTGGTGGTCACCGACCAGAACGGCAACTACGTCTCCACTCTCACCGGTATGCCGCAGACCAAGGCGGTGCCGCCTTTCAAGGCTCCCATCGACGAGAGCCAGATCCAAATCAGCTGGCTGGACTACACCGACGAATGGGGCAACCGTTTCCCTGACGGCGAGACCTACAGCCTGATATACCCCGAGGTGACCATTCCCGCCTCCGCTTACTACGTCCCGTTGGAGGTTGGCGGACAGCCGCTGGCTTACGGCAGCGAGGTGGTGCGGCTTGAATCGACCATCGGCATCTACGGCACCGGACTCCTAGATGCCATCCCAGACGACTCGCTGAAGGCGCAGTACCTGAAGGAGAGCAACGCCGGCGTACCGCTGAACCCGGCAATGTGGGCGGGCACCGATTGGGCCACCACGGGGCTTTACGGCAAGACCAACCACCCGAAGCGCTTCACCTACGCCTGCTCCCGAGGCCCGCTGCAGGACGGTCCCGGTGCTAACGCCATCTGGAACATCACCAACGTGACACGCGGCGACCGTCGCTACCACTACATGACCGAAACCTACGCCCGCGTGGCCTCCCAAGACCCCGACGTGCAAGCCGCCTTCTACACTTACTTCCCAGACTACAACAAGACCGGCAACCCCGAGACAGACATCTACAACTACCTGATGAGCAAGGACCTGCCCGCAGAGATGAGCAACGACGATTACGTAAACCTGATGGTCTGGCATAGAGGTCTGGCCGTCCCCGCCGCTCGTAACCTCGATGATGCCGAGGTGCAGAAAGGCCGCAAGCTCTTCCGTGAGATCGGCTGCGCCTACTGTCACCGTCCCAGCTGGACCACAGGACCCGACCGTTTCACAGACCCCAATGGTTTCTTCACTACCGGAGACCAACGACTGCCACGCTACCCCAACCAGAAGATATGGCCCTACACTGACATGGTGCAACATCGTCTCTGCATGGTCAATGACATCCGCACCGGCTGGTGCCGCACCACCCCGCTGTGGGGCCGTGGTCTCTCGGCCATCTGCACCGGTTCCAGCGACCGCCTTCACGACTGTCGCGCCCGCAACGTCATTGAAGCCATCATGTGGCACGGCAGCGCTCAAAGCGACGCCCGCTGGACGGTCGAGAAGTTCCGCAACCTGAGCAAGGAGGATCGCGACGCCGTCGTCAAGTTCATTAATGCGATTTAAGGCACTAGGCAATAGGCAACAGGCAATAGGCAACAGTAGAGACGCAAAATTTTGCGTCTCTACAATTTTGATATTTTTGCGACCCTAAACTCTAAACCCTAAACTCTAAACCAATTCAACATGAATAACATCCGACACATCCTCTCCCTCCTCACCATCGCCCTCATCGGCGCAATGGCGGCGGGCACCGTCGTGGAGATGCGCCACGGCAATGAATACGCGCTGAGCCATATCTATGGCAGCGGGTGGTTCGTCGCACTGTGGGCGTTGCTGGCCGCCGGCATGGTGGTCATGCTAGTCACACGCAAGAGCTGGCGACGACCCGTCATCTGCGTCCTGCACTCCTCTGTGCTAATCATCCTGCTCGGCGCACTACTGACGATGCTCACAGGACAGCACGGCGAGATGACGCTTTCCCCAGGGAAGACCGTCAACAGGTTCACGGTGCAGAAACACGGTGAAAGCCGCGAAGTCACGCTCCCCTTCTCCCTGAAACTCGACCGTTTCGAGGTGGAGACGTACCCCGGCACCCACACGCCAATGGACTTTGTGAGCCACCTCCAAATCCTCGACGGCAATACTACCACCGATGCTAAAATTTCCATGAACAATATCCTGAAGTACCGCCACTACCGTTTCTACCAAAGCGATTACGACGAGAATGGCAACTCGGTGCTGTCGGTGTCACACGATCCCTGGGGCGTCGGCGTGACCTACACAGGCTATCTCCTTCTCCTCGTCGCCCTCATCGGGTTATTCGTCGAACGAAACGGACAATTCCGGACGCTCTTACGGAATGTCTCCGGCAAGGCAGCCCTATTGCTCACCCTCCTGACGCTCACCGCTGCACTGCCCGCACAGGCCAACGAAAAGCCCCGCACGCTTCCGAAGGAAAGTGCCGACAAAATGGGGCAGATGTATGTGATGTACAAGGGCCGCGTATGCCCGATGCAGACGTTGGCCAAGGACTTCACCACCAAACTGTACGGGAACGCCCGCTACCGGGGCTACACGCCCGAACAGGTCTTCTGCGGATGGCTCTTCTATACTGACGATTGGCAGACGGAGCCTGTACCGAGAATCCAACGCGACATCAAACGTGGGAAGATGCGCGAAGCCGAAGAAAAGAAACAGATTATCAATATGTTGCAAAACGGTCAACTCTTGAAAATCTTCCCTCATGCCGACAGTGCGCAACAGGTGACGTGGTATTCGCAAAACGACCAACTCCCTTTGGAAATTCCAGATGACGAATATCTCTTCATCCGAAAACAGATGAGTTTGTGCAAAGAATACGTGATGCTGGGTGATTTCGCCTCACTGGACAAGCTCTTCGACAAAACCAAAATCTATCAGGAGAAATACGCCCTCGGGCAGGTACAGCCCGAAGCGCAATACCACGCCGAGCGGCTCTACAACCGGCTCACAGCGGGCCGCTGGCTGGCCATGGCAACCATCACGTTAGGGTTATTCTGCTTCGCGGCGGCCATAATCTGTCTCGGAAAAGGACGGAGGCTCTACAAGCCCATCCAAGTCATCGCAACGATTTGGATGTCACTGCTTTGTCTCTTTTTGGCAGCAGTGTTCATCCTGCGATGGATTGCCGGCGGGCACGTGCCTATGGCGGGCAGCTTCGACTCGATGAACCTGTTAGCCCTGAGCATCTGCATCATCACGTTGATTATCACGAGGATAGAGACGAACGGTCATGCGTCTCAACGCACAGGGGGAAAATACGAAATCGCCCTGCCCGCTGGCCTGCTAATGACCGGCTTCGTGTTATTGGTACAGATGATAGGCGGTTCCAATCCTCCCATCACCCACCTGATGCCGGTGCTCTCGTCGCCGCTGCTCAGCCTGCACGTCACAGTCATCATGATTGCTTACGCGCAGCTCTTCTTCATCATGCTGAACGGTATCAGCGCGGTGGTCGTGCGCCTCACTCAACCATCGAACACCGCCTATCTGGAACGGTTGCGCGATATCAGCCTGATCATGCTCTATCCGGCGGTGGCACTGCTTGCCGCGGGCATCTTCATCGGCGCGGTGTGGGCCAACATCTCATGGGGCAACTACTGGTCGTGGGACCCGAAGGAGGTGTGGGCGCTCATCACCCTGCTGGTTTATATAGCCCCGCTGCACAACACGCTCTGGACCTCGTTTCGCAAGCCGATGTTCTTCCATATTTACAGCATCCTGGCGTTCCTTAGCGTGCTGATCACCTATTTCGGGGTGAACTTCTTGTTAGGGGGGATGCACAGTTACGCGGGGTAGTTTCAGGTTCCAAGTTTCAGGTTCCAAGTTCCAAGTTCCAAGTTCCAGGTGTCTGAAAATTCGTATTTTTGCCGCCTGAACTAGTAAATCCCCAACGTCAACCCCATGAACCTGCTGGTCTTCAACCCCGAACACGACTACGCGCTGGCCGACAACCAGCCGCAGTATGTCACATTGCGTTCGGCGGCGCAGTTCGCCTACGACTGTGCCCCGTTCATGCGTTATCTTTGTGACGACGAGGCCATCGTACTTGACGCATACCATCCTTTCGGGAAGGATTTCCAGAAGAATTTCGCCCCATTGGAGAATGCGAACCGGATCACAAACGTGACCCCTTGGGGTTGGGATGTGGCGGTGACGTACCAGCTTAAACGCATCGGTATTCCGGACAAGCTGGTCCCGACGGACGCGCAGTTAGCCAAGCTCCGCGACCTGGCACACCGAAAGACGACCATTGCCGCGATGGAGTTTTTACAGAACCACCATCCTCATCCAGAACGATTGCCTTCGCCTCCGTCATATTTGACGGAGCTTCAGCAGGTTGAAGACTTTGTCAAACGGACTCCCGACACCATCTTCAAGTCACCGTATTCGGGCAACGGACGCGGGCACCTCTACGCGCACGGCACCTGCTCCCCCACCCTGCTGCGCCAATGCGAAGGCGTGCTCAAACGACAGGGCGCGCTGATGGCGGAAAAGCAATACTCTGTGGTTCAAGACTTTGCCATGGAATTCACCTGCAAAAACGGCGAGGTGAACTTTCAGGGATATTCCCTCTTCCAAACCGCACACTACGGCTACGCAGGCAACCTTCTCATGCCGGACAAAGAAATCCTCCAAACACTTTCTCAATACATTGATTTAGAAGAAATTGAAACGACACAGAACCTTGTCCAACAATTCCTTCGGGAACAGATTGCGCCCCATTACGACGGCGATGCGGGGGTGGACATGTTCGTCTATCAGGAGGAGGGGGCATGCAAGCTGCACCCCTTCGTGGAGGTCAACCTCCGCAAGACGATGGGGCTGGCCGCGCACGACATTTACGCACGGTATTGTCACCCTGATGCGCGGGGAACGTTCAGGATTGTGCGGGAAAATGTGAAAATGCACGGCAATGTAGGGGCACACGGCAATGTAGAGACGCACGGCCGTGCGTCTCTACAGACAGAAATCCAATACCGCGACGGCCTTTGGTGGTCGGGAACGGCAACCCTGAACCCCGTCACACCCGACACCCAGTACGCGGTAGTAGTGGAATTGGCGTAACGCCATAGATTCCGCCGCCGCACAGATTTCCGAATTCTTATATTCCCAAAACAATGCGGGGACGCCATTGGATGACGTCCCCGCAGTTTTCGTTATGCACAGACCGTTTACGCCTGGCAGGGGGTGATGTCGTACTCGAACACGCTGTCCGGGGCGACCTCCACAGGATCCTGACCGTGACGCAGCACAATCATGTTGCGGGTACCCCGTAAGGTGATACGCTCGTGATCGATCCACAGGGCCGTGCCCTCGCGCAGACCGACCACGGTGGTGTTCTGGTTCACGGCGAGGTACTCGTTAAGGCGCACCTGGCGGGTCTCGCCGCCATGACGGATGCGGTCGTTGATATCCTCCGGATAGGGGTCAATGTAGTGCGGGTTGATCTGGAACGGAACCAGATCGAGGCACTTGAAGCTCTCCGGCATCACGATGGGCATGTCGTTGGTGGTGCAGAGCGTCGGGCAAGCCACGTTGGAGCCCGCACTCCAGCCCATGTAGGGCGTGCCTTCCATCACCTTGCGACGGATGGGCTCGATGAGCTTGTTGCGGTGCAGCTCGGCCACCAAGTGGAACGTGTTGCCGCCACCCACCACGATGACTTTCGCCGCATTGACCGCCGCCACGGGGTCGCTGACCTCATGCACGGAGACCACCTTCTTGCCGAACTTCTCGAAGACACCGCGCACGCGGGCCGTGTA
>Ga0265299_10001581_pt1 | contig 25570 bp, 27 predicted proteins | sample AusTroGonzalo_MG_4_FD_193485 | JGI IMG/M metagenome (GOLD analysis project Ga0265299, IMG submission 193485) | Bovine rumen microbial communities from tropical cattle in Woodstock, Queensland, Australia - Gonzalo_02 | ecosystem: Host-associated > Mammals > Digestive system > Stomach > Rumen ... | reverse complement strand
TTACTCCGGAAATGGGTACTCTTAACGGTGTTGTTAAGGTCTTCTGTGACCAGTATGCTGTTGACGAATTCGGTGCAAACGACAACGGTGAAGTTCTCTTAGCATTTAAGGGCTCTAGCCTCTATGATGCAGGTGTTATCTTCTGCCCATACGTTACCGGTGTTGTCAACCAGGCTATCGATCCTAACGACTTCTCTCCAAGAGTTGGTATCATGAGCCGTTATGGATTTGCTCATAACATGCTCGGTGCTGAAAACTACTACCGTCTCTTGAAGTTCAATGGACTCTTTGCAGATGCTCCAGAAGCTCTCGTTTGGTAATCTGGTAATTGAAATAACGATTTAAAAAATGCAGGTTGACGAAACCTGCATTTTTTATTATATTTTATTTTATAAATAACGTGCTAGGTGCTGAATATGGATATTGAAAAATTAAAATGTAAAGAATGCGGTCAGGAATTTACAAAAATTGATTGTGTAACCCGTCATGCAAAGATGGTTCATAAAATGGAGCCTAAAGCATATTATGATAAATGGTTTAAGAAAGAAGGCGAAGGTATCTGTAAATGTTGTAGTGCAGAAACAAAATATTGGAATCTCGAGCACGGTTATCGCGAATTTTGTTCTCGTAAGTGTTTTTGGAAAATAACAACTCAGTTAGAAACAGTAAAAGAAAAACGTAAACAGACATGTAAAGAAAAATATGATTCTGAAAATTACATGCAGTGTTCAGATTTTAAGAAAAAGTCCGAACATACTAATATTAAAGAATACGGTGTAAAGAATGCTGGCGGTTCTGCAGAATCTATAAAGAAAATTAAAGCAACAAAACTTGCTAATCATGGTAATGAAAATTATAATAATATGGAACAGACTTATGCGACAAAAGAATTAAAGTATGGTAATAAGTATTATAATAATTTTAAACAGACATGTAATACAAAAAAACAAAGATACGATGATCCATATTATAATAATTTTAATAAAGCATTAAAAACAATGAATGAACATTATAATACAATAGGTGCTTTATCGCCAACACAAATACCAGAATTAAAAAAGAAGATTTTGGGTAATGCTAATAATATGACACGTGGTGAAAAAAAAGTTTATGAATTTCTTAAAAATCGTAAGTTTGAGTTTGAATACGGTTACGAGCTTAATGGAAAATCATTTGATTTTGCTATTTTTGATAATAGTGAACTTAAACTTTTGATTGAAATTGATGGTATTTATTATCATGGTTTAACAGAAGACAGTAATGGTAAGCATGTTCGCGGTGAGAACGATTGTGAAAGATTTAGTAAAGTACCTGAAAATGTGAAGTATATTGTTTGCGACGATAATAACATCGAAAAATGTTTTGACGAAATTACGAAAATATATGATATGGATTATGAAGATTGGGTTAAATCTATTATTGATGATTTACCAAAAGAATTTCCATATCCGAAATATACAAAAGAACGTTTAGAAAAAGACTGGAAACATTTGCAGGAATGGGAATGGAACAAGAATTCTTATGTAGGTTCTAGTATTGTTCGTCATTTTCATGAAAGTATTTGGGAAGCGCATGTAGGAAAAAATATAAGTCCTGTAGAATGCTGGTATAATAAAGAACTTCTTGAAAAAACCGTAAAAAATAGAATGATTTATAGTTCTAGACTTAGTTCACAATCAATTATTGATGGTTTTAATATATGTAAAATTGCGCCAAAAGTTTCTGTGTTTAATCCTATGTTGGCCAAATATTTAATTAAAACATATCTTAATGAATTTTCTGAAGTATTTGATCCATTTAGTGGATTTAGCGGTAGAATGTTAGGCTGCTGTGCATTAGACAAAAAATATATTGGTCAAGATATTAATATGAAACATGTAATTGAAAGTAACCAGATAATCGATTATTTAAAATTAAATGCAACAGTAAAAAAACAAGATATTTTTATAGATCAGGGTAAATATGAGTGTTTGTTTACATGCCCGCCATATGGTTTAAAAGAAATATGGAATGAAAGTGAAACTAATTATACTTGTGATATGTGGATTACACAATGTATAACAAGATATGACTGTAAAAAATATTTATTTGTTGTAGATTCATCTGAACAATACAAAGATTATGTTATTGATGAAATTACAAATAGTAGTCATTTTGGCATCAGAAAAGAATATATTATATTAATTACTAAATAATGAATACAGGTCTTTATAGCCTGTATTTTTATTTAATAATAAATAATACATATGAGATTTAAGGATTTTTACAATTTAAATGAAAGCATTTATGCAAATGTTCCTAAGCTTAAAAAATTATTTAATCTAGCATTAGATGGTGGAAACTTAGATGATTATCTTAGGGTTGATAGATATGCACCAGAAGAATTAATACTCATTTCACCTATAATTTTAGATGAAATAACAGAAGAAGAAGTTATAAAGATTTGCGATTCTGCAGGTTTTTATTGTAGTATTCATCACAATGATAAAGGAAAACCTCTTCCTTTTGATCCTATTTATATTACACCAAAGAACCAGAAAGAACCATTAAAACTTGGTAATCAAGAATATTATCATTGTTCATTAGCTGCAAATTTAGATAAATCCGGAATACGTTTAAAATCAAGAAAAGTAGATAATGATTATGATGTATATGAAGATAGAATTTATCTTGCACCAGTAGCATTGTTTAGTAACCCACAAGAATTAATAGACATGGTTGCATCAGAACATAATTGTAATAAATCAGAAATCTGTGTATATAAAGTAACATTACCTAAAGGATATGAAGTCTATCAAGACCCAACTAAGCGTGAAGCAGTATATGTAACCAATGCAATTCCACCTAAATATATTACGAAATTAAATCTATAAACTTTTATACAAGAATTACCAAAAAATTTTTATAAATAAAATAGGTGTATGGGAATGGTCCCGTGCATAGGAAAATTTAGGAGAAATAACCATGAAACGTAGAGAAGACATTTACAATTTGGGTAATGATTACTTCCAGAAGACCGACGTCTACTTTGTAACTGCTGATGATGCTGCTGCTGATGCTGCTGGCATTTCTGGTTACAAGGCATATTCTGACGGTTTGTTCCACTTCACTACTCAGCCAGTTTACGAACTTTCTGGTGGTGTTAGTGCTCTCAACAAGAGAATCTTCAACTATCTTCCACAGTCTGCTTGGGCAGAACCTGACTTCGAAGGCGCATCTGCATTTACTGCAATTAACGACGCTTCTGCTGTCTTGAGCCCAGACTATGCAACTGGTATCGTTGTCGGTCTTAATGGCACCGAAACTGTTGATAAAGAATGGAAGAAGCCAGAAGACTAATCATTAACAGATTATAAACAATTTAAAAGACCTTAGAGTAAAATCTAAGGTTTTTTATTTTAATAATTCTTCAATTTTTTTATCAACTTTATAATTTTCTTTTTCCATCATACCATCCATTGCCCAGGAAATATCTTTATTAAATTCTTCATCGTTAAAAACATATTTCTTGAATAGACGAGAACGTCCAGCATTGAAATGTATATAGCATATTAGTTCATTAGAAACTATAGAAATATTACCGAAAAGATAATGACGATTAAAGCCAATAAGATACATATATTGCGAAATACGACAAGAATAAAGCTTATATTTCTTTATTATGTCAATAATATCTTGTTCAATATATATTCTCTGCATATTTTATATATTAAAAACCGGAACGTTAATTCCGGTTTTATTTTTATATAATATTTTATTAGCGTCTATTTCTGTGATAAGCGGATTGTCTTGTTCCTGCAGCAAGATCCATGTTAGAACCACCGAACATAGTGCCTTGTAATACGAAAAGAACAGCAGTTGCAGTTTTTGCAGCTTGAATTCTAGCACTTAAAGTTTTATAATATTTGTCGCCGGTTACTTCATGTGCTTTTTCAAGAAATTCTGCTTTTGCAACTTCAAGACCTACTTCATTAGCAAGTTTTGTAAAGTAATCATCTTTAATATAATCTGCGCAGAGTTGAGAAAGTGGAGTTCCGCCAGCAGTTCCAAAACCTTCATCTAATGTTATAGCTTCATCTAATGTCATGCCTTCTAAGTCAAGGTCATCTTCTAAAGCTTCGTCAACTTTGTCTTTCTTCTTTGCCCAGAAAGGAACAAAATCGGATTTCTTACCTTTCTTCTTACTTTTCTTTTTCTTACCATCACAACCACAGCAACCTTCATCAAGTTCATCATCATCTTCAATTTCTTCGTCTTCGCGAATTAATTGATAACCAGCTTCTTCAGCAATACGTATTGCCTCTTCGAGTTCTCCACGAACAGCCCTGACGATATCTTCGTAATATTCGTCCACAGTCTTGCCGGGCTCATACGCATAAAGAGCTTTACCCATTCCCGTATAATTGATATTGCCGTATTTCTGTATATAACGACCGATTGCGCGGTAAAATGCATCGCAGTCCTGTTTTTCGACCTGTATATTCCAACCGCGATCGGCGACAGTATCTTCTGTTACGATACGCTTTGCTTCTTCACGAGCAACACGTTCACGGAAAGATTCGCCTTCTGAATTCTTGACGACGTGATAACCTTTATCTTCTACGATTTTTTTAGCTTCTAAAAATGTCATATTAAAGTCCTTTAATTGTTATTTATATTATTTATAACTTCATAATTCCGAAAAATTTAAATATTAAACCATAAATAATAAAGATACAAATTAGAATGGACTGGATTCTAATTATAAATATGATAAGATTTTAAGGTAGTAATATACCATTTATTGTCCTATTTAGAACCAGTCCTTCTAAATAGGACTTTAATTATGGAATCAAAGTGTAAAATTTGTAGTAGAGAATTTAATAATATAAATGGATTATTGCTTCATTTAAGGCATTCACATAAGCTTGATAAAAAGAGTTATTATGATATGTTTTTTAAAAAAGAAAATGATGGTATATGTCCAGTATGTGGTAAAGAAACATCATTTTATAGTTTACGTAAGGGTTATTTAAAATATTGTTCTAATCAATGTGTTAATAATTCAAATGAAGTTAAAAATAAAATTATACAAACATGTTTACGAAAATACGGCAGTAAAAATCCAATGCAATCTGATATCATTAAAGAAAAATTAAAACAATCAAATTTAGAAAAATATGGTGTTATAAGTACATTAGAATTAGATGAAAATAAACAAAAAGCAAGGCAGACATGTATAGAAAAATATGGTGTTGAATATCCAGCACAAAAGAAAGAAATATATGAAAAAGTTAAAAATACTTGTATAGAACGGTATGGCGTTGATAATTATTCAAAAACAGAATCTTTTAAAGCAACGTTAAATAATATAACTATTGAACATTATATGCAAAATGTATCAAAATATGGTAATATTCTTGAATATTCAAATAATGAAAATTATATAAAATTTAAATGTAATAAATGTAATAATATTACTACTAGTAATAGGTTGACATTTATGGGTAGGGCATTATATAGAAATACAAATCCATGTTTGATTTGTGAACCATTGTATAAAAGAACATCGGTCGGCGAAAATGAATTATTTATGTTTATTTCAGAACATTATAATGGTAGAATAATTAAAAATGATCATGTGACATTAGTTAATAAAGAACTTGATATTTATTTACCAGATTTAAAACTTGCATTTGAATATGATGGAACATTTTGGCATGCAGATCCAAGATTTTATAATGAAAATGATATTATAATTAATAATTTAACAGCAAAAGATATGTGGGAAAAAGATAAAATAAAAGATAAAATCTGTATAGAACATGATATTAAATTAATTAGAATTAAAGAATATGATTGGTATAAAAATACAGAAATTATCAAGGAAAACATTATAAATATATTAAAATAATAGGAGTTTATAATGGACGCTAAAAAATTATTAAATGAAGCAGCAATTTCAGAAGCAAAGGTCCTAAATGAAGAAACAAATGGTATTAAACATATGTATATTTCTGGACCTTTCTTGCAAGCGGTAGATATCAATAGAAATGGCAGAATTTATCCACGTGAAATTATTGAAAGAGAAGTAAACAAATTTCAGGCATTAATAGAATCTCGTGAATCAATCGGAGAATTGAACCACCCCGAAAGTATAACTATTGATCCTGAACGTAGTTGTATTTTGGTAACTGAATTAAAGATGGACGGTAATCTTGCAATCGGTAAGGCTAAAGTTCTTACTACCCCATGTGGAAAGATTCTTGAATCACTTTTGAATGATGGTGTTCGTATGGGTGTTTCTTCTCGTGGAACTGGTAATTTGACTGAAGGTAATATGGTTGCAGATGACTATTCTCTTGCAACAATTGATGCTGTTTATATGCCATCTGCTCAGGTTGCTTATGCTGATGCAATGTATGAATCTGTTCAATATGCTTCTAAGTGGGTTCTTAATGAAGCAACTGGTCTCTATATTGAAAAGAGAGAAAAAGTTGACGAAGCTACTAAGGCGTTCAATAAAAAGGTTGATGATATTGGTTCTAAGATTATCGTTGAAGCCTTCAAGGATTGGTTAAAATCTATTTAATACATAATAGGTATTTATAATGGAAGATGAAAATACAATAGTAAACAATAATACAAATAATGTATTAAGAAATGAAGATTCTGAAATATATATTGATATTCCTACTGATATGGATATGTTATATAATGGAGAAATAGAATGAATTACGGACCAATTACTATAACAGAAGATTCTCAAGGTAAGCACGCTATTATAAATGGTGAATATAATGGAACAGATCCGTTAAATGTATTCGAAGATATTGCTGTTGATGATATTGTATTTAATAGGTCATTTCCTATAAATACATATGCAACGATTGTATTGCCATTTGACATAAATACCGCGGATACTACAGGCATTGCGGCAGTTTTAATTTATAATGGTATTAAAATAGTGGATGGCGAACGACGGATAAATATGAAAGTTATATATGCAACACCAGAATATGCAGCAGAACATGGTTTGTCTAATTTTGATGATATCGAGTTAACTGCATATACACCTTATGTATTTATTATGAATAATGCAACATTTGGAATAAATGCTCCGGCAACAATTAAAAAAATGAAAGAATCGATTACTAGTAAAGATGGTTGGGCACTCAGAGGAACATTACGTATGCATAGATGGACAACAGATGATGTTGAAATGGGTGTTGCATATGGTTTTTCTGGTAGTAGTGCTGAAAGTATTGAAGTTGGCGATTTTGTAAAAATAGGAGATGGGGCATATATACGCTCTTTAAGAGCATATATAATAAAAACGCCATTACCAAAAAAATTACCAACAGAATAATATTAAAATGAAGGTTATTAAACCTTCATTTTTATATAGACGCTTTTTCACAAAATACGTTATGGTCCCAATATTGAATCGCATTAGAAAACCATTCAACTTGTTCCATGGAAATTGGCGTATATCTGTGATAGTCAGTTGCTAAATCAAACCCGTTTTTCTTTGCAAATGCCCTTCCATGTATATGTCCATAAAGAACTATACTATCTGGATAACGTGGATGGGTTTTACCTTCATCAGGTTCATGAATAACATGATAAGTTTTTTTATTATGTTCAAATGTAGCTTTAGAAACAACGTCTATATGTCTATCCTTTAATTCTGAAACAATTTTATTAATATCTGTTTCTAATTTCCTGTCATAATTACCCATGACCAAAATAAGTTGTTTATAATTTAAATCAGAAATAATATTTTTCATTGTAGATATATCACCAAAATCACCAGCATGATAAACAATATCGTTCATTGTAACAATCTTATTCCAGTTGCTAATCATTTCCAAATCCATTTCAAAAATATTAAGAAATGGTCGTCTGGAAAGTTCTAATGTTCTTTCTTGAGAAAAGTGAGTATCGGATGTGAAGAATGTATCAGTCGGGGATTTTTCAAGTTTCTTGACGACATGTTTTAAGAGTTCTTCAAGATTATTCCAATACTTGATTTTCTTCATATCAAGTCTGCACTTAAGATAATCATTCTTTTCTGCCCAGTCTGGAAAACCACAATAAACTCCTGGTTTATCGAACCAATCGCCAAATTCAATATTGGTTGTAAATGCAGGATGTTTCTTTTTAATATCTCTCGCAACCCAAAAAACAATAGCCGAAGCTTTCTTCATTGCAATATATTCCCAAGTGGTCTGCTTAAGTAATGCTTTATCACCATACTTTTCACGAAGCTTCATGAAATCTGGATTTGTTGGATTAATAATCTTACCAGTAAAACCTATCTTTTCAAGAAATTCAATCGCTTCATTTCTCCAGTCATCTTCATAATTTTCTCTAGGACAAGGACCTGCAAGAAAGATAGAATTATTCATATCTCCAGATAATTGTTCTTCTGGTTCCATATTATAATTAACTTGTATTACATTCATATTTTCCTTTAATATTTCATAATACAAATATAGAAAAAGACTATCATAAGACAGTCTTGTGTAAATTTTATTTGATTTTTGTTATTATAGCGGGCCGCGTTTGCGTGTTACATATTGTTAAAGCTTTACATTGACATATCTGGAATGGTATCTACTGGATCTTCATTTTCGATATAGCCTTGGAAATTACAAGCTTCGCAACCTTCACCACCGCAATCTGGACAAATACATACTTCTTGATCACAGCAACATTCATCGCCAGTTTCACAGCAGCATTCATTACCATCACAATTGAGTCCACATTCCTTTAAGAGATAATCTTGGAATTTTTTGGAATCAAAAACAGGATGTTTACCAGAATATTTCTTAGATTCCTTAACGAAGCGTAAACCGTTTGCATTAACAATTTTCTTTGCTTCTTTGAGTTTTTCTTCTGGGGTCATTTCTTTTGATTCAGAAACTTGCTTATCTATTTTTTTAACGAGATGATAGCCATTCTTCTGAACAATCTTAACTGCATCTTCAAATTTCATTTTAAATTCTCCTTAGGTAAATTTTAAAAGTAATCCGTATTCGTTCTCTAATTTCTGAACGGTATCAGACATTAGGTTATTCAATGCAACTTTGCTCTTGAATTGTTCAGATAGTTTCTCAACTTCATCAATATAGAAGCGAAGTTTTCTAAGTGCATTTTCTTTATTGTAAATTTCGTCAGATATGAGATAGCTCTTTGAAGTAACCTTGAATTCTGTTCCAGTAGCCAAGACGATTTCAACGAGTTGATCTGCAAAATCTCTAATTGTTTCGTATACTGTCTGGAAATGTGTGTGATGGAAACCAGAATCACATGACCAGTGGAAAATGTGGACCTTATTAGCAAATGTAAGAGAATCTACAGCAAATGTATATAAATTCTGATATTCTGCTTCATTTATTCCGGCTAAATATGAAATAAAATTTTCTGTTTCTCCCATAAAAATCCTTTAAATATTTATAATTTATATATTTTATATTTCTGTATTTTGTTGTTTTTTCATTTCTTCTTTATATTTTTTCTGAAAATTCATTTTTTCTTTTTTTGGTAAATTTGCGGCACCAACAGAGAAATTTATCCCTCTAAATTCCGCTGCATTTCTTTTATTTTTATTTTCTTCTTCATCGAAATCACGTTTTGCAGAAAGATATGCCCATTGATTTAAAGTAAGACCATTTTCATTTATTTCGCCATTAATATATTTTGTTCCGGTATCATTAGAATAGCTATTAACCGCTGTTTTTTTAGATTGATTGGTTTTTTCTGGCTGCATTGTTTCGTTATGATTTATTTCTGTAATATTAGCAGTCAATTCCTGGTTAATTGCATCCACTCTAGCGTCATGACGTTCTTTAAGTCCTTGCCAATCTTTTTTGTTGACAATTTTTTGTGCCATAGAGCGTTCTTTTTCTGTATAACCAGCATCATATGTTTTACCAAATCTAGGTTTACCATTATCAAGTTCACCACGCATCATTCTATATGCCAATTCATCAACTCTTTCTTTGCTTGATAATTTTGACAAGTCAACTGGATTTGGTGTATTGTTTGATTTGATTAAAACATTATTTAATACAAGTTCTGTATCATTATTTTTAGGTGTTCCAGTCGGTATTTGTGCAGTAGCATTGAATTCGTTCTTTAAATCATTATTGCTATCTGAGAAATTATTAACCTGTTCTGGCGTATTGGCAATTTCAGGTAATTTTACTTCTTCATTTAATTTTTCATTATCATTTATAACAGTATTTTCGGTAATACTGGTTATAATTTCTTTTTTATATTCATTTTCTTCGCCAGTAATGACATAAAAAGAACGGTATGCAAATTTTAATGACCATTTTGCCAAATCTGTTGAACTGTAATCAAGGTCATATTTTGTATAATCAGTTAATTTTAAATCTTTAAAGACATATTTTAAATAAACTGTATCAAAAATATTACTAAAAACATATATTATCAATTCCGGTATATAGTCGTCGAGCTTATATTCGAATGTATTTTCATCGAATAATTTTGACAAAAATAAATTTACGATATTATTAATGGCAAGGGATGTATTTTTTTCTGAATTTACATAATGTTCTATAACTTCTATTTCCAAGTCATCTAATGACGTTGGGTCCATATAAATAAAACTTTTGCTGTTATTACCATATTCAAAAATGTCTTCTTTTATTTTATATGCTGGTAATTTTACAGAAGTGCATTCATAAAGTTCTATTTCGTTATTTTCTGGAATGGCTATATCTAACGCATATTTGTTTTTTATATTGTTTCTGCTTTTTGAAAAATCGTAATCAGCAAGTTTTATTTTAACTTGATACGAATCGCTCAATTTAATTGTTTTGCCAATATCTTTATCGTTTAAATAGCTATATACGTTACATAAACCCATACATTATTTATAAATAGTATATGGATTCAAATAACCTCAATAAATGCTTAAACGACTATTGGACAGATAAAAAATCTGGAAAACACAATGAACTTGCTAAACAACATGGTATGCTTTTATTAAAAAATTTGAAAGTTGAGCCAGAAGATTTGTTTGAACAAGTTAATGAAAATATATTTAAATTCCAAACATTTCCTTTAATTCCATGGAAAGATTTTTTAATCAGAGCTAAATTGGCAGAATATTTAAAACCCGAATATATTAAAGACGCTTTAGAAATTACATCTTTGAGACCAGCTATTGGTAAAGGTGAATTTCTTTTTGTAAGTTGTTTTTCTAATTTGGGATTTAGTTCTGGCAAGGGTGATATTATAGATTTAAATACTGGAAAAATATGTGAATTTAAAGGGATTCGCTCTACATTATCTGGTGATAATAAAATTTATAAGCAGATGAATAAATCACTTATTTATTCAATATTTTCATTATTCGAAACAAGTGCGGAATATGACCATTTTAATCGCGATTGTGCAGCCAAATTAGACGATTTATTGAAAGATAGACCAAATTTATTGGTTAAAGTTTTGGAGCGTTTACAGAACGTTTCTGTGCCAAATACGAAGATTTCACATGCATTTGTAGATTTATATAATATAAAGCATGATTTATTCAATGTTGTTGGTGCAATGCAACTTTTTATTTATATGTTAATTCAAAAAGCCTCATATATATTATTGACAAATAATGATGGTTTTTGTTGTTATGAAAGACCACAGACACCAATGGAAGCATTTAAAATTATAAAAGAATTAAAGTTATCTAGTTGGCAAACCGGTGATTATGGAATGACTATAGGTATATAATGTCTATCGATAATATATTAGATTCATCTAGTGCAGGACAAACTTCGCCATCAGCTTCGGTAAATAATGTTATCGAAGTCTTATATGGCAGTGATGATCCTAAAAAAGCATATCAGATTCCAAATGCTAAGATTTCCAAAATAGAAATAAAAGAAAGTTTTTTTATTAAATTACCGACTATGAAGCTTCTTTTAAATGATACTGGAACATTTTTTAATGATGTTGGTTTTCAAATCGGTAATATAATTAATATAAAAATAACGCCAGTCATAAAAAACTTGGACAGTATTCCAAAACCTTATGTAAATTCAAAATTCGTAATTCAGGCAATTAATTATTATTTTGAAGCAGACAAAAATAATTATATTTATGAAATAAGCGGAATGTATGCGGCAGAAAAATATTTAAACGATATTTGTGTTTGGCCAATAACTGAAATAGATGCATTAAATTTGGATAAACAATATACTAGTGAACAGGCACTCAATCTTATTTGTACTAGGGGTGGTTTAAAATTTGTTTCTGAACTAAAATCTGCGCCGGATGATAATATGGCCTGGTTAAATTCCAGTTTATCATATAGTGAATTTGTAGATAAAATTGTAAAACATGCATGGATTGCAGATGACGATATGCCTTTAATGTTTGTCGATAAAGATGGTGTTGCACATTATAATTCAATAAATAATATTTGTGATAATAGTATTAAAGCAGTATATATTCAAAATACGTTATATGATATGAAATATCGTAATAAATCGAAATTTCAATTAAAAAAACCGTCTGGTTATAGAACATATAATAGTGTTGAATTTAAGAATATGGGATTTATACAAAATCAGGGTGCATATGGCATAAAAACAAGAATATATAATCCATATAACACAAAAGAATTAAACCTTATAGAATTCACCCCGTTTATTCCAACAAATCCAGCAGCAGTGACATTAAATGACGTATGTTTGAGAGAAAAAGAATTTCATGATAATAAGATGAGAATTGCAAATATTTCTAATAAATCACCTGGTCAAACAGATAATTTTAGATATTCATTTGCAAAGATGCATTTTAAGCAAACACATGCACATTATGATTATGCACCACAACATAATGAAAGTATAAAGCGTTCATTTTACCAGCAATTTGCATTCTTGACTGTTGATGCAGTTAATCAACCAGATTATGAATATGAACCGCAACAAAAAATATCATTAGGTGATAAGATTACGATAAGGACAGATTCAGTTGCGAATCAGGGATCTATTCAATCTGGAAATTTTATTGTAACCAGTTTATTACATACATTTTTTGTTAATTCTAATTATACAGTAATAATTACTGGAGTAAATGACGGTATTAATGGTGTTGGTCAATTAAAAAAAGAAAGCGCATTAAATAAAAATAGGTAAACTTATGGAAACAACAATAGATGAACTTTTTAGGGATGCGGTCGAGTCAGTAGATGCTGGTTTTAGTCAGCAGTTGGCTGGAACATATGAAAAATTTAACCAGGACGATAATAGTAGATGGACTGGAAAGGTTGTTGACAATAACGATCCTGATAAATTGGGTCGCGTAAAAATTATTGTATTTGGATATTATGACGATTTGGCAGAATTCGCATTGCCTTGGGCAATTCCAGATTTAAATTATATTGGCGGGTCAAACGGTAATTTTGTTATACCGGAAATAGGTACTTTTGTCAGGGGATATTTCGATCAGGGTGATATTCAAAAACCTGTTTATGATTCTATTGCATTTAGCGAAATGACTGCAAAAAATGTCACAAAAAATTTGACAATTAATAAATTGGAAGATTACCCGCATAAAATGGTTTTAATGGAAACAGATCAGGGTGATTATATGACATTAAACAGAAAGGATGGAGAAACTATTTTTCATCATAGAACTGGTTTGGTTATAACTATAGGTGGTGATGGTTCATTGACAATAAATACAGGTATGAATTATAAGGATAAAGGCAAATTTGTAATCAATTGTTCCAATGATACTGAAATAGAAACAAATGGTAATTTAAAATTGACTGCTGTCCAGGGTAATATAGATATAGATGCTAAGGTTGGTATGGTAAATCTTGGTAAAAATGTAAATAAACAATTAGTTAATAATTTACCAATATGCCCTATCACAGGATTACCACACTGTGTAGGAAATACAAATGTTACATGTTAAATTTGACTTTATAAATATTATATGTTAGATTTAGATAAAAATTCAGATTATATTTGGTTACATAACGGCAAAATAGACAGCGAATATTATGATTTGGCTGCAGATTTAGAAAATGTCGAACTTTGGAACAAAGATGCATTGGATCAGATGATTGAAATGGTTATCGTTACTGAACCATTTGAGCGATTATTTAATCTAGCATTTGGTTCTCCGTTATATCAAATATTATTTGATAATTTTTCAAATTTAGATACAATAATATCTACTGTGTTTGACACTATTGAATATTGGGTTCCAGTTACAATAGATCGTTCAAATGCAGAAATAGAAGCAGATCCGGATAATAATACATTATTGTTTAAAATTCCGTATGTATCGACAAATGGATTAATTAGTGGTATTTTCGCAAGACGTATATCAAGGTAATTTTTAATGAATAATGAAAACGGTAATTTTTTTGTAGGACCAAGATATGAATATGATAACAAAACTGGTTTATCACATTTTATTTTGTCTACTGTAGAAAAAAATACTACAAAAATTTTACAGTTGCATGGTTTATTATCAGAATTACCAGAAATATCTTTTAATATTAATTATGAAGATAGCCCAGGTAATGAATGGCAAGATATATTGTCAAAATTTATGGCTAATGATTTAATAAGCACTTTTAATGCTATTGGTGCAAAAGGTAATAATTTTAGAAATTTTGTAAAAGCGGGAACTTGGACAAAACAAGTGTATGCTGGATATTCACCAACTACAATTCCATTAAAATTTAGAATATACAATCGTGATACATTAGGACAATCCAGCGTAATAGCATGGAAAAATGCATTAAGAGATTATGCTGCTATAGCAGAATCTAGTGTATTTTCGTCAAATGTTGCTTCAGAAAATATAATTGGCGCTGTAGAAAATGCATATAATAGTGGACAGACTACCGCTAATATAGCTAACAATTTTGTTAATTTATTTAATAATAAAAATATTGCTAATACTACAGGTAATACTGGTGATAGAAATGATGATGAATTTACTTCTAAAGAAGCAAAAATTTTAAAATCAATGCAACAAGTAAATACTATACTTAATTCAATAACTGATGTAGACAATAATTATAAAATGACTTTAAGCGTATCTCACTTAAGGAAAAGCGATGATTATACAGAAATAGTATTTTCTGCTTCTCTCAGTCAAGTTAAAACCGGTATGCCCAACGAGGTTAAAATCGAAAATAAAAAAGTTGGTGTTTCCTATGCGAAAACCAATGATGGTCGTGTAGATCCTAGTAAATTGATTTTTGAATATTCAGATTTAGAAAACGCTATAAATGAATTTAAAAATAAATGTAAAGGTGACTTAAGAACTATAGCGGAAAATACTTTTACCGATAGTTTTTTAGAAAAAATTAAAACAAAAATGGAAGAACCATTATCAAGTATAACCAATGAAGAATTGGAAATGTCTAGAGCGGTTGAATCATTTAAAACTATGGCAGATGAACTTGGTAATGTGCTTGTAGATAAATACGGCCCAAATCGTGTATATGAATCGATGAACAGAGAAAATCGCTTGGGGGCTAAATTATGGCATTTAAATATTTTTAACAATGTAATATTTAATCCAGCAAGACCATTAGTTGTCTATATTTCAAAATGGAGTTATAAACCATCTGAAGAAATGGATGGCAATAATCCAGTTTATTATGATTTTGATATAGAATGCGCAATGGATCAGGTTTATTCAAGAAATACATGGTTTGATATATTAAATACTAATCATGTAACTAAATTTTTAGATGAAGAAGAATTATAATAATATTCTTGCTAAATCTTTATTTGATAATACATATTGTGTTTGTAAAGATATATTAAAGTCTACATATATAGGGTTATTGTCAAATGTAACTTGTAAGGCTGGTTTAAAAGACCATGATTTCAATAACCATTTTATAGTTGAATCTTTTTTGATTAAATTATTGATGCCAATTTCAATTAATGGACAACCACCAACATTATCAAGGCCCATATCACCAAGACTATCTATATAATGTAAAAAATCTTCTTTGGTTTCTGTAAATATTTGACTTCTAAAATCAACATCACTTTTTGACAACTGTTCGGTTAATTTATTTACTAACTTACCGCCTTCTTGCCCTTTTTTATATGACTGTCTCCAGCTTTTTGCCATATAATCCATTGTATTTGATAAATTAAATTCTTGTGGGGTAGAAACGAATATTAATAATTTTATTATATCGCTAAATAAAGTAGTATTATAATAACCGTCTATAGGATATGAACGAAATTTAAAAGAGATACTTAAGGGTTCTGCTGCTTTAGGAAATTGTTGTGTCCAGTCATCAGTTATAAGTGGTGGACGATAATCTTCATTTTGCTGTGCAAACATTTTTATCCATTTATTTTGCGTAAATTCCTGTATTTTTTTATTAATTGTTGCTACAGGAGAATCACCCCATGATGTAGAATATTCAATTCTTGGAATTTCTTCGATAATCCCCGTTATTGTTGTCCGTCCATCTAAAAAATTTGCAAGCGCTATTTTATCTTCTTCACACGTAGTAACAGTCAATTCAAACGTATGCGCTTTTGTATATGGCGAATCATTTATATCAATTCTATTTGATTCAACAGGTTGATTGTAATAACTTATTAATGCCATATATTATGCTCCTATACCTAAAACAGTATTTGGCAATTTATTGCGCTGTATTCTTTCTCTTTCATCATTCCATTTTTTAAGAATTTCAGTAATAGTGTTAATGTCTTTCATCAAGTTTTTATCTGGGGTATTTTCTTTTTGTGCAGACGATACATAACTTGTATTTATCATTGACTTTGTATTATCAGCATTAATTACATTAGATATATTGCTGTTATTGTTATACGGTATCATATTTGCTGTAGCAGTAACAGTTTTATCTTCTATTTTAGAAAGACAATTTTTTAATTCATTAAGTGTTTTTGTGATCGGTTCTAATGTTGCAGTAAATAAATTTTTAGTAACGCCGTCTTTAACAGATGTTTCTGTTTTATTTTTTTCATTCTCATTGCCACCAAATATCCATTTAATACCATTTACTACTGCTTTTATTAAGTTTCCAAATAATCCAGTAATTAATGTAATAAGTGTATCACCTATCATTTTCGCGAATCCAACGGTTGCGTCATAAACCATTCCACCAATCATTTTGAAACATTCTACTATTTTTTTAACCGCATCTATAATTTTATCACCGAAAAGTACAAATAATGCTATAACACCACCGATAAGCAATACTATTGCGGCAACAACTAATACAACGCCTCCTGCAATTAATAGATATTCACCTATTGCTAGAACCATTTTAAATGCATTTAATGCTATATTTGCAGCATGTTCAATTATAGTACACATTTTATCAAATAATATACCTGATAATTTCATTGTGTGCTCTATACCAAGGAATAGTGTTCTTAATGCATGGAAAGCAATTTCCAAACTCCATTTGGCAACTGCATATCCAACTCTTATTATATGCCATGCAAGCTGCAAGGTATTAATTAATAAAGCAGGGCCTTTAAACAATAAAAATGCTAAACCGGCATAGAATATTATTTTATCACGTATTTCTATTATTTTATCTTTTGCTTGTTCTGATAATTTACTCCAAAGTCCTTTAAAGAATGCTATACCAAGTATAATATATGGTAATAAGTGCATAAATATTCCAGCAATTAATGCTATAGGATTTAATATGCCTTTTAATATATTACCTAAACCAGACATAAATTGTTTAGCATCAATAGGAAATTTTGGTGGTGCAATTTTGTTTTTATTTTCATTTATATTAATTACTTGTTCTTTATTTTTATTAGGATTTAATAATCTATTTCTATCTTCCGCCTGTTGTCGTTTTGTTTCATTTGCAATTATTGCTTTCGTATTATTACTTTGAAGCGCTTGCTCTTGTTTGGATGTTTGTTTAATTGCTTCTGTATTTGCATTTAAACCTTCTACAAAACAATCTTTTATTTTTCCTAATGCGATTAAAACAGGCTCATTTGCAGAAACTGCTACCGCAGATCCACCTTCTCCTACAAATGCTTCATTCGTTTTTATTGCAGCAGTTAATGCATCCGTCAATTGTGTATCTTGATTTGCTGCAGTAGTTTCTGATTTTTTATATACAAAATCTGACATTACCCCGACAAGGGTTGTTAAATTTTTATTAATATTTTCAAGGTTATCTCGTATGACTGTAAGTCTAGGTACTATTAATTCGGAAACAAAATTACTAAGCGTTATAACAGTTCCTCTGTTACCACTTATATTAGTTGCTAATTTTTTTAATAAGTTAATTTTTTCAGCTTCGTCTTTTATAGTATTAATACGATCTAATTTTTCCATATATACTATTTATAGTTTTGGATTTTTATAATAAAAAATCACTCCGGTTTAGGAGTGATTTATGTTTAAAATTAATATTTTTAGAAGTATTTTCCACCTTCAAAGTCAGTTTTTACTTTTGTTCCATATTTTCCAACTTTATAATAATAGTCGTAATCTTCTGATTTATATACTTCTTTATTAGGCGTATATGTTCCTTCCTCGTTATATTGCGAATAATATGCAGAATACGGAACATCGTATTGGTCAATTAATACTTTATTATCAAATGATATTGTCTGGTCATCATTATTACCGAATCCTGATAATGAACTATATGATTTAATAGTTAACCATTCATTTGTATATTTTGTAGAAATTTCATCTTTATAACCAGACAATTCTCCGTCATGCTTTGCATAAACTGGAACTCCGTTGATTGTTCCAAGATAATCTCCAGCATGAGCAGTAACTGGTCTATGATGTAACATTGACTGACCGCTGACTGAAACATTTTCAGGAATCCATATACTAGAAACGGCAGTCAATAATTTTGCATTTTCGTCATATGTTGTCAATTCATCAGTTTCACGATATTCATATGTTGTTATATATGCTGAAGTTTCTATACCGGAAATAGATGAAGGAACAATAGTTGTTTTTGGACTTCCATTCAATACATAACTTGGGCCGACTTTGGTTTGATAAATTTTACTAAATGCATATGGAGTAATCAAAGAACCATCTTTATTACCAAATGTAACTGCATGATATAAATAATCACCTCTGTTTAATGTAATATATGTATTAATTTTTTCAATAATCTGTGCATCCTTAATTGGTTTATAAAGAAATGCTTCCATAGTAAATGTAAATGAAACTGTAATACGTCTCCATTCCTCTTCACCCATAGAATCACTCTGAATATCCCAATTTAATGAATTGAGTTTCATTTTGATACTTCTTCGTTTATTAAAAAACCAGAATTCTTTAACATCAAAGAATGCCGCTGGTTGGAATCTTACCGCGATTTGTTCGACAATTTGTTCAGCATCTGTCATTTTTTCACAGTTTGCTTCCATTGAAACAGTAATATTATAAGGAACTGGTTGAACGTCTGACCAGAATTTTTCTTGCTGATCACAAACTAATCCGGCGCTTTCTAAGTCTTTATTATAGAAAGCACGAGTTTCATATATACCTTTTGCACGATCTGATGCAAACTCCATGCTATCTAATCTATAGGCAAGATTTGGTAAACTTATATAGTATTTCTTACCAGATTCCTGTTCAGTTCTAAAGTCATGTGACTTGTTTCTAGGACCGAATTTAATTGGAACATTGATTGTTTTGACTGGCTCTCCAAACTTATTATAACGAATAACGTTTAATTCGTTAAAGAAATTTTCGAATCCAATGAACAGACTACGCATGGTATCTGCATAAAAATAATTAGCTGGATAACCGAAATTAGGAGCGCCGTCAGCAGTTCCTTTCCAGAATCCATGTAAACTTGGGTCGTACCCGGATTGTGTATAATTTGCCATATACTTATTTATTATTTTTAAATTGTTTTAAAAATTGTGCGCCATAAGTTTTTTTAATATAATTCATAATATTTCGTATTTCATTATATTTTAAAAGTTTTATATTATTATCTATCATACATTGATATTTTGCTTTATATTCATTTTGTATTTTTTCATTTAAAATATTAAAAGGACATCTAAAATTACCATTTTTATCAAAAAAATGATCTCCTTTTATTTCTATTATTTCATTTTTTATTTTAAAATCTGGAAAATAATAATGTTCTTCATTATTTGCAATATAGCTAAATTTAATATTGGGATGATATTCAAAATCAATATTATGATCTTTTAACCAAATATAATAGGCTAATTCCCAAGATGAATCAAAATTTATATTATTGTATGTATATTTTTGTTTACTTTTTTTATGAATATCATGAGATTGTCCTATATATTTAACACCGTATTTTTCTAAGCATGTTTTTATACTTTGTTCTTTAAAATCAGAATATTCTAAATATGAAGAAACACCATATTTTTCTAAGCAGGTAGTTATACGCTTATTTTGAACATCTGGATTTTGCATAGGACTATATGTACCATATTTATCTATATTTGTTTGTTTTATTTGTTCTTTTATATTATCATTTTGAAATACGCATTTATGACCATATTTTTCTAAACAAGTTTCTTCAACTTTTTGATAAATTTCAGGACATTGGGCAGGTGCATTAACTCCATATCGTTTTTGACATGTTTCTTTAAATTTTTCTTTAAAATTCAAAGATTTTGAATAATGATTTACACCGTATTTTTCTAATAATGTATTTTTTGATTTCTTTTTATTGTTTTCACTTTGAAACGAATATTCTACTCCATATTTTTCTAAACATGTTTTACGACTTTGCTCTTTAAATTCTTCTGATTGTGACGCAAATTCAGTACCATATTTTTCTAAACATGTTTGTTTAGATTTATCTTTCATAGATTGTAGTTTATTAGTACTTGTTACACCATAACGTTCTAAACATGTTTGTTTATAGTGTTCTTTTGCTTCTGGCGATATTCTAGCACATGCATTAGAACAATGATGCTTATAACCTTTTGAAATAGATTCGAATTTAGTTGGTTTTCCACAAATTAGACATATACCTTCATTTTCTTTTTTTAAATATTTATCATAATAATCTTTAGCGGTTAATGGTTTATGATAATTCTTAATGTGACTTGAAAATGAAAATATAGTATTGTACGTTTTTCCACAAATTTTACATATAAATATATTATCAGACATGATTAGCCTTTACTTATTAATTATGTTTGTTTTGGCTGAATCTCACATATTCAGCCTTATTTTATTTATATTGTGAAAGTGAGGATATTTGTATTTTTCAGAAAAACATGGATCTTCGTGGACATTTGCAAGAAGTAGAGATGTCAAAAGAAGAAATGGATGAATATGTAAAATGTTCTAGTGATATTTTTTATTTTTCCAAATACTTTTATATTTTAACTGATGAAGGTGAAGCACCAATACATCTAAGAGAATATCAAGAACGTATAGTTCGTTGTCTTGTTGGAAAATATTATGATAAAGAAGGTACTATTAGAAATAATAGAATAATAATGCAAGGTAGACAAACAGGAAAAACTACTTTAGCGACATTGTATATTTTATGGTATGCTTTATTTAATGGCGATAAGACTATTGCTGTTCTTGCTAACAAGGAAGACCAAGCAAAAGAAATTATGCTTCGTATTCGTTCCGCAATTTTGAAACTTCCGCTTTGGTTACAACAGGGAATTAATCCTGATAGAGGCGGTTGGTCAAAAGAAAGTATCGGTTTTGATAACGGAACTAAGATATTCTGCGCTGCTTCTGGTTCTTCTGCTATTAGAGGTAAATCTGTTGACTTAATGCTTGTTGACGAATTTGCGTTCTTACCTGAAGAAGAAGCTAAGGACTTCATTAAGTCAGTTTTCCCTACTCAATCTGGTAGAAAGGATGCTATGATGATTCTTATTTCTACCCCGCATGGCATGAATGAATTTTATAATATCTGGATGAAAGCTATTTCTGGGGCAAGTTCTTATGTTCCTGCAAAGATTCAATGGTATGAAATTCCTGGAAGAGACGAAGCGTGGAAAAAGAGAATGATTCGAGACTTCGGTATTCAAATGTTCCAGCAGGAATATGCTTGCTTGACAGGTGACCATAAAATAACAGTTCGATCTGAAGAAGGAATCGAACTGACAGAACCTATTTCAAAGTTATATGAACTTTGGATGGACGGTTTTTTAAGATAAAAAACTACACAATATTTTGGTATTGTTCTGCAAAAGTTCTAAATATTTCAATATACATTTTAATTATATTGGCGGTTTCTTTTGCGCTAAATTGTTTAACCGTATCATCGTCAGAATTAATAAAGTCTATTTTTAATTTAATTGTCGCATATACGGAACGTTGGTTTACTGAATATCCTAAAATATCTATTCTTGTACCGTTATCTATATTTTGTCTTATATACGGAGCAAAATATTTATTTAATTGCTTAATGTAACTTTTAATGTCCGTATTTATTTCATTACGCATTTCAAAAATTTTAATTTTTAAAATCGCAAATGCATCAGTCTTTGTAACTTCTACACCTTTTAATGCGCAGTTATCAATATCATGAACCATTAACAATAATTGATTTTTTAATAATACATTATTTGATTTTTTCTTATCAATTTTTATCGTATTCTTCTTAAGTTGCTCAAGACAATAATTGGTTGGGACCATGGAATTATAGCCTTCATTATAAAAATTAATAACCGATTCCATTAATTCTTTTGGCATCTTTATTACATTATATCCAAAAGTTCTGATATTTTTAACTATTCTATTATAATATTTTGAAAAATCATTATTTTGTGAATTTTCGTTAAGTGATATAGATGAATTAATAAAATCGACTGGATTGACATCATTAATATATGCTTCGAACATTTTTTCTAGGTTAAGGTTAATATCTTTACCAAGATTTTTAACCTTTCTTTCTACAATTCTTTCGATTTCTTTTTTATAATCTAAAAATTCCATAAGTTTCGTGTCCCAATAGTAGTCTTTTATTATTTATAGTTTAGGGGTTTACAATTATTTTGAAAAATGTTATATTTAGCTCAAACATTTAACAAAAAGGAAAAACATCTATGAAAAAAATCTATTCAATCTTTATTATGTTGGCGTTTGCACTCTTTACAGGTTGTACGACAGTCGACGAAACAGAGAGAGGCGTTGTTTTGGAATTCGGTAAGTATTCCGAAACTTTTGAACCGGGTCTTCATTTCTATAACGTCTTTACAAAGGAAGTTATTGGAATTCCGGTTAAGACACAGCTCGAAACCATGCGATTGGAGTCCGGTTCTAAGGACTTGCAGACAGTGAAGGTTGAAGTTAACGTTAACTATCACGTAAATCCTGTGTCAGTTGGTAAGCTTTATTCAACTTATGGACGTGATTATGTAGCAACTATCTTACAGCCGAAGATTAAGGAAACTATTACTGGTGTGACACCGCAATATGTTCCTGAAGAAATGTTACAGAAGAGAGAAGAGATTAGAGCACGTATGGAATCTGCATTGACTTCTAAGCTTGATTCTGCAAATGCTAATATTATTGTTGATGGTTTTACGATTACATCATTTACTTTCTCTCAGGCATTTGATACTGCTATTGAAGAAAAGCAGGTTGCAGAACAGAAGGCATTGAAGGAAAAGAACGTTCTTAAGCAGATTGAATATCAGAATGAACAGAAAGTCGCGAAAGCAAGAGCTGATTCTATCGAAATGGCAATTAAGATGGCAACATTGAAGTCCCAGTCTGGTAAGGAATACTTGATGCTCAAATGGATTGAAAAGTGGAATGGCGAGCTTCCGAAGTTTACATCAGATAATAAGATTATCCCGATGGTAAATGGATTTTAAAAATAATATTCTCCTTACTTAAGGCCAAAACAAAAAATACCGGTATTTTATGCCGGTATTTTTTATTCTTCAATTTTTCTGTTATCTTTTGTTTTAGTCAATCGCCATTTTAAAAAATCTCTAACTTTTTGTAAATTTGGATATCTGACAACTTGATTTTCTGTCAAATCATTCCAAATATCCATATAGCCATTATACCAACAAATAAACCACCAATAATTTTGTGTGCCATATGCTCGATAAGAAATAATGTCAGGCCTACATTCATCCATTTTTCTTACCAATAAATAAGAATCTTTTCCAAAATCATATCCGTCTTGGAAAAAAGAACCTAAATCATATTGTGCAATATTATCGACTAGTTCTTTATTTAAAAAATTAGTTCTAGTAGTTATATTATCCATATTAATATTTATAATGTTTAAATAAATAGAATATTATTATGTTTTAATTTAACAGTAATAAATTTATTATATTTAATAGTTATGTTTCATATAGTCTGTTTGACAAAATCATATAACTGGGATGATTTATATACATGGTTTAAATATCATGATATAATGGGTTATTATATACATTTAATAGATAATGATTCTGATTTTGAAATTTCTTTTAAAATTAAAAATATGATAATTAATACTAGACATACTTATGAAAAAATTGAAGGATGGCCGAATCAATGGCAGCTATTTAATAATATATTGAATAATAACAAATATAACATCAATAATAATGATTTTATAACATTTATAGATGATGATGAATATATCTGGTATAAATCCGATACTGAAAAAATTGAGCAATATATAAATAAGCAATTATCCAGTTTTAATTATAATAGTTTTCTTGTTCCTGAAATTTTAATGAGTACACATGAATTAATAGATAATCGGACAAAAAATTATATTTATACTCATCTGTATAGGCGTAATGATTTTGCTACACAAGGTAAGGCGATTATTAAATATAATAAAAAATATGAATATGATTTTTCAATTAAAAGCGGTGACGAATTAGGACATGTTCCAGTCATATATAGTTCAACCGAAAATTTAGATAAGAAAAGATATTCTATAGTAAATAATTCAGGAATAAGTAATACTACATATGGAATAACCGCTTATTCAGCAAATTTGCGTTTTTATCATTATCATATTAAATCTTTAATGGACTGGGATAAAAAAATTAAACGAGGAAGCGCAGCGCTTAATTATCAATGGTATAATGCAGATATTACAAAAAATAAATATTATGATAAATATGATATTGTAGATTATACCATGTTTGAAACGTTAAAACAATTAAATATATAAGTGAAGGAATTTTAATGAATAAATCTAATATTATAGAAAAAGAAATTTTACTTACAAGAATTGAATTTAAACAGTATTTTGAGGCATTTGACAAATATATTAATAATGAAAATAGCAATGCTGAACTGACCTATATAGCACTTAAAACATTAAATAAATTTAAACCGGAATATGATAAAATTATTTCTGGAATTTATAATCCGGATGAAGATGTAAAATTTCAGGAATATAAACAACAAGTCAACCAATTAGCAATTAAATATGCTGATCGTGATGAACAAGGTGAAATTGTACTAAATAATAATAAGGAACCTATTATTACAGAACAGATTATAGAGTTTCAAAACGAATTGAAACAATTAATCGATAATAATAAAGAGCTTCTTGAACAAGTTAATAGTACAAATGAGAATAATTTTAAATTTT
>Ga0265299_10001576_pt1 | contig 25623 bp, 14 predicted proteins | sample AusTroGonzalo_MG_4_FD_193485 | JGI IMG/M metagenome (GOLD analysis project Ga0265299, IMG submission 193485) | Bovine rumen microbial communities from tropical cattle in Woodstock, Queensland, Australia - Gonzalo_02 | ecosystem: Host-associated > Mammals > Digestive system > Stomach > Rumen ... | reverse complement strand
ACCATTGCCCAAGGGCTGAAAGACTGTTATCAAGAGACAGGAAACGGCATTGGTTTGTCATATAATCAGAAAGGATTTTTCGTACGCATAGACCACATATTGGTATCCGACCACTTTGAACCCTACAACTGTCATATTGATAGTAAAATGGATGCAAGTGACCATAATCCTATCATCTGCACCCTAAAAATGGAAAGTAATCCATAAAAATGAGTGAAATTTTGCCAATAAATTTTTCCTTGTGTAAAAAAATGCCTATATTTGCACGCTATTTTATACGCGAATAAAAAATAATATAAATATATAATAATTAAAAACAAAATGCAAAACAAAGGAATTGTAAAATTTATCGCAGTGCTTTTGGTTCTCGTGTGCTGCTTCTACCTTTCCTTCTCGTTCGTAACACGCCACTACGAAAGTAAGGCTGCTGCTATGGGCGAAGAGGCAGGTGCGGAGTACCTCGATTCAATCAACAACGAGAAGGTGTACATGGGCATCTATTCTCTTAAGCAGTGCCGTGAGATGGAGATTGGCCTGGGTCTTGACCTGAAAGGCGGTATGAACGTTATTCTTGAGGTTTCAGTACCTGATGTGGTTGACGTACTTGCTGACCACAAGACAGACGCTGCCTACAAGAAGGCAATGGAACTTGCCAAGAAGGAAGAGGAGACCAGTCAGAACGACTTCATCTCTCTGTTCATTAAGTATTGGAAGCAGGAAGGCAACGGCCGTCCACTTGCTGCTATCTTTGCTACACAGCAGATGAAGGGCAAGGTAAGCACACAGTCGAGCGACTCTGAGGTAGAGGCCGCTCTGCGTGCCGAGGTACAGAGTGCCGTTGATAACTCATTCAATGTTGTTCGTAACCGTATCGATAAGTTCGGTGTTGTACAGCCAAACATCCAGAAGCTTGAGGGCCAGAGCGGCCGTATCATGGTCGAGATGCCTGGTATCAAGGAGCCCGAGCGTGTACGTAAGCTTCTCCAGGGTTCAGCTAATCTCGAGTTCTGGGAGACATACAACTCACAGGAGGTTACTCCTCTGCTCTCTCAGCTCAACCAGCGTTGGGCCGCTCAGGGTGGCGAGGTTGTAGCCGATTCAGCTGTTGTTGACAGCACAGCTACTGCTGCTGCCGATAGCGCCAAGGCTGCTACTGGCGACCTGGCTGCTAAGCTGGCTAAGAAAGACAACACTAAGGACAACAAGGCACTTGAGCAGGCTAAGAAGCAGAATCCTCTGTTCTCTATCTTCCAGCCTACACAGGGTAACACTCTGGCTGTAGTTGGTTATGCTAACGCTCGCGATACTGCCGAGATTAACAAGATGATCTACTCTGAACTGGCCAGCCACATCTTCCCAGCCGAGTTGAAGCTCCGTTGGGGTGCTCAGCCAGAGGACTTCGGAGGTCAGAATACTAAGGGCGACATCTTCGAGCTCTATGCTCTGAAGGTTACTGAGCCTTCAGGCCGTGCTCCACTGGAGGGTGATGTTATCACCAGCGCCAAGGACGACTTCGACCAGATGGGTCACCCCTCTGTATCTATGCAGATGAACTCTGACGGTGCTCGTCGCTGGAGTCAGATTACCAAGCAGAACATCGGTAAGGCTGTAGCTATCGTACTCGACGATGCCGTTTACTCTGCTCCACGTATCCTCACTCAGATTGACGGTGGTAACTCACAGATTACTGGTAACTTCACCATCGAGGCTACTAAGGACCTTGCAAACACCCTGAACTCTGGTAAGATGCCAGCTCCTACACGTATCGTACAGGAGGAGGTTGTTGGTCCTTCACTCGGTGCTCAGTCTATCCAGCAGGGTATCATCTCATTCATCGTAGCCTTCGTGCTGCTGATGATCTACATGATTATGCTTTACGGCTTTGTTCCTGGTATCCTCTCTGATATCGCACTGCTGTTCAACCTGTTCTTCACTCTGGGTATCCTTACCTCGTTCCAGGCTGCTCTGACTATGCCTGGTATCGCCGGTATCGTACTTACTCTGGGTACTGCGGTCGACGCTAACGTGCTTATCTATGAGCGTATCAAGGAGGAGCTGAAGAAGGGTCTGGGTGTGAAAGAGGCTCTGAACAAGGGTTATTCTAACGCTTTCAGCGCAATCTTCGACTCTAACTTCACTTCGCTGATTACCGGTATCATCCTGCTCTACTTCGGTACAGGTCCTGTTAAGGGCTTCGCAACCACCTGGATCATTGGTATCGTTATCTCATTCTTCACAGCCGTTTACCTCACACGTGTGGTTTACGATTACATGCTGAGCAAGGATAAGTGGACTAACCTCACCTTCGTAACTGGTTACTCTAAGAACCTGATGCAGAACGCTAAGTTCAACTTCATGGGTTCATATAAGAAGACCTACGGTATCTGGGCTGCTGCAGCTGTAGTTTGCATCGGTTCGTTCTTTGTTCGCGGCTTGAGCCAGAGCATTGACTTCACTGGTGGTCGTAACTACGTTGTAACTCTCGACAAGCAGACTCCTGTTGAGGAGGTTCGTAAGGCTATGGCTGGTGCATTCATCAACACAATCGGTGAGAAGGCAAACCAGGAGGCTAACACCTCAGTTATCGCTCTGGGCACTGATGGTAAGACCGTTCGTATCTCTACCAACTGGGATATCGAGAGCAACAATCCTGAGGTTGACGACAAGGCTGAGACAATCCTGTTCCAGGCTCTGAAGAAGGCTAACCTCGTAAGTCAGGAGAGCGTTGAGAAGTTCAAGAATCCTGATGTTCGTGAGGGTGGTTCAATCATCAGCTCTGCTAAGGTAGGTCCTTCAGTAGCTAAGGATATCACTCACGGTGCTATCATCAGCGTATGTATCGCCCTGATTGCTATCTTCCTCTACATCCTGCTGCGTTTCCGCAACCTCGCTTTCTCTGTAGGTGCTGTTGTAGCTCTGGCTCTCGACGCCCTGCTCGTAATCGGCGTTTACTCACTGTGCTGGGGTTGGTTGCCAATGTCGCTCGAGATCGACCAGGTATTCATCGGTGCTATCCTTACCGTTATCGGTTACTCTATCAACGATAAGGTGGTTGTATTCGACCGTATCCGTGAGAACCTTAGTCTCTACGCTAAGCGCGACCGTCAGCAGCTGTTCAACGATTCGCTGAACCAGACTCTGGCTCGTACCATCAACACCTCTGTAACCACTCTGATCGTGCTGCTGGCTATCTTCATCCTCGGTGGTGATAGCATCCGCTCGTTCTCTCTGGCCATGATTCTCGGTGTTGTATTCGGTACTCTGAGCTCACTGTTCATCGCTGCTCCTACAGCATTCCTGTGGATGGGTCGTACCATCAAGGAGGATGACGTAGAGGTTGCTGAGAATAAGTAATCACACTATATCAAATACAATAAGAGCTGCATTCCGATTGGAGTGCAGCTCTTTATTTATTCAATATCACCAGTTTCCTGTTAATCGGTTGTCTGGATTACAAGTGTTTCGCCAGCTTCGAGAGCAGCTTTTATGTCTTTGCTACCGCTCTGTACCTTGCAAAGGCTGATATCATCGCCCTGAACCTCCTCGATTTTCAGACGACCAATCTGCTTCTTTGCCTCCTTGCCTGCAACAGTCTTAACAGTGTAAACGCCCATATGCAAGCCCTCGTAGGCTCCTTCGCGCTCGCCAAGGTCTATATAAACCTCTTTCTGCTTGTCTTTCTTTACTCGAGCTCCCTCAACGACGTTAGCTCTCAGTGGCAGCCAACGGTTGCAATAGCGCGTTACATAGTACGACAAACGTTCCAAAGCCTTGAGCATTGCGCCATCCTGGGTTTCCATCCACGACAAATCAATCTCCTTGATATTGAACGTTGGACTTGCCACAATCTCATCGCTTTTTGCATCCTTAATATGCAGGATAAGTCCAATCAGGGCCTTATAGTAAGTCTTGGTGCGAGTTCTCTTCTTCTCCTTATCGATGTATTCTGTTTCAGTCTTAGAGGTGGTTGAAATATTCGACACCGTAGCGTCAACATAGCATGAATTAGGGCGACTTGCCTCTTCGGCCGAAAGCTGTCCGTCGATTACAGACAGGCGATGAGCCTGTGATAATCCTTTAACCACAGCAGCACGCACAGCGTCCTGATACTTCTCCTGATTAGTAGTAACCTCGCCTGTAAGCAGAACATCGAACACCTTACTAAGCGTAGATTTCTGCTCCTTAACCGTGTAGCTAAGCGAGTTCATACCCATTGTAATACGTTCATTACGGCCTTCTTGAGCCATTGCTGTAATGCCATAACACATGCACAGCGCTAAAATAAGTTGCTTTTTCATAAGTTAAAGAGTTAATTAATTATTGGTACCCCGACCGCGAATCGAACGCGGAACTAAGTCTTAGGAGGACCTTGTTATATCCATTTAACTATCAGGGCGCATGCTTTTCTGTGTGCAAAGGTACGAGTTTTTTAGCAATCATCCAAACTATTGGGCGAAATTTTGTTCGAAATAGTCGAATTGCGCAACAGAGGTAGCATAGTGTTTGGCGCTTGTTTCGCCAGTAGGAATGTAATTAAAGATACCCACACGAATGCCCTTCCAATAGCCGCCTCGCATAGCAAAGGCAGAACCTGCAGGCAGGTAATTCTGTCCATCAATACTATAATAGAATAGGTGGCGATTTTGTTGGCAGTCGTTGGTTACCTTGAGCCACAGTTCCTTGTATCGGCCCTTGGCCACCAGTTCGCGCTTACCCCCAAACTCCACGAAAACGCCGTCTTTACAAAGTCCTACACCGCAGAATGTCTTACCAGAGCAGAACAAACCTGCATAGCTGGAGCCTGAGATGCTGACCTTTGTGACACTCTCACTCTGATAACCCACTACTTTCTGTGTCAACATATTGCGAACCTGCTTCAAGCTATCTGCTGGCATCGCTTTGAACGTGAGCCAACCCTTACGGTCGGTTAGGTTCCAATGCGAATCAACAGGATTGTGATTCCATTGCCATTGCAAACCTAAGGGGCCAGAAAAGTCGTCACTAACGATAGAACTGGCAGTTCCTGCTGAAGGAATAGGCTTTTTCCATACACTCACAGGCTCGCCCACGCCATTCTTATCATAGTCAACGCCCATCACAGGCCAGTCGGCCTCCCAACGGGCTGGTTGTAAATGGACCACACGTCCTAAAACAGGTGTTTCCTGAAAATGATAGAACCACCAAGAACCATCAGGCGCATCAACTAATGCTCCCTGATGAGGTCCATTCACACGTGTAGAGCCTTGCTCCAATACTACACGGCGCTCGTAAGGACCATAGATACTACGCGAACGCAACACCGTTTGCCAACCAGTACCTACACCACCCTCAGGAATAATCAAATAGTAATAGCCATGACGTTTCACAAACTTGGTTCCCTCGGCTATCGGTCCTTCGTATACTGTTTTGCCTTCATCGAGCAGCGTCTTGCCGTCAGCCGACATGCGATGCACAATGATAGGACCTGCCCCATGCTGACTACGGCCCAGATAGGCCAGTCCGTCCTCGTCCCAGAAGGGACAAGGGTCTTCCCACTTGGCCACACGCTTAACGAGATGCAACGGTGCCCATGGCCCGTAAGGATTGCTGGCAGTTGTCATATAGAGCCCTTCATCGGGCGTGCAGAAATAAACGTAATACAATCCATTATGATAACGGATGCTTGGTGCCCAAGAACCGCCTGCATAATGCAGGTTAGCATCCCAACCTGGTTCGTCTATTCGGCGATAAATCTGACTGACGTAGTGCCAATTCACCATATCGTCGCTCTCCAACACCTGCATGCCCATGAAATGGAAATCGGACGCTACCATGTAGAACTTACTGCCAACACGAATCACATCAGGGTCTGAAAAGTCGGCATTCAACACAGGATTACGATAAGTGCCATCGCCCTGATCGCCCCAGCCTTCGGCATCAACTTCCACGAAATCAGGGCGTACATCCTCATCTACCGTTGACACGTGGACATTCGTGAACTGCACACCACGGGCATGACGTACATAGAAGCCTTTTGCAGGCAAATTACCCCACATGGTAGCCTCAGGATAGTCGGTAGCCTTCTCATTTACAATAGAATCGGCTATTTCAGCCAGTTGTGATGCTTTTACACCACCCTTATGGTGCAAGGTAATATTCGAGAGCCTTACATTGCGAACAGGATGTCCTGGCAAACCCGTAATAGAACATCCCATGGAACCGGCATTACGAATCTGGATATTATCGATGTGCACACCATCGATATGGCCCACATGATCGATATGCTGACCAGCCTTATAACCGCGACCACGATTTCCCAAACGAACAAAGATAGGAGATTCGGTACCTTCTACGGTGAAATCGGCAATATTCACATTCTCGAGCACACCGCCATCCACAATCTCTAACGAGATAGCCGATGAACCAATCCACTGACCAAAGAATTTCTCACGCTGGTCGTAGCTGGGTTTTACCACAATGCCACTGATATTGATATTGCGGAAACCACCATTGGTCTCAGTACCTAATTTAACGGCATTACAATGGCTCGACACCACACAATCGCTGATACGCACATTTTCACAAAGGCGGGGCGACGTACTCTTAAGTGTAATGCCATCATCGTCGCTATCGGCTATCATGCCACGTACTATCACCTCATGGCATCCGTCGATATCAAGTGCATCGTTATTATAGTTATTACGGTTAAAAACCTTGATTCCATCAATAGTAAGGCGGTCGCATGCCAAGTAGTGCTGCATCCAGCAGCCTGAATTACGCAGCGTAATGCCTCGCACCAAAATGTCCTGACTCTGGATGAATCGCAACAAGTGCGGACGGGTGATACCTTCATCGTTCCACGAGAGTTTCTTGAAAGCACGGCCACGTCCATCGATTGTTCCCAAGCCATCAATCGTTACATCCTTCACGCCATCGGCATAGATAAGCTGGATAGTCGTGGTTTGTGTGCGAAGCGACAAATAATTGGATTTCATCGGGATATAGTCCTCTAATCGGGTACTGCCATAGAGCGTAGCGCCTTGTTCCAGATATAGATGAACGTGACTTTTAAGTTGTATCGTACCTATCTTATATATGCCGGCAGGCACTACTACACGCCCGCCACCGACATCGGAACAGGCATTGATAGCGCTCTGCAAAGCATGGGTACTAAGCACTGTGGTGTCGCTTTGGGCACCATAACTTTTAATGTTAAAGTCGGCTGCGTGCATCGATGTCATACACAAAGACGCCAGAATAGTTACAATTACTTTCATATATGTTGCAAAGTTAAACATTTCATTTAAATAATAAGGTATAAATGTAGATATTTTACTATATTTGCACGCAATTTATCACAAAACCAAACCCACAGTTATATGAAAAGACTTTTTATGTTACCCCTTCTGCTGCTGGCCGCACTATCGGTCCAGGCACAGAACCCCTACCTCCCGCTTTGGGAGCATCTGCCTGATGGCGAACCTCGCGTATTTGAGGACCCCGACCAGCCAGGCAAGTTCCGCGCCTATATCATAGGCTCGCACGACACCAACTACACAGCCTATTGCGGTAGCGACATCCGCATGTGGTCGGCACCCGTTGAAGACCTGACTCAATGGCGTGACGAAGGCCCAATCTTTACCCATTATGTGGACGGCCAGTGGGACACCATGTTTGCACCCGATCTGGTAGAAGTAAAGGATAAGGCCACAGGCAAGAAGACCTACTACCTGTATCCCCACTCTCGTGGTTGGCAGCGTGTGCCCATGGTTTGTAAGGGCGACCGTCCCAACGGACCTTTCACTCCCATCAATCTTACCGAAGATGGTCGTAAGTGTTTGCCAGGTTCGCTGATTGATTTCGACCCATCGGTATTCATTGAGCCAGTAACCAACAAGAAGGATAAAGACTACGACAAAGGCTTCCGTGCCTATGTTTTCTACGGATTCCAGCACTCTACTGCTTGTGAGCTCGATCAGAACACCATGTACTCTATGCGTCCAGGCACCGAGCTGCACGACTACTTCATCCCCGCATCGGCCAGCTACGGCAAGGTGCGCGACCCAGAGGGCACGCAGTATCCTGCACTCTACAAGGGGCAGAACCCAGGCGAGTTCAACTTCTTCGAGGCATCGAGCATCCGTCAGGTAGGCAACAAGTACGTGATGGTATTCTCTGGTTATAGTGGTCCCGACTACGGACAGGGCTCAACCAACTCTGCTTTGCGTTATGCCTTTGGCGATTCGCCCTTAGGCCCTTGGCGTTCGGGCGGTGTACTGGTTGACTCACGCGGTGTAGTTGTTGGCGAGGATGGCTCGAAGCTCATCACCACCAATGCAGCCCACAACACACATGGTTCGCTGCAGGAGATTAACGGCCAGTGGTACGTGTTCTATCACCGTCCTCCACGTGGTTTCGGTTATGCGCGTCAGGCTATGGTTGCCCCAGTGAAGATTACATGGGACAAGAAACCTGTAGCACAGGGCGGTACCGTTAAGATTACTGGCTATGATGCATTTGCCAAGGACAACAGCTGGACAGCCAAGGCTACTGATGGCACAGAATATACTGGTGCCGAAGTAACATCGGAGGGATTCCAGGTATTCGGACTGCCCCCATACGCCTACTACTCTGCAGGTATAGCATGTTTCATGACAGGAGGTACCAACAGCAACGAGTGGATGCAGGACAACCACGACATCTGGAACAACTCTATGGACCTGGCTGGTATTACGAACACAGGTATCATAGGTTTCAAGTACTTTGGCTTTGGCGGTCTTACAGCCAACACCAAGGGTATCAAAGCCTTCAACGGAACCAGCAAAGGCGACGGCACTACGCTGAACCTGAACCTAACTCCTGGCGGACACGGCGCGTTTAAGATTCACGTTCGTTTGGATAACGCATGGAAGGGTGAGGAGATTGCCGTAATTGATGTTCCTGCCGATGCACCACGAACCGCAAAAATCTACCAAGTAGCTGTTCCAGCAGTAGAAGGACTGACCGGCAAACATGCCATCTATCTGGTGGCTGATGGTGCAGAAATCGAAGCGCCTATACGCCCACAGTGGGGTCCACGTAGACCTCAGCGCCCTCAGGGACTGTTTGACCTGCACGGCATCGGTTTCTCAAAGGCTGGCGATAAGTTCGAAGCTCCTGTTGTGCCACAGGTTAGCATTGAGGTCGATGGTCAGAAACTGGTTATGCCTACTACACCTATCCGCTTTACTAACCTGAACGGTTACACCGACCAGACTCGTTATCAGGTTTACGGCAAGGTAAGCGACAACTCAAACATTGTTGCTACTGCCGACCAACCAGACGTAAAATTCGAGGTAAGTAAGATTGTAGAAGGCCGTTGTACTATCAAAGCCACCTACAAAGGACTCACAAAGATATTCCTTTTGAACTAAAGAACATATCTTTTAAGATACAAAACAAGTTGTTTTGCCTTGTAAAACCTATGGTTTTCGCATGTAAAAGCATAGGTTTACGATACCAAAACAACTTGTTTTGCTATTAACCGAGACAGATTTTAATACGCAGGAGGGCTTCCTTTAAGCGCGAACGCTGCGTAGCAATGTTGATACGCACATATCCCTCGCCCGTTTGCGGGCCATACATCGTACCAGGATTCAGCCACACCTTAGCCTCATTAAGCAGCCGGTCGCAGAGTGCCTGCGAAGTGCAGTTCATAGCCGAAACATCAACCCAAGGCAGATAAGTTCCCTCGAGCTTGCAGACTTTCCACTGCGGAATATTCGCGGCAACAAACTCACAAAGCAGCTGATAGTTTCCCCAGAGATACTGGTTAAGCGCATCAATCCAATCCTCGCTCTCGTTATATGCTGCTTTCAGGGCTACAGGCCCAAATGGATTCAGGTCGCATACCTCATTGATATTGATGGCACGATCCAGACGGCGACGCCATTCTGGTTGCGAGCAAATGATATTAGCAGCCTGCAAACCGGCGATATTAAACGACTTAGAGGGTGAATTAAGAATCACGCTGTTGTGGCGACAAGCCTCACTTACAGCCGCAAACGGTTGGAACTTGTTGCCTGGCATCATGAGCTCGCAATGAATCTCGTCGCTTACAACCTTCACATCATACTTCAAGCAAATGTCGTTCATCTTCTCCAGCTCAGCCTTGGTCCACACACGTCCTGTTGGATTGTGAGGGTTACAAAGCAGGAAAACGGTAGTTTTTTCGTCGGCACACTTTGCCTCGAAATCAGGCCAATCAACTTCGAAAGTATCATCTATGCGCTTCAGTGCCGTCTCCAGCACCTCGCATCCGTTATTGCGTACAGACGAGAAGAAACAGTTGTAATCAGGCGACAGGATCAACACCTTCTCGCCTGGCATGGTAAGCGCCTTAACGGCAACACTCATAGCTGGTACAACACCCGTAGTATAGAGGATTTCCTCACGACGGATAGTCCAATCATGGCGACGCTGGAACCATGAGATCACAGCCTCATAGTAATCCTCCTCTACAACCGTATAACCAAACACACCGTGTTCGGCACGCTCGCGTACAGCTTTCTGGATAGCAGGTGCTGCCTTAAAGTCCATATCGGCTACCCACAGAGGGATGACCTCATTGCTTGGAGCCTCATCCCATTTTACACAGCCTGTACCGCGACGGATTATTTCTTCATCGAAATTGTATTGCATGTTTCTAAAATTTATCAATTTACACGAACCTCAATCTTACAGTCATTAGGCTGACGCACATTCTCATCGATAGTAATCGAGCCAATCGAATCGGCAACAATATGACCGCTGGTAGGGTTCTTAATGTTCTCAATGTGACCCTTAATATCAGCCTCAACAGTAGAGTATTCGAACACACGATCGCAAGCAGCATCGAAAGTACAGTTCTCGAGCACCAGGTTCTGAGCATAGCACAACAACTGCTCGCCAGCCAGATGGCAGTTAACCAATCGTACATTCTTAGAGTGCCAAGCCAGATACTCACCATCGAGGGTTGAATCGTAGATAGTTATGTTCTCACACTCCCAGAACGAATCCTTGGTGACAATGTTGGCATTGTGAATCTCAACATTCTTACAATACTGGAAAACATACTTTGCATCGCTCTCCAAACCATCAACATATATGTTCTGCGAGAACATAAAGGGATAGGTTCCCTCATGCAGTTTCACGTTCTTCAATTTCAGGCCGTCTACTTTCCAGAAGGTTTCATCGGCATCGTTAATCACTACATTCTCCAGTTCCACATTCTTCATCTCACGGAAGAACTTAGGACCGTCGATGGTACAATCCTTCATCATCAGATCGTTAGTATACCAGATAGCCGAGCGTGATCCTGCAGCAAAATAGCAACGTTCAATCTTGGCGCCGTCGACATGCCACCAAGGATATTTTCCATAAAACTTACTGTCATAACACTCCATATTCTGGCATTGCTTGATGCCCGACTCTCCGTCGACGATAACGATATTCTCCAATCTCAAATCATGTGTTGCGAACAGAGGCCTCTCGCCCCCAAATTCCTTACTTTTAATTAGTTCCATTGTTTTTGTATTAAAATAACCGGGTGCAAAGGTACAAATAAAAATCCGTAATCAAGTTACCAAGATTACGGATTCTATGACCCATTTAAGGGTTTTTATAATTTAAAGAGAGAGAATTTACTTTATTGCAAGCAGATTGGTATCCAGAGGTTCCATCACAACCATACGACTTGTCAGGTACATATTGTCGCGGGTCTCGTTCATCTTGTATGTCTTAACCGTTGTAAGGTTGGGAGCCTGAGAACGGTAGAGTGTAACCTCTGAAGGCAGTTCGTAGTCCTGCTTGTCGGCATTCCACTGACTAACCTCTACGTTGTAGCCATTCTTATAGTACTTGTAGGTGAGGCGGCTGCTCTTCTGCCACATCTGCTTGGCCTCATCCCAGCTCAGCATCTCCTTGTTAGCAAGGCGACCCTTCTCATCGTATTCATAACGATATTCCATCTTCTGAGCCATTGTGTGCTCAGCGTTCTGCTCGTAGACCTCAATCTTGTTTACTACGCCATCTTCCATATCTGCATTATACAGATAGTTAGCCTCGTTTGAGTTAACGGCGTTGAAGTACATTGTGAGTACCGTTGCTGCTGTGATGATTGACTCCATACCTTTATAGTTTTAATTGTTATTTTATCTGTTTGACGTTGCAAAGGTACGGAAAGTTGCAATAACGTTGAGTTATCTCAATGTTATCTTTAGGTTAAATCTGTTTGGCCTCCGAAAAATAATACTTTCTCAGAGGCTTTTTAACCGCGTCACCACTCAGATTAAACGCCTGTTGCAGCTTGATATCCTGCGACGATGCACCCACTTTCATAATATACTTTCCAGGCTGGATATTCCACGAACGCTGACCATCGTTGGTATAGAAGCCTAACTGCTCGGTATACATCTTCACGCTAATTTTCTTGCTCTCACCAGGTTTCAACGATACACGAGCAAAGCCCTGCAGCTGTATAGGACGGATGTTCTTATTACCATCGGCAGGCGACAAATAAATTTGTGCCACCTCATCGGCAGCCACCTTACCGGTATTCTTCACATCGAAGGTCAGGTTAAAGCTCTCGTCCTTAGTGTTAACCTCCTGAGTACACTCCAGGTTTGCATATTCAAAGGTAGTATAGCTAAGACCATAGCCGAAAGGCCACTGGACACGAGCATCCTTTTCGGCTGCATAGTTATAGCAGATAGGCTCGTTAATCTCGACGTTAGGATAGCTTACCGACAGTTTTGCCGATGGCGACACCTTACCGTACAGAATGTCAGCTACTGCGTTTCCACCCTCCTCGCCTGGATACCACGCCTGGATGATGGCAGCACACTTCTCGGCTAAGCCTGAGATAACCTGTGCTCTACCGCCAAACATTACGAGTACAACCGGTTTACCAGTCTGGATGAGTTCCTCTACAAACTGCTCTTGCTTACCAGGCAGGCGTAAGCCCTGACGATCGCGGTTCTCACCACAAAGCATCACATTCTCGCCTACCGCAGCAATAATCACATCGGCATCCCTAGCCATAGTAAGTGTTTCCTGCTTATCGGCCTTCTCGCCAGAGTCGACCTTACGGTGCAGCAGCTCGTACTCCCAAGCACGGGCATCGCCCAGTTCACCATATTTGGTCTCAATCTCTTCGGTCCAGTCGCAACCACGAGAGTACATCACGTTAACGCCCTCTGGCTTGTGGTTCTGCATTCCCTCGAGTAACTTCACAATATGGGGATTCTCCGACTTATAGTCAACCTTCTTCCAGAAGTACGACATGGCAGGATAAGTATAGTCGCCACACATAGCCCAGATAGAGTTGGCGTTAGGACCAGTAAGCAGCACGTTCTTCACATCCTTCAAAGGCAGTACACCATTGTTCTCGAGCAAAACAACCAACTGTGTAGCGATGTCGTAAGCCGTCTGGCGCTCTTCGGGGCTATCAAGCTTGATGTTCTCCTTCGAATACAGATAGGCATCCTTATCAAACAGGCCCATACGGAATTTTATACGTAGTACATTCTTGACGGCACGCTCCAGCACCTCAGGTTTTACTAATCCCTTATCGATAGCTTCCTGCAAATGCTGGTAATCGGCACCAAAGGGGAAGTCAACATCATTACCACCATTGATGGCAGCTGCCGCTTTCTCTACAGACGTAGCTATATCAGGAATCTGGTCGATAGCAGTATAATCACTTACCACCATACCATCGAAGCCTACATAGCCACGCAGTATATCCTGCAGAATCTCGCTGTTTGCCACGCACTTAGTACCATGCACAGCATGATAGCCTGGCATAACAGCTACACTACCCGACAAGCGTATCATGGTTTCGTGAGGCAACAGGATTTCTTCCATCATCTCCTTCTCGTCGGCATCGCCACCACCGCCGTAGCCTAAGTAGTGTTTAGAACAAGCGCCCACACCTTTTTTCAGATCGCCCTGCTGCAGTCCATTAACAAAGGCAATACCCATCACAGCCGACAGGTAGCCATCCTCGCCATACGACTCTTCCAAGCGGTTAAAGCTGGGTGTGCGACACACGTCGACCATGGGTGAAAGGGCAAAGATACCACCCATCTTGCGCAGAGCAGTACTGGTTTGGCGGGTTTTCAGTTCGGCTAACTCCGGGTTGAAAGAACCCGCCTGACCAATCTGCTGAGGATAGATAGTAGAACCTAAAGTATTGATACCCGAAAGCACCTCTTCGTGTAAGAGGGCAGGGATGCCGTTGGGCGTATTGTGCATCAGCCAATCCTGAATGGCAACTGCACGATCGCGAAGTTCATTCGGATCGCGAGGCTGCTGCATGCAGAACTGCGAGAAATGTCCGATACCAAAAGGAATAAGCTCCTTGCACTTAGCAGTATCCAACTTGCCGTCAGCATCGAAGAGTTCGTCCATGTACATACTCTTCAGCTGTGCGATGCGCTCTTCCTGAGGCATCTTTTGATAGAGTTCGTCTATTTGCTGTTCCATGTCTGTTGCAGTGTTACAACTTGAAATTACTGCAGTAAGCCCTATCAATGCCCAACTGCCAATAGTCTTTAGATTCTTCATCATTGGTTTATACCTTACTTATTTATTATTTTGTCTCATACCACTTCTTGAGCACAAAGAAAGCCTTCTTCTTCTCGCCCTTGTCGCTTACCAGTCCCTTGCGGTTATAGTAGTCCTGAACACCAGGCAGCACACGGCGTGGCGAACGGAAATCCTTCAGAATCCAAGGTGTAGTTCCTGCCAGGCCTTCAATCTTATCGAGCATAGCGGTATTCTCAATATAAAGGTTCTCCTGGAACTCCTCGGTCCAACGCTGGTTCTTAGCGCCGTGATAGCCATAACGGGCACCACCACCAAACTCACTAATAATTACAGGCTTGTTATAGGGTATCTCCCACTTCATCTTTGGTGCATCGTTCACGTCGCGATACCAGCCGATATACTGGTTGAAGCTTACCACATCCACATACTGATTCATGTTATCGTTCAGGCGGTTCACGTAGTTTGAAGCGCCAGTAACTTCCATCGCCATCGAAATCAGTCGGGTGTTATCAAGCGTACGGGCATACTTAGCCAAACGACCTAAGAAGTCATCACGCTCGGCCGAATGTGGGGTTTCGTTAGCAATACTCCAGATAATAACGTTAGCACGGTTGTGGTCGCGGGCAATCATATCGGTAAGCTGCTGCTTGGCATTATTGAATGTATTGGGATTAGTCCAAGCAATAGTCCAATAAACAGGAATCTCACTCCATACCAGAATACCCATACGCTCAGCCTCACGTACCATCTCCTCGTGGTGTGGATAGTGAGCCAGACGCACAAAGTTACAACCCAGCTCCTGAGCCCAAGAAAGCAATGTGTGGGCATCTTCAACGCTGTTAGCACGTCCGCCACCATTTGGTTTCTCGTTATGAATAGAAATACCCTTCAGGAAAATGGGCTTGCCATTGAGCAGAATCTGCTTATCGCGGGTTTCGATAGTACGGAAACCTATCTCATCGGCAATAGCACCTGCATCAACCGAAAGACGCACATCGTAGAGTTTAGGATTCTCAGGGCTCCAAAGCTGCAGTTTCTTAGCGGCTACCTTCAAAGTTCCGTTTACTTCACCATCTGCATTGGTAGTGAACTGCTGTTCCAGCTTCAACTCAGGAATACACACAACCACCTTGTGACCAGCATCCTTCATATTCATCTTGGCAGAGAAAGCAATCTCTCTAACCTTGGCTTTACCAGCAGCCTTCTTCAACTGCAGATCGTAATTCTCAAGATATGTCTGAGGCACCTTTACCAATTTTACATCACGGGTAATACCGCCATAGTTCCACCAGTCAAAAATCTGTGTGGGCACATCCTCTGCATGACGCTTATTATCGACCTTTACTATTACGGTGTTCTCGCCTTTCTTCAGCAAGTCTGATATATCGTAATTAAACGGAGTAAAACCGCCCACATGGTGACCAGCCTTCTTGCCATTCACCCAAACGTGGCAGTCGTAGTTTACGGCGCCAAAATACAACAGGGTGCGCGCATCGCTCATTGGCACAGCCTGGAAACTCTTCTTGAACCATACTGTTCCTTCATAGAAGAACAAACGCTCATCCTTGGTATTCCAATCTGAAGGAATCTGCATGGTGGGCGACTTGTCGAAGTCGTACTCAATCAGATCCTCAGGCTTCTGGGGCTTAGCATTGACAAAGAATCCTGCACGCATGGGGTTCATACGATAGTCGTAATAGCCCTCTTCCTGGACATCAACAATGTAGTTCCAATCGCCATTCAGCGAACAACTCTCATAAGCCTGCACATTCTGAATCAGTGGCAGTGCCTTATCGGCAGCTGTAGCTGTAAGCATACCGCCCACAGCCAGCAACATAGTAGTTAGTAATTTTCTCATATTCTTTGTTATTTAATGATTAATCCTCCGTTAGGCTGAATGGTAACCTTAGCCTTACCTTTCTTATCAACCTTTAATACTGCCTTTGTAGGTTCACCCTTCTGATTATCGACATAGATAGTAGGTGTCTTACCTGCAAACATGTCGAGATTGAGTGTGAGCTTGAGCGACTCTTTCTGAGCATTCAGACCAGCGATATACCAATCGGTTCCATGACGACGAGCCAGAACCACATACTTACCAGGATAGCCGTCCACATAGCGGGTCTCATCCCAAGTTGCAGGAAGCGTCTTCAGGAAGTCGAGCTCAAACTGTGGTAACTCGTCCAGATTGTTAGGACACATTGCCACACACTGAATAGATGTCTGGTTGGTGATGCCCGAAGCAATCTCAAAGATATCAGTTGTTTTACGAGAGTGACGACTCTTATTGTCGCGACTCATATACTTATTCATAATCACACCTCCCCAGTCCATCGAAGCAACGGCATTACGACAGAAAGGATGCAAGGTAAGGTCGAAAGGCTCGTGGATGGCAGCCCCCTCGCCAAAAAATACGTTCTCACTAGCCAGCACAGCCTCAGAAGCTACGTAGTTAGGGAACATACGCTCCCAACCACGAGGCAAGGTGCATCCATGGAAGATAACCTGAATACCATAACGGTTAGCATCGACCATAATATCCTCGTAAAGCTGCAGCGTCTCCTGCTTGTCGCCTCCAAAGAAGTCGACCTTGATACCCTTTACACCAATATCCTGCAACCACTTGAACTCACGATTACGAGCCAGAGATGTGTTCAGGCAGTTACGTGGTCCCTGAGGCGCATCGTTCCAATAACCATTAGAATTGTACCAAAGCATCAACGATACGCCCTTTGACTGAGCATAACGTGAAAGTTCCACCATCTTATCGCGTCCTATCTGAGTATCCCAGAGAGCATCTACCAGACAGTATTCATAGCCCATTGCCGATGCCAGGTCGATGAACTGCACCTGATCTTTATAAACGGTAGCACCATCCTGCCAGATAAGCCAACTCCAGGTGTAGCGGCCTTCCTTATACTGCTCTGATGGTTCGTAGAGTGGGTCTACTACATCGTAGCTTACGGTTGTCTCAACAATAGGTTTTAGGGTTGAGCCTACGGTGATGGTACGCCAAGGAGTCTCAGCAGGAAGCGAAACCGCTACAAACTCTGAGCCAAAACCACCATTCTCACCCTTATCAGGGAAAGCGATGGTATAGCCATTCTCGGCCTGATAATCAGAAATATGTGTACCACAATAGGCGCCTGTAGTACCAGTCTCGCTTACCAAGGCCCATCCATTCTGCAAATGGAACAGGCAGGGGAATGTATAACCATGACCATAGTGCGACTTCTCGTTCATCTGTCCGTCAACGCTATAACCCTCTTCGTAGCTGGGTTTGGTTTGCGACCAACCAGTCTTAGGTCCAATCTGTGGCGAGATGAACGTTGTGGTACCGTCAGGAAAGTTAAAGCAGGTGGCCTCGCCAAAAATCAGCGTGCGCTGCATACCACGTGGTGCTTTGGCAATACCGTATTTAAAAGCCACATCGTTATCGGCTACCATAAAGGTAACTGTCATCTGCAGCTTCTGCTCATTCTCGAGAGTGAGTGTCAGTTTGTTGGCCTTGTAGTTAATGTGCGAAGCCTTAACGGTACGAATATCGTACTGCTTTTCAACAGCCTCAGTCTTGTTGGCAACAATCTTCAGTCCCTTGGTCAAATCGCCAATACTGGTATTAAGTCCTAAGTTCGACTTAGTCAGCATCTGCTTGCCATCCAGTGTTACCTGGTAGGTAGCCTTGCCGCCCTCATCGTTTACTGTAACTTCCAGAATTCCACTTGGTGATTTCACCTTTACTTCCTCTGCCTCGCAGAGGGTTGCAGCCAACAAAGCAGCCGCCAAAAATACTTTTCTAGTCATTCTTAATTCGTAATCTATTGTATTTTGGTTGCAAAGATACGAATTATCTACTTACGTTAAAAGCCCCTCAGCGTTAACAAATTGTAAAAGTTACACTATTATCACGTTTTTACTCAGGCATACCTAATTTCAGACTCAGATTCCTATCATAGCGGATGGAGAAACTGTTTATAGGGTACCCATACGCATCGCGATAAAATATCACATCATAATCGCCTATGGAGAGAGGACCCACCTCGCAATAGAGATCATAAGGACAAATACAATTTGCCAATGATGATGATTCTGTCTCTGAGATCTTAATGGTATGACCTTCAATAATTGCTCGTACCTTCAACTCTCCTGGTTCGCAATTAAACCAAGCATTGACATGCTTCACAGAGAGATAACCACCAGCGAGTGCTTTAAACTCGAAATATTCAGGATTCTCGCTTCTTGTGGCACTTGAACTTTTACAACCGCTTGTGGCCACATCCCTCACATGGAATTCTCCACTTGGTTCATCACTACTACTGCATCCACACAGGGCGGCAAGCAGAATGGCTAAAGCTAATTTCTTCTGTTTCATATTCGTTTGGTTTGTAGTATAATTGTAAGTTACCTTTTTATAATGTACAATATTTTAAAACCTTGTATGACACAAACGACATTTAACAAACTTTTAACAAATCACAAACACACAACCAGAAGAGTAAAAGTATGTTAAAGTTGCGTATGTTTATACAACGTTTGGTTACTTTTTGCATTTAATAATAGAACGATGTTCAAATTAACTATCAACCTAATGAATAGTGTGTATCTATAAAGACGTGAAAAAGAAAATATTAGTATTAGCCTGTATGACCCTTGTTATACAGAAAGTTGAAGCGCAAGATTATTTCTCTGCGGCTTCTGATTATGCCCGACTGTATGTGGGAGCGGTAGAACCGCAGTACCAGACATCGCTACTGTACGACATTCCCTATTATAAAGGCCATACAAATATGTTTAAAGGCCGCATCAGCTATTACGGGGTGGTTTACGACAATGTAGAACTGCGTTTCGACCAGCTGGCACAGCGGGTTGTTGTTCTTTCGCCTGTGGGAAATGTTTTTTGTTTGCCCGAGCAAGAGCATGTCGATTGGTTTGAGATAGACAATCACCGCTTTGTGCACGATCCAGAGGATAACACACGCTTTGCAGCACAGCTTTGTGACGGCAGCCAGAATGGGATACGTCTTTACCATAGCGTATGGAAGAATTATGGTGGAAATATCGCTATAAACGAGAAACAAGTTCTGAAGAATCTCAATACCCAAGAACATTATTCGCTTATTACGCCTGATGGAAGGATACACCATGTGAAACATGCAAAAGACATTGCACGGCTCTTTCCTGAACAGAAAACGCAAATCAAGCAGTTTACGAAGCAGAATAGTCTTACTTTCTCGAAAAAGAAACGCAAAAGCAGTCTGGCGAAAGTGGTGGAAAACATAACTGGCGTGCCCTATCAGGAACCAACAATAGAAATCGCTGATAATACCCCTACACAGAACGCGTCTCCAACTATATCAATTGATGAGAAAGCACTTATTGCAGGCATCCCTGTGCTCGATAATGACACTATGACCATAACGGCAGGCTCGAAAAACACCAGAACCTATATCATACCTGGTGTAAAGAAAGCTAAGGCAAGTGTAGCTGACGACCAAGAACTTGCAGAGATTGTGGTTGTTGCGGGAAGACAGTCGAATGTTAAAAGCACCACAATGGGCTCAGAGAAATTCAAGCCTCAACTGCTGAAGAACATTCCATCAGCCTTTGGTGAGTCGGATATTATGAAAGTAGTACTCACGCTTCCTGGCGTAACTACCGTTGGCGAGGCCTCAAGCGGATATAATGTACGAGGAGGCGCCACAGACCAGAACCTGATACTCTTCAACGGAGGTACAGTATATAATCCATCGCATTTGTTTGGCCTGTTCACCTCGTTTAATTCTGATGCCGTTGAAGATGTTGAGTTATTCAAGTCGAGTATTCCTGCTGAATACGGAGGTAGAATAAGTAGTGTACTAAGAGTAAACTCGAAAGAGGCCAACATGCAAAAACTTACTGGATCGTTAAGTGTTGGCGCACTTACCAGTAAGGTAAATCTGGAGATTCCTATCGTTAAGGACCATGTATCGTTGCTGCTGAACGGTCGCACTACCTATAGCGACTGGATGCTGAAACAGTTGCCAGAAAATAGTGGCTACAAAAATGGTACAGCCAACTTCTACGACCTGGGAGGCGTTCTTACATGGAAACTTAATAACATGCATCGCCTCAAGGTGTTTGGCTATTGGAGCAACGACAGATTCTCTTTCAGCTCGGACAACAGTTATGGTTACCAGAATCGTAACATCTCAGCCGAATGGCGTTCTATCCTGAACGAGAAGATAACAGCAACACTTTCGGCAGGACTTGACCACTACGACTATTTTAATGACGACAAATCAGTTACCTCTATGGCTGCCAGATTGAGTTTCGGCATCGATCAACTTTGGGCCAAGCTACATATCCGTCAGCGTTTATCAGAAAAGCAGAGCCTTACATACGGTCTCTCTGTACAGCATTATAATGTACAAGCAGGTAAGTACGAACCTCTGGGTGACGAATCGTGGGTAGATTTGAAACAGCTACAAAAAGAAAAGGCACTTGAAAGCGCCGCTTATATCGATTATGAACATTCGCTTACAGAGAAGTTGTCTGTTTCAGCAGGTTTGCGCTACTCTATGTTCAACGCCTTGGGGCCACGCGATGTGAACATCTATAATAGCCAAGAACTGCCATCAGAAGAAACGTTACTGGAAACACAACATAAAACAGGCATTATCAAGACCTATCAGGCTCCTGAGTTACGTCTGTCGGCTCGCTACTCCTTACAAGACAACCTGTCGCTCAAGGCAGGTTTCAACACCATGCACCAGTATATTCATAAGGTATCCAACACTTCAATCATGTCGCCTACCGATATGTGGAAGCTGGCCGACCTGAATATCAAGCCCCAGAATGGCTGGCAAATAGCAACTGGTATCTATTACGAAACACCTGGCAAGGATTACGAGTTATCAGCAGAAGTCTATTATAAGCATATTAACGACTACCTCAACTATCGCAGTTCAGCTGTCCTGCTAATGAATCCGCACCTGGAAACCGACGTATTCTCGACCAAAGGCAAGGCCTACGGCGTAGAATTGCAGGTAAAAAAGCCATTTGGAAAACTGAACGGATGGGTAAGCTACACCTACTCGCGCTCTCTGCTCCGCCAGGATGACAAACGAGTAGCAATGCCTCTGAACAATGGCGATTGGTATCCATCGGAATATGACAGACCACATGAAGTAAAAGCTGTACTCAACTTCAAGTTTACTGAGAGATATAGCTTCTCAAGCAATTTCAACTATGCCAAAGGTCGTCCAACTACCATACCAGCAGGTAAATATTACAACGAGAAGCTGGGCTACTATCTGCCATACTACACAGACAGAAACAATTATCGTATTCCCGATTACATGCGATGCGATGTAGCGTTTAACATTGAGCCTACTCATAGGCAGACAGCATTCCTGCATACCTCTTTCTCCATAGGTGTATATAATGCTTTTGCACGCAAGAATGCCTATAACATCTATTACGTTACCGAGGGCACGGAAATAAAAGGCTATAAGCTCTCCGTGTTTGGTACTGCAATTCCCTATATCTCACTCAATATACGATTTAATTAATATGAACAAGATACTATCATTTATCAAGTATGCCATCCCTGCTGTAATGGGGGCCTTCATGATGACAGGATGTGTGGAGGAATATGAGGCAGAACTGCCAGATAACGAAACGCACTTGCTGGTGGTAAATGGAACCATCTGTTCCAATACATTCAGCCTATTCCATCTCACATGGTCCACCTCGCTTAATAATAAAAAAACGGACTATGTAAACGACTATCTCCAAGACACCTATAGTATAGTAGACCCTGTTTTGAATGCAAGAGTAACTATCTGCGGCTCCGATGGTTCAGAATATGAATGTACGGCATATGATTCTGGTATATATGGCTGCTATACACCTGAGTTAAATTCGAACACATCCTATTATGTAACCATCAGATACGACAACGACGTCTATCAGTCGGCACCCGAGAAGCCAATCCGAACACCTGAGTTAGAGTTAGAGTACTTTCAGAAGGACTCCTTATCGAACATTGAAGTACTGCTGTCGACAGGTGAGCCTGACGATCCCAACCAGACAACCTACTACACTTGGGAATACGCAGAGACATGGGAGATAAGACCAACTCGTACAACCAGCATCTATTTTGATCTGGCAACCCAGTCGAGACAGTATCTCACACCAGCCCAACAATATCCGGATCGTGGATGGAAGTTTGGCAACAACGAAACGATTCTCACAGAATCAACAGCTCACTATGAGGGCGGCAAGTTTACAAAATACCAACTATTGAATATTCCACGCGACGACGAACGTATTACGTGGAACTATTGCAATGATGTAACACAACGAGCCATCAGCAAGGCTGAATACGAATACAACATGGCATGTATACAAGCCGGATGGGATATGGGAGGTTTATTCAGTCCTCAACCTTCAGCCTTACCCACAAACATTCGCTGTACCACATCTTCGAAGAGAGCTATTGGCTATGTTGGATGCTCGCAGAACGTGGCCTATAAACGTATATATATCGATGGCACGCAGATTAGCCGAGAACAACCCGAACCTGGGCCATACATCAAACTGCCAGACTGTTCTGAGTACGATTGTTATAAAATGGCAGATCGAGGACTGGTTCTCTACATCTGGGATGATGGCAGAATGGTACAAAAACCATTGGTAACCTACTGGGCCTACCCTGAGGACTTTGATGTACGCTTGCGTGGAGCTACTACCATTAAGCCCGAATATATGCCACCTTTTTACGAATAAAAACGAATAAGCCAAATGAACAGAATATTATCACTAACAGCATCAATACTGCTGGCACTTAGCACTAACGCCACAACCTTCAAAACAAATCATGCGTGGTATCTGGCTGGCGAAGCCATGATGATAGACGTAACTGACGATAACGCCTTGATAGCATACGCTGAACTATGCGACACTAATGGTTTGGCGGCTGGCAACGTCATAAATCTTAGAAACAACAAAGGAACAGGCATCATCGAACTGCCTACCAACCTACATAGCGGCTACTATGTACTATCGGTCTACACTCGCCACAGCACCATTGCCTCTCAACGACTTATTGCCGTCATTAACCCTCTTCACAAGAGTAAGGACGATGATATCGAATGGATTCAAGGCGACAGCTGTAAGATAACAGCTACTGGAAAAGCCGATTTGATAAGCAGGAAAGAGGCTGACATACGTGAGGTAGAGGGCCACATTATCAGAGCACATATAAAGAATGTATACGAAGGACATACTTTCTCGAGTCAACAAATCCTGCCTTCCTTGAGTATTGTGGGTAAACAGATACATTATTTCGAGGGGAAGATGATTAACGACACGATTGCAGAGTTCTATACCTATGGCATCCACGGCAAACAGCCGTTAGTACTCTCAGCAGCGACATCTTCAGGCGTTAGTCTGCCCATCGAGATGATCAGTCCGTTTGCCATCTTACGCCCCCAAAAGCTGCCACATTTTGTTTTCCATTACAAACGTAGTGAGGTTGAAGCCCGCTCTTTGGAGATGCAACGACACCAGATAGCCATTACACCTGCGAAACGTGAGCTTCAGATAGGCGATTATGCCGATGAAACGGCAGAAGAAGGTGTACCATTAGACTACGATGAGACGGTATTTGGCACAAAACCCGACCTGACCTACAATCTTGACGAATACCGCCAGTTCCTTACCATCAGAGAGGTGTTGCTTGAATACGTAAACTGCGTAAGGAATCAGAAGATAAATGGTGTGCCACAGCTGTTTGTGCGTAGAACTGATGATGCCTTCGACAGCTCATGGCCAGCAATGGTGCTGATAGACGGCATGCCAGTTATCAATATAGAGCGACTGCTGAAATATGATGCACGTCGTATTCAATACATCAATATCTACGGCGGACAATATACATTCGGCAATGGTGTATATCACGGCATACTATCGTTCATTACACGCTCTGGACGGCTCACAAACTACCCTATCGAGCCCAACATGCAATATCTGGTGTATGAATTTCCTAAATAAATTTGGTATTTCAACCGATTTGCACTATCTTTGCAGTCGGTATGCATACTAACAGGTATAAATATGTGTCGATAGTAAGCGCAGTAGCAGTATTGCTGTTGCTGGCGCTATACATGTGGATGACCTATCGTTCTACAACCAAAGACATCACAGAGCGTGCTGGTAATCAACTCACTTGGGCCATGTTTTACGAGAGTTACACGCGTGCCCACCTTGTAACACAAGACGATACACTTAGTTTGCCTGAAGCACGAAGCAACATCTCGTTAGCCTCATCGGTAGAAGGCATGAACGATGCGCTAAGTAAAAATTACCACTCAGACATATCGCTTGATACTGTTGCACTTTATGTTGACTCGCTACTGAACGTGGCAGAGATTAACCGCAATGTAACCATACTTGAGATTGACGCCACAGGCCAGATACTTAGGAAAAACAACGATCGTAACAACTCCTGGTCGCTGATAACACAGCCCATCAGCATTCGCCGAGACCAGTCAAAAGCTATACAGCTGGCACTTAACAATCCCTACCCAGAGCTGGCACAACGTCTTAGCCCGCTATTCCTGCTAAGCGCCTTTATCCTTGGCTTCTTTGCCATCATCATCGTACAGCTGTTAAAGTTTATTACAGAGCAGGAGCAATTGGCCGAACTGCGTAACGACTTCTCGTATGCGATGGTTCACGACATGAAATCGCCGCTTTCATCGATAATTATGGGTGCGCACTTCCTGCATAGCGGTAAGGTTGACGACAAGCCGCAGATTAAAGAAAAGTACTATACCATTATTGAAGAAGAGGCCGAACACCTGTTGGCACTCGTCAACAAGCTGCTTACCATATCAAAACTGGAGAACAAGAAACTCATTCTCAATAAGTGGGATATAGATATAGAACCAATAATTGCCGATTTAATCGACAAGACAAAGGCCAAAGCCACCAAACCGCTTGAGATTGTGACCGACCTGAAAATCAAGAATGTATTGGCCGACGAGCAATACCTGACTGAAGCCATTGCCAACCTGCTGGACAATGCCATAA